>JAEEGL015900969.1_pt1 | contig 17899 bp, 14 predicted proteins | sample 9134231 | NCBI WGS metagenome assembly JAEEGL01 (sample SAMN16246548, study PRJNA631951) | gut metagenome | biome: gut microbiome; feature: rumen; material: fiber-attached | host: Bos | place: Iran: Karaj | collected 2018-10 | reverse complement strand
TCCTTTTTCACTTATTGTTTTTAGTGCCCACCATTCTGATTCGATATAATCGTTTTCGTAAGTAACATATGGGTCATCCATATCTGCCCAGAAACCAACTCTATCTGACATTTCTTCCCATTCGTGTTTATACTTCCAAACACTTTCTTTACATTTTTTTATAAATGGTTCAACACCATACTCTTCTATTTGAGGTTTTCCATTAATGCCAAGTTGTTTTTCAACTTCTAGTTCAACCGGAAGTCCATGTGTATCCCAACCAGCTTTTCTAGGAACTTCAAAGCCTTTCATAGTCATAAATCTAGGAACAACGTCTTTAAATACACGTGTTTCGATATGACCTATGTGTGGCTTTCCATTGGCTGTTGGAGGACCATCATAAAACATGAAAGTCTTATGCCCTTCTCTAGTTTTCATACTCTTTTTGAAAATATCATTCTTTTTCCAAAACTCGATGATTTCTTTTTCTCTGTCAACAAAATTTAAATCTGTTGATACTTTTTTGTACAAACTCATTTCTTTATTTCCTCCTATAATTTATTATTTATATTTATATTTATATTTTTATCTTTATCATTAGCAATATTTAATAATTTCTTTTGTTTTTTCAAGTAACGATAATACATAACCCATATCAGTGTGGTCCCAATTAAAAATACCACAGGACAACAAATTATAATAGCAACGTCCAATCCAAAAAGAAGCACAAACCCAATTAGAGTATTCAAAGTAGTAATACCATGTGGATCATATCCATGATCCCAACTATATGATACGAGTAAAAGAACAATAACAACTACCATCAATACTATGAAAATTATTAAACCAATGGTTCCTAAAATGGAAAATATTAAAGCTTTATTTCTTTTTTTCTTATATTCTAATTGTACTTCATCCAAATCGTTGTCCATTTTTCCCCCCTCCAAATAAGAAATAAAAATCAAAAAACTCGTCCAAAACCTTAGTTTCGGACGAGTTATATAATCTAATATAATCGCTATACCACCTACATACTAACATATGAGACCTCTGTAACGTGAGGAAACGTTGAAAACTTATATTATGGCGACCAATGGACGCCGCTACGAATAATGCGTAATAATATTCATTTTCAAAACTCCAAGGTGATATCTAATAAACTACTTAACTATTGGCTTTCACCATCCCCAACTCGCTACAAGTATTTTCAATTATCAGCATGTCCTTTTCATAGTTTTTATTAAACTAGCATATATTTTAACACTTAACCATATAAAAATCAATCATTTTATACTATTTTTCTGCGATTTTTTAGGATTATTTCTTAAATATTTTGCTTTATATTCTCCACTAAACTTTCCTTATTTAATCTCTAACCAAGCCCTATTATATTTAGGAGTGGCTATAGAATCGTATAGAAATGCTTCACAGCGGTCTAATTCTTCATTACTTGGGAACATTATTTTATTATTTCCAAACTCATCCCATGCTCCTTTAATTGGTGAAGTATAGCCTGTTTCAGTCATATTTCTAACAGCAATATTATTACGACACATAAAGTTTATAAAGTTTAATGCTGATTCTTTATTTTTGGCATTTTTAACTACAACAAATCCATCTACGAATTTATTAGAGCCTTCCTTCGGAATTACATATGCTAAATTAGGATTTTGGTCTATAGCAGCTTTTGCTTCTCCCGCATAAACTAATGCTAAAGCCCCCTCATCTGCTATCATGGCATCTCTACTTTCTTCTTCAGCATATCCTCTTAATAGTTTATATTGTGCAATTAGTTCCTCTTTAGCTTTTTGTATTTCTTGATCATCATTAGAATTCATACTATAACCTAATCTTTTAAGTGAAATGCCCATTACGTCACGCATTGAGTCCCACATCCAGATTTGGCCTTTATATTTGCTATCCCATAAAATATTCCAAGAGTCTACAGGTTCTTGCACCTGTCTTTTATTGTACAAAATACCAACTGTTCCAACCATATATGGAACAGAGTATTCATTACCAACATCATAAGTAGGATTTAAGTATTCTTCGGCAACATTAGATATATTAGTTACTTTAGACTTATCGAGTTTTTCAACCAAGCCTTCTTTAATAAGTCTATCAATCATATAATCAGAAGGAACTAATAAATCATAATTATTTGGATTACTCTTAAGGTCATCATATAAAGCTTCATTACTTTCAAATTCTTCATAGATTACCTTAACTTTAAATTCTCTTTCAAAATCTTTAACTGTAGACATATCCATATATTCTGCAGCATTATATACACGTAGTTCCCCTACATAATTAATTGGTTCTTCCTTTTTAGTGGAAGATGGTTTATATGGATTGTTGCTAACAACTGGTTTATTTCCACTCGTTTCATTGCATCCAACAAAAATAAACATCGTTGAAAGTAATAACAAAAATAACACTAATTTTTTCATATAGTTCCTCCAAACTTTTCAACAGCCAATTCTATTTCATTTTTTGTACTTGTATTTTCTTTTTTTACTTCTTCAAACAAATTAAATGCATCATTAAAATACTCTTTCATACCTTCAATAGAATTCTCTCTCTTTTTAATTTCTTTAGCTACCTCTACTCCATCTGTTGATAACCTTTGTCTAGTATCATCTATAGTATTTTTTGTAGCATCTTCTAATGCTTGTAATTTCTTTAATATGATTTTTTGATTATATATAGATTTTGCAACTACAACTGCAGTATTCAATGCAACTAAAGTAACATTTTTTATTCTATCAACATTTCGAATTAATTCTTTATTATTTTTTCGGATTATTTCCATTGCCATCATCGATTGTTCATTAACAATGATTACTTGTTTTAAATCATAAAGCTTCTTTTCAAGAGGAATAACAACTTCTTCTTCATAAAACTTTATTTTAGAATCATTTTCTTCACTTTGTTTGGCCTCATTTATGATATTTTGAATCCTGCTTTTAACTTTTTCTCCTATTTCACACTCTAACTTTAACATATGAATAGTGTCGGAAATTTTGTCTATTTCAAGTCCTAAAGTTATATTATCATTGATAAGTATGCTTTTACTTGCATTTAACTGGGACAATAAATCCTCTACTTTTTCATCTTCGTGTTCTAATCTATTAAAGTATTGTGCAACAGGACTAAACAACTTTCCTAATCCTTTGGAAACTTTTGAAAAATCAATCTTTGATGGGTCAATACTTTTAATTTCTTTTTCTAGATTTTCTATGCCTTCATATAATTTATCATCAGTATCACTTATAGTCATATTTGAGATAGTAGAGCTTAAACTTTTACTTCTCGCCTCTGCAAATGCTAACGTATCTGCTCCATAGTTATCGACTCTTTTAACTATTTCATGCCTTTTTCTCAAATCATCAATATCAGCATTTTCTATCTCTTCTGAAAATGTATTTGCCTTTGAATCAACATTCAATTTAAGAGATGATGAAGATTGTGTATTATTTAATTCTTGCTTTTCTTCTTTTGTATCAATCAAGTAATCACCTCATTTTCAAGTTCATATAAATTACATTTGGGCATTGAATAATGATTCTAGTTTATAAATAACGTTATCTGAGTCTGCATCCATTGTTGATGCCTCATTAATATCTGAAACTGCTTCTAGAACTTCTATCCATTCATCTTCCAAGTTATATCCGATTGTATAAATTGGAATTCTAAGTCCTCTAGTAACATCTTCTATTTCTTCAAATCCATATCCTCTATTTGCTTGTCCATCTGTAAGAACAAACATCATAAGTCTTGTATTCGGATTTTTTTCTTGCTGCTCAACTAGCATATGCTCTGCTACGACAATGGCATCAAACATAGCAGTAGCTCCACCTGCTCTCATAGATTTAACAGCATTTGAAAAATATGACTTTTGTGTTCTATCAAATTTTGCAATTGGTAGGGCAACACTTACTACATCCGAGAATGTAACAAGTCCTATGTTTGTATTTTCATCTATAAATGATGATGCTCTATTTAAACTAGCTTTTAGCTTAAGAAGTGGAGAACCTTCCATACTTCCCGAAACGTCTGCAACAAATACAGCTGTTAAATCTGACGTTCCATTCTTTTCTTTTTTCCAAACATTTTGTGAATCCACAATAGTATTTCCATCTAGTTCTGGCATATTATATACATAGTCATCATGTGCATTGAAGCCAATGTTTGTAGCTTTTGTCTGATTTTCTTGCGATGAACAATAAGTAATAAATTGATTTAGTATTTCTTTCTTTCCACTAGATAGTTCGCCAATCTCATATACTGGATTATCTTGTCTATATCCAAATGGAACAAAATCAAAATTGTTTCTTAACGAAGGATTTGAATAGTAATCTAAATAGTTTGTAGCAAATCCATCTATTGTACCGTTTCTTAAAGAATCTATAAGTTGATTATTATCATAAGAAACATATGGTATTTTATCTTGGAAATAACGAAGCTTACTTGTAGCATTATCACTCAACAAACTATCTTTATCGAAAGTTTGTAGCATACTAATAAAGAAATTTAAACCGTCTTCATCTGAAAGAGGATTTGTATATCCAATAACTGTATTTGAAGTCATAACGCTGTCAATGATATTAGCAAAATCCGCAGATCCTTTTTCACTTTCAATTTTGCTCTTTACGCTTCTAGCTATAACAATACCAGAAACATTTCTAATTAAACTCTCAGAAGCTAAACTATGTTTCTTTTCTTTGCTGTCTAACATTTGTCCATATAATTTGCTAGATGGACAATAAACATCAGGTGTGTATTTTTCAGACATAATAAACTCCGCACCTAAATTACTTGGTATTGCTCTAACGCCAACAGAAACTGGCACTCCATTAATTTGAGGATTGCTCTTATTAAATTCATCTGCTACTTTTACAAGCCATGATTCTGGATTTTCATTTGCCTTTTCTGTAGAAGAATAAATAGTAATAAAACTATCTGTTGTAGGATTAACTACGAATGGATATTCAGAAATATCTGGCAAGACAGTAATTACTTCTTCCTCTTCACTAACTGTTCCTCGTTGCAAACTAAGTGTTTTAACGACAATTCCTTGGTATAGTGTATTTAGTTTTTTGGCAGAAGATTCCATATTAATAGTTGTTGTTGGTTTTCCAATATTTTGTGTTAAACTAACGGTTGCAAATATTATTCCAAAAACAACAAATGCAATAATAATTAACCATACTTTATTATTTCCCATTTCAATTCCTCCATATTATCTATAAAGCTTAATGTTTTCTATTAATTCGTCCATCTCTTTAATTGCAGGAAGTTCGGATACTTCTCCTCCTTCAATGCTATTATACTTGGATATCTCTAAAAGCATTTTATCCAACTTTAGTAAAATGTCTTCGTTCGTTTTAGTAGCATCTTTTACAAAAGATATATACTCTTTGTATATTTGCATTTTTTCATTTGAAACTTCATTTGGCTGAAAGCCTCGCTTTTGAAGATCTTCATATTCTTCAACATCAAATGCTGCAATTTTATTTAAAATGCTCCTCATATTCATATACATTACTTTTTCAACTTCTTCTAAAACACTAGAAAACTTTTGATAAGTTAATTCATTTACTGCAAATTTTTGCAATAAAATATCTTTTATAGTACGTTGTTTTTTTCTAAACCTTTTTATCTGTTCAAGATTTTTAAGAATATCTTTATCAAATACATCTCCATTGTTAATCGCTTCTTCAAATACAAAAACGCAATCATCCAAAGAATTAAGATTATTTGAAATAAGTTTACGTGTCTCTGGTTTTTTCAAAAGTGATATATTACCTTGAAAAAACGCGAATGTAGTAGCTACAATGGTGAACCAAGCCGAAGTCATTCCCAAAACTGTTCCAGTAAACAGTGACAGTCCTAAAAAAGCTTTAGAGAAAATCGCAACATTTATGATTATTATTAAAAGATTAAGTAATACTATTTGTCGTATTCTCTTAGGGGCCATTATCTACTCCTCCATAATATATTTGTATTTTAGTTTAGCGGTGCCAAAGAAATGTTGTATGAATCTGCGAGTATTTTGGTGGTAATAAGTTCAAGATTATTTACACCAACCGTAGTAGCATTTCCTGCATGATCTTCAGCATATAATACTAGCTTACTATTGTCTGTTGTACCATTGATATCAGCAATATAAGGATATTGAGCTACTAAAGCTAATAATTGCGAGTTGAGTAATGCTATAGTATCATTATGCTCTAGGCGTCTTTTTTGATATTGATTATTTGATTCTTCATCTGAGACTTCTGCGGCATGTGCATCTTGTATTATTTGCCATGCTTCATTTTCTTGTTGAATTTTTTGATTTATTTCTTTAGTTCGAGTTGCATAATCGATGATTTGTGCACCTAATTGCATTCTTAAATCATCTCCACTACCATCCATTAAGAAAAAGTCATTTCTTGTTCTAGCATCTAAATTATCTGTTTCAATTTCCTCTGCATCCAAGACATTTTGTTTATATTGTGCTAATGTTTTATACTTAATACTTTTAATTCCTGTCTCATTATCAGTAATTGATATCCTATTTCCATTTTCTAAAAATGCATACTTCGGTTCGATATTATCTATCTTGGTAATGTTTACATTCAGAACTGTTTCTTTTCCACCAACACCTGGTTCTTTACAGTATATACTGTACACACCATTACTCTTAACTATTAGTTTATCACCATATTTAAAAGTATTTTTGGTTGGAAGACCTCTTAATTCTTCAACTGGCTTTGGTCCGAAATCCCATTTAAAAACCCATGCATTCCAGTCACTAGCAACGGCATCACTTCTTCTAGGAAGGATAACTCTAAGTTCTGCTTTGTTTGTCCAAGTAAGAGGATTACCTGCAACTTTAATTTCTTCATCTTGTGAAATGTATATTTCTTGTCCATTTACCAAATTTGATGTAAGTGTATAATATATTTCTGGTTGACTACTTCCATCTATTTGATATGAAACACCTTTTTTAACATATACCTTTAAAGAGCCTTCATTTACTATATATCCGTGTTCAGTATCGTTTAGGCCTCTATATGGCTCTTTTAATGCTATACCGCCTAATCTATTAAGATCGATATAATAATAATTATCATTATCATATTGAGAAAGCTGTGATTTAAAAACCGCAGGAAAATCTACCGAATTTGCAATTTCATTTATATTAACAGCCTCTTTACTCGATGTTGGCAAGCTACCATTTAATACATAATAATTTTTAACTTTCTCTTCCATTGAATTCATATCAAAGATAAAATTTTGAATTGCTGTTTTTTGTCGTGAAGTTCTAAGGGATGAAATAGCAACCCCTGAAAGAATAACAATTACTACAATAGCTATTACCAATACTATTAATGAATATCCTTTATTCTTTTGTCTAATCATACGAACACGTCTCCTATACAATTATTATCTTATGTATTTTACAAATTGTGATATGCCTTATAAAGTGCCCTAGCAGTTTCTGGGCTATCTACACCTTCTGCATTTTTAATTGGTGCAAAGCAATCTTCTCTTTTGTATCTTAGTACTCCAAGTTCAGGTAATCTTTCAAATGCATCAAAAATGAAAGACTCAAATTTATACGCATTTGGTTTATCTGGTACTATTACATTACCATCAACATCTACAATATTTGATTTTTTATGTGCAACATGATACGGAAGCGCTTTTTCTGCTATTCCAGATATTACACTAACATTAAACAAGTTCATAATAATATGAGCTTCGGATAATACTAATTCCCCATTTTCTTTTCTCGCATATCTTAAATCATCTGTAAGCTCAGTATATTCAACTACAGATGGTTTTCCATTTTTAGTACAAAGAACTCCTACTTTTTCATCAGGGTTCTCTTTGATACAAGATACTGATGTAACCATATAATTGTTTTTTATAGAGTATCCTAAAAGCAATGGATCACACATATGCGCCAAAATATTATCTACTCCACAAATAAATAGCCATTCAATTCCTCTTTCTTTAAATTGATTTAATAGCCCACTTGTAACTAAAGCTTCAAACACACCGCCATGTCCATTTGCTGCTTCCTTTACTAGTCCATCTTCACTTATAATAAGCTTTCCATCTTCATCAAGCATTGGAAGTTCATTTTGAGTAAAGAAAGTTTTTATACCTTCTTCGTATCCAAAATAATCATTTTTATAGAAAAACTCTATTGTATCTTGATTATTCTCTTTGCTAGTCATTATATACCATGGAACTGCAACTCCATATTTTTCTTCAGCTTCTTTAAACTGTTTGATGTACGTTTCAAATATAGTTGTATGACCATCAAGTCCAAATTCAAAAGTTCCTTTTGGTCCTGTATGCCCAAGTCTAGTTCCTTGTCCACCAGCCATCATAATAACAGCAAGTTTGCCACTTTTAATAGCATCAGTTCCTATACTTATTAGCTCTGCTTTTTCTTCTTCTGAAAGAGTTTCAGCATCACATGCTTTTATAGGCTCAATCTTTACTTCTTCAAAAGATTTCTTTTCTTTTGTAAGATCAAATAATTTTTGAACTTCAGCAAAATTAATATTTGCGACCTGATTTAATAATGCTTTTTTACCTTTTTCATCTAATCTTTCGTATAAATTAATTAAATGCTCTTGGCCAAATGATGTCACTTTTGATTTGAATTCATCATAATTCATAAAAACTCTCCTTTTTGCGACCCACAGTCTTAAAATAAACTATATTCCACTTAAATCAAAATTAGGAACATACTCTTCTTCATGTGTTCCAAGCTCTTGAATAAAGCCATTATTAAAGTCTGAAACCATATCAACTACCATGTCATATTCTTTTTGCGTTATCTTTCGATTTATATTTAAATCTTCTTTTGCTTTATAAGTAGGAAAATATTGTGCCATAATACTTATATAAGTTTCCTTACCTAAGTTTTCTTTTATCCAATCTAAAATTTTTTTCGTCTGTAAAATATTGCCAGGCATTATGAGATGCCTAATTATTAATCCTCGTTTCATCATTCCATTGTCATCGAAGATCGGTGGACCAACTTGCTTTTGCATTTCTTTTATTGCTTCACTTGCAGTACTAAAATAATGAGGTGCTTTTGAATACTTTATTGATACTTCATCATCAAAATACTTTAAGTCTGGTAAATATATATCTACCAAACCATCTAGCATTTTAATTGTATCTACACTATCATAACCATTGGTGTTATATACAATTGGAATTTTAAGTCCCTTTGATTTAGCTATTTTAACAGCCTCAACAATTGAATAAACATATGGTGTTGGAGACACTAGATTAATGTTGTGGACTCCTCTATTTTGCTGTTCAAGCATAATTTCGGAAAGTCGCTCTGTGGTAATTTCCTTGCCAAATTCTTCTTGGCTTATTTGATAGTTTTGACAAAATATACACGAAAAATTACATCCACTAAAAAATATAGTTCCGTGATCCTTTCTCTCCAGAAATGCAAGGTTCTTCCCACATATGTTTTGAAACAAGTGCAAGTTTTGGGAGCACTCCACATTTGCAAACACCTTTTTTTATATTTCTATCCACTTTGCAATTAAAACCACAAAGTGAACATGAACTATACTCGCTTTCCAAATAAATACGTACCTCTTTCTCTTAGTTTAATAAGTCTTTTTGCTTCTTTATAGTATTTTTTAAGTTTAGAAATCTCGCTCTTATTTTCTTTAATTACTTTTTCTAAACTTTCTATTTTTGATGTTGTTCTAGTAAGCAAATTTGTATTTGTAGTCATATCATATCCCGGAGACAACTCATATCGTTTAAGTTTATTTGCATATCGAGGTTTAAGTCCCCTATCATAAATCTGTTTATAAATTACATCTAAATCTTTAAGCGTGCTTAAATCATCACGAGCTTTTTTTAATTCTTGAATATTTCCTTTATTTTTATCGATTAGTTCTTCAATAACAACCATAAGTAAATAGTATAAATATTTAGAACCCGTCTTACCTTTTTTAACATCACCAATCATAATTTCTGCTGCTTTACTAGGCTTGAAACCTTCTTTATATTGTCTTCTTTGAGTAAGCGCATCCCAAACGTCTGCAATTTTAATAAGCTTAGCTTCTTCAGTAATTTGCTTATCTTTAAGCCCGTCTGGATATCCGCTTCCATCTAAGTTCTCATGATGTCCTCTAACAACAGGAGCCAGGTACTTAAATTGATCATATCTCATAACTATCTCATAACCATAGATAGTATGCTTTTTCATTATTTCATATTCTTCTTCTGTAAGTTTTCCTGGTTTTTGTAAAATTTCTGATGGGATTTTAATTTTACCTACATCATGTAAATAGGCCGCTAGCATACAATGCTTAGTTGTTTTATAATCCAAATCTAAAGCATCACATATTTTTTGAGTATTAGCAGCAACACCTAAAACATGCGCATTAGTAAAGATGTCAAGTCCGCCCAAAATTGCCAGTTCAACTTTAAGCTCTTTATCTAGTTCGGCATAATTAATACTTTTTCGATTTAAAATATTTACTTTCCTACGTATTTTTAGCATCGCTTTCTCCTATAGTATTTTTTACAATTCAGTATAATTTCCTCTTTTTAGATCAAAATCTATGAATTTATTACCAGCTTTTAATACTAAATGAAATTCACTTTTACCAAAGTTTGCATCTAAATGTGAAACGAAATACTGTATTTCTTCATTAAGTACTGAATAAGATTTTATTTGTTTATATCCCGAATAAACAATTTCCGCAAAAATATAATTAAAATCAAATTTTTCATAATCGTCTAACTGTTTACGAATTTTTTCAAAGATTTTATTTTTGATTTCAACTACTTCTTCATCTTGAAATTCTGCTTTTTTAATAGCTGAAACTTTTACTTCATTTTCTTTGACTCGCATTTTAACTCTTTGAGCATATTTACTCGTTGCAATATAGTCTTTATATGTGTCTTTAGATAATTTATATGCATCTACGTCATAGTGGATTTTCTCTGCTACCCAGTCATTACCCGTGTAGATTCTTGTCACCTCTATTCCGTACGCCTTCCCTCCCATGAATAATTCAAAATCTGGAGTCTCCATTTTTTTGATGTAACCATCTCGAATATTAAGTTTATCTAAAAATCTAAATAATTGGTTGAATTCTCTAACTTCTTTATATAGATTAGTTTTTGTTTTTAAATATTTAACTATTTGTGCATTATAATAATTAATTTGAGCAACGGACGATTTTATACGTGATAATTTAAGTGTATATTTGTCAAATTTAACAAGATTTTCATCAACTATTGTAACTGCTTCACGCTCATTTATGTATCCTTTGCTTCTATGACTTGCAACTATTTCTCTAAAATTTTTCTCTTGCAAATTATTCACCTTTTTCTTTTGAATATCATATTTTTACATACAATACATCCATAATATATATTACGTCTTTTTTGCCCTAATATCAAGTTTATTGACAAAAAATGACTCCTTAATAATGTAGCTATGATTATAACGAACCGTAGGCATTCTAGTTTACAATAAAATGAAAAATTCACAAAAAATACACTTTAGTAGCAATTTATTTTCACACAAACAAAATATGATTTAAATTGTACAACATGATTTGAAATTTGTATTTTTTAATACTATAATTTATATTTGACAAAGGAGGAATTGAAGATGTCATTTGATAATCATGAAATATACAATGAAATGGAGAAAAATAAAGGCTACGTTAATAATGGTGCTGTAATTGTATCTAAAATAGTAGCAAGTGTATTATTTTTATCAATCGGATTTGCAGCAGGAAGTCTTTACAAAGTGTCTGTAGATAAAAATGCTTCTGCGCAGAGTGTTGCTACTACTGGAATTATTTCTACAGCAACAGTTCCTGCAACAATTATTAATAAAGGAGATGCCCTTTCGATAAAAGAAGTTGCCGCTGCTAATCAAGATTCTATCGTAGAAATTGAAATTGAAGTTCAAGGAAGTAACTTTTTCTATGGAAACTACACTACTACAGGAAGTGGTAGCGGAATAATTATTTCTCAAGATGGTTATATACTTACAAATAATCACGTTATTTCTTCTGCAAATACTATTAAAGTACGTCTTCATGATGGTACTGAATATGAAGCTAAAGTTGTAGGCTCTGATTCAAAAACTGATGTTGGTGTTATTAAAGTTGATGCTAAAAATCTAAAACCAGTTACGATTGGAGATTCAAGCAAATTATCAGTTGGAGATACTGCTGTTGTTATTGGTAACCCTCTTGGAAAATTAGGCGGAACAGTTACTGACGGTATTATTTCTGCATTAGAAAGAGAAATGAATATCGAAGGCACTAAGATGAACTTGATTCAAACTAATGCCGCTATAAATCCTGGTAACTCAGGCGGTGGATTATTTAATAGTAATGGCGAATTAGTAGGAATTGTTGTAGCAAAATCTTCTGGTTTAGATATTGAAGGACTAGGTTTTGCTATTCCAATAAATGATGTTACAAGTATTATTAACGATATCTTAAAACTTGGATATGTTACTGGTAGACCTTATCTTGGAGTATCTCTAGCAGACTCAAAGCAAGTACAAGGTTCTACAGGAAATTCAATATTTGATTATTTCTATGGAAACGGTGGTTCATTTACTACTACTTCATATGGCGCATACGTTAAGGACGTTGAAAAAGGTAGTGCTGCTGAAGAAGCAGGTATAAAAGTTGATGACCAAATTATTTCAATAGATAACGTTATGTGCTCATCTTCTTCAGACGTATCAAGTGCGATTTCTAGTCACAAAATTGGAGACAAAGTTTCTATCGTAGTAGTTAGAGATAATAAAATGGAAACTCTTACAGCAACCTTGAAAGAATACACTGGAAAAACTGAAATTAAAGAAGAAAACTCTTAAACTTCCTAATTTTAAATAAATCATAATATTCTTTACAAAAAAAAACAGTCTTTCTTATCCGAATTTAACCATGGTAAGAAATACTGTTTATTTTTATATTATCTTATCTCCTAATTCTTTTCCTGCAATTAGATGAAAATGAAGGTGCATTACTGTCTGCCCTGCATCTTTTCCACAATTACTAATTATTCTATAGCCAGACTGTGAAACTCCCTTAAGTTTGGCAACTTCTTTAATTGCTTTAAAAATTTCTTTTATATATTTTCCATCACAAGGCCCATCTGCCTCTCCTTCTCCATGATGACATTTTTCGCTGTCCCCAAAGTGAAGATCTTCTATGTTTTCAATATGCTTTTTAGGAACAATCAAAGTATGAATTGGAGCTTGAGGATTTAAATCATCAAAAGCAGCAACAAATTCATTTTCATAAACTAAACTACCAATTTCGCCATTTGCAATTTTACAAAAAATACAATCTTCCATTTTTCTTCCTCCTTTTATTCGCCTAAAGCGTCTATCAATTGTCCAAAATTAATTAAATTTTACAAAAAAACAAGTTTCCCCGGCTTCATTTTTTATTCTAGCACAGTCTTCTCCAAAAGAAACTTTTACTTTTTCTAGATATTTAATTTGCTTTCTATATGCACATTCAAACTCATGAACCTCATAATTATCTGGCAAAACTTCTGATATTAAATCAAAATATCTTGCATTATTCATATGATGATTCGTATCTATATCTCTTTTACCGATTATAAAATCCTTTTCGACTTCAATTACTTCATTATCATGGGCTCTAGGTTTTTCGTCATCATCAAAAACCCCTCTATCTAGTTTGCTATATGCATTTTGCATTTCTTCTGGAACTCTAATTAACTTTTGAGCCTTTAGGTCAAATAGCGCCCAATTAGAATCTCCAATAAATAATAATTCTCCCTTATCATCAAAAGCTTCATAGTCACGTTTTGCCGTAACCCCTTTTAAGCCTCTGCTCCATGTTCGGCACTCTATTTCCCTATCTGCCATAGGATATCTAAAAATCCTTACCCTCATGCCAGTAACTAGCCACGCCCAGCCTAAATCCATCATTCCCTTAGTACCATAACCTAATGTATCTGAGTGTATGGTAGCAACATTTTGGCAAAAGTCAAGAATTCTAGAGAGTCTACACTTATCATTAGAATCAACATCGCTATACCCTACGTAAAACTTTTTACTATACTGATAATCCATTTTTTGCCCTCTTTTCCTGTTCAATTCTATTAATTATATATTATTAACCCAAAAATATAAATAGATATGAATAACATTTAGATTTTAGCCCAAATGTCTTTTAAAACAAACTATTTAAAAAAAATAAAAAACTTTTCAAAAAAGGGTTGACATATTTTTTGAGTTATGTTAATATAATCGCGTATTGAGGAACGCTTAATCCCCACAGAGCCAAAATGAATGTGGGGACCGTCAATCCCCGCTTTTTGTTTGAGGCGATGTTGTGGATTGGCGGACTGAAGCTCTTGGGAATGTGCTTTTGATAAGCGGCAGCTGCCTTTTATTTGGGCAGTAAGTGCTATGCCGAACAACTTATCAAATGGATTCTACCTTCCAGTCAGGAAGAAATCCTATATACTTTTTTCGGAGGGCTTGACAACCTAAAGAAATTAGTATATGCACGTTTGCTCACCATTCGCGGGTGAGGATGATCAAGGGAGTTTTAGGCTACCTTTAAAGGCTGGGGAGCCCCCCTCTGATATCGGTCTGGCTAACTGATATGCGTTAACAAAACGGAGGTGGAAAAACAATGCCTTATAGCAGAGCTATAGTGGCATAGACGTGCAAGGGCTGAACAAGCGTGCCAGATGCCGAACTAAGCATCAGAGCGCACGAAAGCCACGTTCCCCCAGGGTATTTGCACGCACGCTACCAAGGAACCAAGGTAGTCACCGGAGTTAGCACCTCCGGCTTTTTTTTTGCGTTTTTTCATCCAAAGAACAAAATTTTCTCCCTAAATTGCTCCCAAAAAAGCGACCTCATTAAAAAGGTCGCCCAAAAATATTATTTTTCTAATACAGCTTTTATTCTTCTAACTCCTGAAGAAACTGCTTCTTCTTTTTTAATCTTAAAATGTCCCATATCTCCCGTATGCTCTACGTGAGGTCCACCACAGATTTCTTTTGAGAAATCTCCAATTGTATATACTTTAACTTTATCACCATATTTGTTTTCAAAAAGTCCAGTAGCTCCTGAAGCTCTAGCTTCTTCTAAAGTCATCTCTTCACAAGTAACCTTTAAATCTCTTTGGATTTGTTCATTAACAATATCTTCAACTCTTTGAAGTTCTTCTGGTGTAAGTTTTGTAGGATTTGCAAAGTCAAATCTTAGTCTTTCAGCAGTTAAGTTTGAACCTTTTTGTGTAGCATGAGGTCCTAAAACTATTTGAAGTGCTTTATGAAGCAAGTGAGTAGCAGTATGGTAAGCAGTAGTTTGCTCACTATGATCTGCTAAACCTCCTTTAAATTTTTGCTCTGCCCCTGCTCTTGATTTTTCTTGGTGTTCTTTAAATAATTTTTCAAATTCTTCCATATCTAAAGTAAGGTCATTTTCGCTTGCAAGTTCTTGAGTCATTTCTGGTGGAAAACCAAATGTATCATATAATCTAAATACTAATTCTCCTGGAAGTTTGCTACCACCTTGTTCTTTAAGCTTAGCTGCATTTTTAGCAAATTCCTTTTCACCATTTTCTAACGTTTTAATAAATTTATCTTTTTCTTCAACAATTACTTCAACGCATGTATCTCTATTAGCCTTAGTTTCTGGATACATTTCATATAATATTTTATCAATAAATGTAGTAACTAAAGTAGAAATTTCTGCAGTGTCCAATTCAATCTTTCTCATATGACGAATAACTCTACGAAGAAGTCTTCTTAGAATATATCCTTGATCAACATTTGAAGGACGAACGCCATCAATTATCATAAAGATAGATGTTCTTAAATGGTCTGCAATAATTCTTGAACTTTGCTCATTTGGATTTTTAGCAAGTTCTTTAATTTTATTTAATTCTGCTTCAAATAACTCTGTTTCATAAACTGAGCCTTTGCCTTCAAGAAGGCCAATAACTCTTTCTAAGCCCATACCTGTATCAACATTTTTTTGCTTTAATGGTTCGTATTTTCCATCTTTGGTTTTATTGTACTGCATAAAAACGTTGTTCCAGATTTCTAGGTATTTTCCACAACTACATGAAGGATCACAATTTGGTCCACAAGCAGGTTTTCCTGTATCGTAGAATATTTCTGTGTCTGGGCCACAAGGTCCAGTTTCTCCAGCTGGTCCCCACCAGTTGTGTTTTCTTCCTAAAAAGTAAATACGCTCCATAGGAATTCCTGCATCAACCCAATATGATGCTGCTTCTTCATCTTTAGGAATTCCATCTTCTCCTTCAAAACATGTAACAGATATTTTATTCATATCTAATCCAAGAACTTTATCTAATAATTCATAGCTCATATGAATAGATTCATTTTTAAAGTAATCGCCCAAGCTCCAGTTACCAAGCATTTCAAAGAACGTAAGGTGGCTATTATCTCCTACATCTTCAATATCACCTGTACGAATACATTTTTGATAGTCTGTAAGACGATTGCCTTGTGGATGTGGTTCTCCTAGTAAATAAGGAACCAATGGATGCATACCAGCAGTTGTAAATAGTACTGTTGGGTCGTTTTCTGGGACTACTGGTGCACTAGGGATTTCTTTATGTCCATGTTCTTTAAAAAATTCAATATATTTTCTTCTAAGTTCAAAAGCTGTCATGATTAATTCTCCTTTTTTGCAATTTTCAAAGGCTAATTTTATAACAAAAGCCATTAATTATCAATAATTTTTATTATACTTTTTCTCTTACTAAAAAGTCCTTAAATCCTATCAAAATCTCGTAAACACGTGAGTTTGTAAGTTCTTCTTTACTTTGTGGGACTACAATTTTTAAGAAATTTTCAATCTTTTCTTTGGTTTCTTCACTATCTAAATTGTAGGTTGTAATATCATAAATAATCTCTTTTACTCTATTTGGAGTTACTGGTTTTGTAGTAACATCTAGCATATTAATATGGTCTGTATTCCAAAGTTCGTTTCTAATAAAACTTCTCTTTAAATATGTTTTAACTAAAGTTACAAATTCATTTTCAGACATAATTTTATCTTGTTCAAATTTGTTTTCATATCCAAGAGATAAGATTCCTTTTTCACACATCTCAATAATCATTGAATAATTTCTATCTGTTTTATCAATTGTAGGAATAGATTTCTTATAAAGTATTCCTCCAGATACTGTAATTTTTTCTTGAATATCGGCCATATATGAATTGTTATTATATAGTTCTTGGAAATCTGTGTTTCTCTGCTTACAAATTGTTGTTGCCAACGCCCCCGCTTCCCCAAGAGCCATTCCTGTAGGTACAACTCTGGCAGAACCTGCAGCTATAGAAGAATAAGAACTACATTTGCTACAAACAAGTAAATTACTATAGCCTTTCGGAATAATTGAGCCAAAACTAATATAGTATTGTTTTGGATTTGCGATTATATATCCAAAATCATAAATGCTTGTTGTTTGAACATCAATTGGATAAGAAGCCATTGCAACATCTTTTGGCGATCTCTTAGATTCTAAAATATCTTGTACTGTAAGTTTTTCTTCTCCAACTATATGTCTTGTTTCTCTAACATATAATTCGTCTGCAACTCCTGCAAACCTTGCATTTTCAAGTCCTGGAATCTTTTCTATTAAATACTTAGAAACATTTTCTGCTTCAGATTTACATTTCTCATAAGCAATTTGTTTTTGTTTTTCGTCTAAAGTATCTACATTTAAGACTTGTAAAGAATTAATTAAAATACTTCCATCTTTTTGTCTGCCAATATTTAATGCTTTAAGTCTCATATGTGGTTCAGTTGGAACATATTCTTTAGTAATATCTCCAAACGCCCAAATACCAGTATTTGAATAACCTT
>JAEEGL013693068.1_pt1 | contig 17899 bp, 10 predicted proteins | sample 9134231 | NCBI WGS metagenome assembly JAEEGL01 (sample SAMN16246548, study PRJNA631951) | gut metagenome | biome: gut microbiome; feature: rumen; material: fiber-attached | host: Bos | place: Iran: Karaj | collected 2018-10 | reverse complement strand
GGCTATACGGCTACCGCGGTGGATCGGCTGCAGGCGGCGGGCGCCGTGATCCTCGGTAAAACAAATAGGGATGAGTTTGCGATGGGTTCCACGACCGAAACATCGGCGTTTGGGGTGACCAGGAATCCGGTGGATGTAAGCCGGGTACCCGGCGGATCTTCCGGCGGCTCGGCAGCGGCGGTAGCAGCCGGGGAATGCTGGTATGCGCTGGGATCCGATACCGGCGGTTCGATCCGGCAGCCGGCTTCCCATTGCGGCATTGTAGGACTCAAGCCGACCTATGGTACCGTGTCGCGTTACGGTCTGGTGGCCTATGCGTCTTCTATGGATCAGATCGGCCCGCTGGCAAAAAGTGTTACGGATGCTGCGTATATACTGCAGACGATCAGTGCTTTTGATGCAAAGGATGCCACCTGCATCCGGCGCAGGGATACGCAGTTTGCGGAGGCTCTTCGGGAAGGTGTCGATGGATTGAGGATCGGCATTCCGGCCGACTATTTCGGGGATGGTCTGGATCCGGAGGTGGCAGCAGCAGTAAAAAGGGCGGCAGAGGAACTGCGCGCTGCGGGAGCGACAGTAGAGGAATTTGATCTGCGGCTGAGCAGATACGCGGTCCCGACATATTATACCATTGCATCTGCGGAAGCCTCCTCCAATCTGGAGCGTTATGACGGTGTGAAATACGGTTATCGTACACCGGAGTACGGTGATCTGCATGAGATGTATAAAAAGACGCGCGCGGAAGGTTTCGGAACCGAAGTCAAACGCCGCATCATGCTGGGGACCTTTGTATTGTCTTCCGGCTACTATGACGAGTATTATCTGAAAGCACTGAAAGCCAAAGCGCTGATTTCGGCAGCTTATAAGGAGGCTTTTGCAAAGTATGATGTGCTGCTCGGCCCTGTGGCACCTGCGACAGCGCCTATGCTTGGAGAGAGCCTGCAGGATCCGATGCAGATGTATCTGGCGGATATTTATACCATCGTGGCCAATCTGGCCGGACTGCCGGCGATCAGCCTTCCCTGCGGGAAAGACCATGCCGGGATGCCCATCGGCCTGCAGCTGACGGCAGACGGTTTTCGGGAAGATGTTCTGCTCCGTACGGCCTATACGTACGAGAAGATAAGAGGAAAGTTTTAGCAAAAGGAAAGAACAGGAGGAAACAAAAATGGAAGAGATCAAAAAGTATTTTAAAGATTGCAGCGGGCGTCTGGAAGAGTCTGTGATCATCAGCCGCAAAGCGATCGTTTTGGAAGTGCTGCTCGGATTTTTGAGCGGTATCATTCTGGGAATTCTGATCGCACCTGCAAAATACCGGAAAGTAGGCTGCAATAACGGAAACAACTGTGTCGGCAAGTGCACGACCAAGAATTACGGAAAAGACTGTGATTGCGAATGTGACTGTGACTGCGATTGCGAGAAGAAGGAAGACGAAGAGTAAGTGGCACAAACGGCAGAGTATGAAACGGTCATAGGACTGGAAGTCCACGTGGAACTGGCGACAAAAACCAAGATCTTTTGCGGCTGTTCCACGAAATTCGGCGGAGCGGTCAATGCACACACATGTCCGGTCTGTATGGGTATGCCGGGAACGCTGCCGGTGCTTAACCGCCGTGTGGTGGAGCATGCGATTGCCGTGGGACTCTCTACCGGATGCGAGATCACGAGATACGGCCGTTTTGACCGGAAGAACTATTTTTATCCTGACAATCCGCAGAACTACCAGATCTCGCAGCTGTATCTGCCGATCTGCAAAAACGGTTTCGTAGAGATCGAGACAGCGGGCGGCGGGAAAAAGAGGATCGGCATCCACGAGATCCATATGGAAGAGGATGCGGGAAAACTGGTGCACGAGGAAGGGGGAGCGGTCTCCCTGGTGGACTACAACCGCGCCGGCGTGCCTCTGATCGAGATCGTATCCGAGCCGGATCTGCGCAATGCGGAAGAGGTGATCGCCTATCTCGAAGCCCTGCGTATGCGGATCCGCTATCTCAGGGCATCCGATTGCAAAATGCAGGAAGGCTCTATGCGGGCCGATGTAAATCTGTCGGTCCGTCCGGCGGGAAGCACGATCCTCGGAACACGCACGGAGATGAAGAACTTAAACTCTTATACGGCAGTCACGCAGGCAATCGAGAGCGAGCGGGCGCGGCAGATTGCGATCCTTACGTCCGGCGGTACAGTTGCTATGGAGACCCGGCGTTTTGATGAAAACGAAGGAAGATCTTATGCCATGCGCAGTAAGGAAGATGCGCGGGATTACCGGTATTTTCCGGATCCGGATCTGCCGCCTTTGGAAATATCGGAAGAGTGGATCCGCGGGATCCGCGCGAAACAGCCGGAATTCCGGCCGGAAAAGATGGCACGTTTTCGCAGGGAATACAGCATACCGGAGTATGATATCGGCATCATCACGCAAAGCCGGCATATGGCGGATCTGTTCGAAGAGACGGCTAAGCTTTCCAGGCAGCCGAAGAAAGCTGCCAACTGGCTGATGGGAGAGACCCTGCGGCTTTTGAAGGAGCGGGATGCGGATCCGGAAGAGATCCTCATTTCTCCGGCACATCTTGCGGCCCTGATTGGCCTTACGGATCAAAAAGTCATCAACTCCGCTGTCGCAAAAGAAATCTTTGCACTTATGTTTGAGAAGGACATCGATCCGGTGGAGTATGTGGAAAAACAGGGGCTGCGACAGTCCCGGGATACCGGAGAGATCCGGCAGATCTGTATGCAGGTGATCGCAGACAATCCGCAGTCGGTCGCTGATTACCGGGGCGGAAAGGACAGAGCCATCGGGTATCTGGTAGGGCAGACAATGAAGGCGGCAAAGGGAAAGGCAGATCCCACCATGGTCTCGGGCATACTGAAGGAACTGCTGGCAGAGTAATAACACCCCGGCCTTTCCCTTGCGGGAAAGGCGGCGCCGAGTACGACGGATGAGGGGTGTTTTTGCTTTATAGGAAATTGCTTCGCAATTCCTATAAGGCAAAAAGCCCTCCGGGGGATGCGCACTCGCGCGTGAGGAAATTGTTGCTATCGCAACCGCGCTCGGCGCGAGCGTTCTGCGAGCAGAACGCTTTCTTGTACATCAAACATGGTAAGCTGGTACCAGTACATCGCAGGAGGAGCAATTCATGGCGCTCAGATTTATCATCGGCGGATCGGGCTCGGGAAAGAGCACCGCACTGCAGGAAAACATCATAAAAAGAGCAGAGGCGGAGCCGGAACGACAGTTTATCATTGTTGTTCCGGATCAGTTTACTATGCAGACGCAGAAAGAGATCGTGGAACGCACGCCGCAAAAGGGGATCCTGAACATCGACGTGCAGAGTTTCGGACGGCTGTGTCACCGCTTATCGGATGAAGTGGGCGAGACGGAGCGCATCATCCTGGATGATACCGGCAAGAATCTGCTGCTGCGAAGGATCGCCGGACAGATGGCAGGGGAACTTCCGGCCATCGGCAGTTCCTTAAAACACAGCGGTTATATCCATGAAGTCAAATCCGTGATCTCGGAGTTTATGCAGTACGGCCTGGGCGTGGAGGAAGTACAGCGTCTGATCGATTATGCAGCCGGGAAAAAACTGCTGCAGGCAAAGCTGCAGGATATCCGGAAACTCTATGAAGTGTTTCTGGACCGTCTGGGAAATGAATTTATCGCCAAGGAAGAGAAACTGGGAATCCTGGCAGAGGATATCTTAAAATCCGAAAAGCTCAGGGGCAGTGTGGTGGCATTTGACGGATTTACCGGCTTTACGCCCGTACAGAACAACGTGATCACACAGCTGCTGCAGGTATGCAGTGAAGTGATCGTGACGATCATTATGCCCACGGCAGAGGCGGACAGCTATCGCCGGCATCCGGAGGAACACCGGCTGTTTGCACTGAGTGACAAAACCATGCGCTCACTGGAACAGCTGGCGCAGAATGCCGGCTGCGAACGGGGAGAGGACATCCGGATGCCGGAAGGTACAGTATACCGGTATCAGGGGCGCCCTGTGCTGGATTATCTGGAACAGCATCTTTTCCGCGGGAAGGATGATGTGTATACGGAAGAAACGACGGAGGAACTGGTATGCTTTGCGGCAAAGGATCCACGGGCGGAACTGCGGGAGATCTTCCGGCGGATCCGGGATCTGACGCTGAAGCAGGGACTGGCCTATCGTGATATTGCCGTTGTCAGCGGGGATCTGGAACGTTATGCGCCTTATGCGGAAGAACTGGCGGCGCAATACGGCATTCCCATTTTTTTGGATAACAACCAGAAACTGGAGCGGAATCCGTTTGTGGAATTCATGCGCAGCGCATTTGAGATCGTAGCGAAGGATTTCCGCTACGAAAGCGTGATGCAGTTTCTGAAAAGCGGGATGACGGGGATCGATCCGGAAGCGGTGGATGTACTGGAGAATTATCTGATCGCGACCGGGATCCGCGGAGAACGCGCCTGGAAAAAAGAATTTGCGAGACGACCGGCTTATCTTCGGGACGATGCGGAGGCTTTGCGGCAGATCAACGAAACCAGAGAGGAGATCCTCAGGATTCTTGCTCCGGTGATGGGGGTGAAAGCCGGAGGGACGGCCGTACAGATCACCGAGGCACTGTATGCGTTTATCCTGCAGAACGGGATCTTTGAAAAGCTGGAAGCGTTTGTGGCGTTCTTTCACGAACAGGAAGATATCGCAAGGGAAAAAGAATATGCCCAGATCTATCGCTATGTCTGTGAACTGCTGGAGCAGATCGCGGCGCTTCTGGCAGATGAGGAGCTGACACTGCAGGAGTATCTGGAGATCCTGGAAGCCGGCATCGGCGAGATCAAAGTGGGCGTGCTGCCGCTGGATGTGGACCGTGTCGTGATCGGCGATATGGAACGTACCCGTCTGAAGCCGATCCGTGTGCTGTTCTTTGCCGGTGTAAACGATGGTGTGATACCGAAGAGCAGCGGAAGCGGCGGGATGATCTCGGATCTGGACCGTGAATTTCTCTCGGCATCCGGCTTTGCACTGGCCCCCACACCGAGACAGCAGATGTATATCCAGCGCTTGTATCTGTATCATGTGATGAGCCGGCCGTCGGAAAAGCTGGTGGTATCGTTCTCGCAGATGAACCCGCAGGGCGAGAGTATACGACCGTCTTACCTGATCGGTATATTGCAGCAGATGTATCCGAAACTGCAGATCGAAGCGGAGCATCCGGCGATCTCGGATCCGGGCATGCGCACAGCGCAGGCGGCGGAGATGCTGTCGGCGTTTGCTGCCGGAGCGATGACGGAGGAGGAAAAACGTGCCTTCTTTACGCTGTATCATATGCTGCGCCGGGAGGATGAAGCGCTTGCGGAAGCCCTGACGGCGGCAGCGTTTTACCGGTATCATCCCAAGCGGCTTTCGGAGGAAGTGAGCGGAAATCTGTACGGCAAAGTGCTGAAGAACAGTGTGAGCCGGATGGAGCAGTTTGCGGAATGCGCATATGCACATTTCCTGAAATACGGGATCCGCCTGCAGGAGCGGGAGACCCACGAACTGCAGAGTTTTGATATCGGTAATCTTTACCATGCCGTGCTGGAACAGTTCGGAAAATGTATGGAAGAAGAGCATCTCAGCTGGGAGGAGATCGGTGACACGGATCTGCGGCGCCTGCTGCAGGATTCGATCGACCGGGCCGCCGGCGAATATGGCGCGGAACGGCTGATGCAGGATGCGCGTACCGCATTCCGCTGGAAACAGATGGAGCGGGTGCTGCTGCGTACCTTGCAGATCACGAGATACCAGCTGTCCAAAGGCAGTTTCGTTCCGGAACGCTACGAGAGCGGATTTGAGCGGGAACTGCTGCTCGATGATAATGGCGGCAGGATGCGCCTGCGCGGCAAGATCGACCGCCTGGACCGGATGGAAGAAAACGGCCGGCTGTATCTGAAAGTGACCGACTACAAATCCGGGCAGCGGAAACTGGAGGTGCCGGGGGTATATGAGGGTACCCAACTGCAGCTGCTTTTGTATCTGCGGGAGGCACTTCTGCAGGCGAAGAAGGAGCACCCGGGGCAGGAAGTGATCCCTGCGGCAGCGTTTTATTATATCCTGAAGGATCCGATCCTGGAAATGGACGGGGATCCGGGCGAGGATGCGATCCCTGAGGTACTGCGCAGGGAGCTGCGTGTGACGGGAGTGATCAATGCGGAGGAAGCCGTTGTACGCGGTCTGGACCGTTCGGGAGACAGTGCATCCGATGTGATTCGCGTGCGAAGGAAAAAGGACGGTGGTTACTACGCGGGATCCGAGGTGGTTGCGGCAGAAGACCTGGATCTGCTGATGGATTTTGTGGAGAAGAAAGTGAAGGAGCTGGGAAGTGCGATCCGCGCCGGCGAAAAGGCAGCGGCCCCGCTTACCGAAGACAGCTGCAAATATTGTGCGCACCGGGAGATCTGTACGTTCGATCTGCGGATCCCGGGATGTCGTTACCGGGGGACGAAACGGAAGGCGGACGAGGCCTGGGAACTGATCCGGAGGACGATGGGAAAGGAAACGCAGACGGCGGAGACAGAAGGAGGAGAGGAGAATGGCTAAGATACAATTCACGCCAAAGCAGCAGGCAGTGATCGATGCAAGGGGCGCAAACGTTCTGGTATCGGCAGCCGCCGGCAGCGGTAAAACGGCAGTACTGACGGCCAGGATCCTGTCTCTGTTAACGGATCCCGTGCATCCCATCGATATTGACCGTATGCTGATCGTGACCTTTACCAAGGCGGCTGCTGCGGAAATGCGTGAGCGGATCGGCAAAGTGATCTCGGAATATGTGGCGGCTCATCCCGAGGATACCCGTATGGACCGTCAGGCAGCGCTTCTGCATAATGCACAGATCACGACCATCGACTCGTTCTGCCTGTATGTGGTGCGGAATAATTTTGCGGATATCGGATTGGATCCCGGTTTTCGCACCCCGGATCCCGGAGAACGCACGCTGATGATGCAGGATGTGCTGGAGGATCTGCTGGAGGAGGAATACGCCGCAGGGGAAGAGGACTTTCTGCACCTGATGGAAAGCTATTGCCCGGAGGGGAAGGAGAAGGTTGTCAGTAAGATGATACTGCGCCTGTTTTCCTTTGCGATGAGCCATCCGCAGCCCAAGAGGTGGATACGCACGGCGATGGAAGAGGCAGAGATCACGGATCTGACAGAGGCGCAAAAGACACAGTGGTTTGACCGGTTTACCCGCAGTGCGGACGAGATGATCCGTCAGGTGGGCAAACTGGCACAGGAGGCGCTGCGGATGGTGCAGGCGCCGGACGGGCCGGAAGCGTATCTGAGCGCGGTGTCCGACTATGCCCTGTTTGCGCAGCGGCTTGCAGAGGAGTGTTCCTACGAGCGGCGCAGAGAGATCCTGATGGCGATGGAGATCCCGAAGCTTTCCTCGAAAAAATCAAAGACCGAGGATCCTGCGGTGCGTGCGCGGGCGAAGCAGCAGATCGACCGGGCCAAGGAACTCATCCGGATGCTGCAGGAACACTATGGCTTAGGGGAAGAACAGTATGCGGCGGCGCAAAGGCAGATCGCGATCAATACAAAGGCGCTATGCCGGCTGACCCTTGCGTTTATGGAACGTTTTGCGCAGAGCAAACGGGAAAAGAATCTGCTGGATTTTTCGGATATGGAGCATTGTGCACTGCAGATCCTGCTGAAGGAAGGCGATGCGGGGGACGGCACCTTGGTACCGAGTCGGGCGGCAGAGGAATACCGGGAGCATTTTGCGTATATCTGCGTGGACGAATACCAGGACAGCAACTATGTTCAGGAATACGTCTTAAAGAGCATAGCTAGGGAAGATAATTACTTTATGGTCGGGGATGTGAAGCAGAGCATCTACCGCTTCCGTCTGGCGCGGCCGGAGATCTTTCTGGAAAAATACGAACGTTTTTCGGAGGAAGAAGGCGGGATCGACCGGAGGATCGACCTGAACCAGAATTTCCGCAGCCGTATCGAGGTGATCGATTTTGTGAATGCGATCTTCCGGCAGATCATGCATAAAGACACGGCGGAAATGGAGTATGACGAACGGGCGGCGCTGTATCCCGGTGCGGATTATCCGGTGGATGACAGCGGGCGGTACCGGCCGGAACTGCTGATTCTGGATCCGCGGGAAGAGGTTCCGGAGACAGAGGATGGAATGGAGGAAGCGGAAGAAGAGAGCGGCGAGAAGATCAGTACAAAAGAGTGGGAGTGCCGTCTGGCGGCGGACCGGATCCACCGGCTGTTCCGGGAAGGCTTTTTGGTCTGGGACCGGGAGAAGAAAGCGCTGCGTCCGGTCCGGTACAGCGATATCGTGATCCTGGCGCGCTCGACCAAGGACTATGAGAAAACGATCCGAAAAGTGTTTGCGGAGTATGAGATCCCGGTGCATTGCGGTGCGCAGACCGGCTATTTTGAAACAATGGAAGTGCGTATGGTGCTTTCGGCATTACAGGTGATCGACAATCCGCAGCAGGACCGGCCGCTGTATGCCTGCCTGACATCTTTTTTGCGCCTGATGAGCGAGGAGGAGATCGCAGAGATCCGCGGAGGCGATCCGCAGGGCAGTCTTTATCATCTGCTGCGGACCTATGAAGAACGGGAAGATGCGGACCCGGTAATTGCGGAAAAGATCGGACAGTTCTTTGACTGGCTGCGGCGGTACCGGGCCTATGCCGGCTATCGGAAGGTACGGGAAATCTTGGAACTGCTGTTTGCGGAGAGCCGTTATCCGGATCTGGTGAGCGCCCTGCCCGGTGGTGCCCAGCGCAGGGCCAATCTGGAACTGCTTTTGGAACGGGCGGCGGCATACGAGAGCGGCAGCTATCAGGGATTGTTCCATTTTGTGCGCTATGTCAATCAGCTGAAAGTCCATGAAGTGGAGTACGGCGAGGCGGGACTTCTCGATGAATCGGCGGATGTGGTACGTATGATGACGATCCATAAGAGCAAGGGGCTGGAGTTTCCGGTCTGCATCTGTATGGGATTGTACAGGAATTTCAAATGGCAGGAGAGTAGCGATGTGATGCTTCTGGATTCCGATCTCGGGATCGGGCTGGATGCGCTGGATCCGAAGAAGCGCTGCAAGATAAGCGGCATGAAGCGTGGGGTTCTTTCGAAGAAAGCCAGGGAAGATATGCTGGCAGAGGAGATGCGTGTCCTGTATGTGGCACTCACCCGCGCAAAGGAAAAACTGATTCTCACGGATGTACGCCAGACGGAGGAGGGCGAAGAGGAAGACTTGCCGGATACCTTCCGTATCCTCGACGTGCGGAATCTGATGAAGCTGATCCGTATGGCGCTGGCAGCGGAGGAACGACTGATCGAAACCGTCCGAATCCTGCATCCGGAGGATCTGAAACAGCAGATCGTAAAGGAAGCGGCAGAGGCAAGCGTGGATGAACAGCTGCTGCGCAGCGGCCGCTACCCGCTGGATGAGGCGCTGCAGGAACAGTGGCAGGCGGAGGCGGAGAGGGTTTATACGCATCCGGAACTGAAAGGACTGTATACCAAGACGTCGGTTTCGGAACTCAAACATGCGGCTTATGATGAAGAGGAAGCCAAAAAAGTCTACGAGACCGAGCGGCGGGAGGCCTATATCCCGGGATTTGCCAGGGATCCGGATGCGGAGGAAAGCAGCGGGACCGGGCGCGGCAGTGCCTACCATCGTTTCCTGGAACTGCTTCCCTATGAGAATATGCCGGAAGGGGACTGTATGTCCTGGCTGGAAAAGAGCCGGGAACAGATGTGTGCCTCCGGCCGGTTATCGAAAGAATATAATGCGTTGATCCGCCTGCCGGCGATGGAGAAGTTTTTGCGGCAGGAGATTGCGGCGCGGATGGCGGCAGCGGCCCGGTGCGGCAGGCTGTTTCGGGAACAGCCGTTTTTCATGGGCGTCAGGGCAAGTGAACTGGATGCGGCCTATCCGGATACGGAGCAGATCATCGTACAGGGGGTGATCGACGTATATCTGGAGGAAGAGGACGGGCTGGTGCTTCTGGATTACAAGACGGACCGGGTGCAAACAGGGGAAGAACTGATCGCCCGGTATCAGACCCAGCTGGAACTTTACGCCAGGGCGCTGCAGCAGATCCGGGGGATCGCGGTGAAGGAAAAACTGATCTATTCCTTTGCGCTGGACCGTGTAATCCGCCTGTAAACGGCGGAGCGTCCCCCCATCGTGATTTAATAGGAAACTGTCACCAAACGGATAGATTTTTACACCGCGGTCTGCTATAATTTTAGTGTTGTTTTTTGGAATCCATTTGGGAGATGGGGCCAGATGCTGCCAACAGAACGGGAAGATGAGCTGTTAAAGGTCATCTACAAAATGGCTACGGAAAAGCGCTATGTCAGCTTGTTTGACATGGTCTTAGAGTCGTGCCTGAAATATACCAATGCAGACGGCGGTACCATTTATATGGTGGATGACGAGACCAAAGGCCTGGTGCATCTGATGGATGTGAACCATGCACTGGACGCCGGTTCCCGGCAGTCGATCCTGCAGTCTGATCTGCAGATCGCCGATAATAAAGAGACCAATCTGTTTACCTATACCTATCATCACGCAGATCTGCTGAATATCGCAGATATCTATTCCGCAAAAGAATTTGATGTGTATTTTATCCGGGAATATGACGCCAGGAATAATTACCGTACCAAGTCGGTGCTGATGGTGCCGATCATGATCAACAACCGGAATATCCTCGGCGTGATGATGCTCTACAATTGCAGGGATAACGACGGGAATGTGATCCCGTTTACCAGAGAGTGTCAAAGAGCGGTTGTTTCCCTGACTTCACAGATGGCCAGCAACCTGACCAATATGAACCTGATCCAGGATCTGGAGGAATTGCTTAGGTCTTTTGTGGAATGTATGACCACGGCCATCGATGCCAAAACACCGTACAATGCCAACCACACCAGACATGTGGCAAAGTATTGTATGGAGCTGTGCGAAGATATCAATGCACGCTACACCAAGGGGATCGGTGACTGCTATATTACCGAGAATGATAAGGAGCAGCTCCGTCTGGCGGCAATGCTGCACGATATCGGCAAGATCGTGATCCATCGCGGCATTCTGGACAAAGCGTCCCGACTGACCGAACTTGAATATGAAAAGCTCTACAATAAACTGGAGTGGATCCGGCTGATGCTCAAGATCGATATGCTGGAAGGACGGTATGACAAAAACGCATATGATCTGGACGATATCCGGCTGACCAATTTCTGCCGGGATCTGCACCGCATGAACATAGCGGAGATGCTGACCAAGACGGATCTGGACCGGATCGATGATATGGCACAGCGTGTCTACGTGGATCCGATCGGAGAGAGGCATCCGTATCTGGACGAGAACGAAAGCAAAGCACTGCATATCGTCAAGGGTACATTGACCGAGGAGGAACGCCGGGAAGTGCAGAAACATGTGGTCTATACGGCGCAGATCCTCGATAAGATCAAGTTTACGGAAAAGTATAATAAGGTGAAGGAGATCGCAGCGAACCATCACGAATATCTGGACGGAAGCGGCTATCCGAACGGTCTGAAGGCACCGGATCTGAACATTCTGACCAGGATCCTGACGGTATGTGATATCTTCGATTCCCTGACGGCGGAGGATCGGCCCTACAAAAAATCGATGGATCTGAGTCAGGCGCTGGATATCCTGAAGGATATGGCAAAACATGGAAAGCTGGATGAGTGGCTGGTTGAGGTACTGTGCGATTATATGAAGGAAAACTTCCGGCGGGAGACGGCGCTGCTTCTTACGCCGGCCGAACCGAGACCATTTTAGAGAACGGGATGGAGTTTCACATCCCGTTCTTTTATGGTACAATAACCTGATCATGCCAATGGGAGGAAAAATGCAGAATGTACCGGTATATACTGTTTGATCTGGACGGCACACTGACGGATCCGAAGGAAGGGATCTGCAGATCGGTGCAGTATGCACTGGAAAAGGCGGGACGCAGGGTACCGGAGATTGATGCGCTGACCCCCTTTATCGGCCCCCCCTTACGGGACAGTTTTCGTGAGTTCTGCCATATGGATGATACACAGACCGAGCAGGCGGTCACGGACTATCGTGAGCGCTTTGCTGAGGTGGGCTGGAAGGAAAATTTCCCGTATGCGGGGATCGATCTGCTGCTGGCACATTGCCGACAGCAGGGAGCAAAACTTGCAGTAGCGTCGTCGAAACCGCAGGTTTTTGTGGAAAAGATCCTGAAACATTTCGGATTGTACAAATATTTTGATGTGATCGTGGGCAGCGAACCGGACGGCCGACGGAGCAAAAAAGAAGAGATCGTAAAAGAAGCGCTGGACCGGTTATACGGCAGGTATGAAAAAAAAATGCCGGATGCGCAGAAACGGGAACAGACCGCAATGGTAGGGGACCGGAAGTTTGATATCGAAGGCGCACGGAGTGAAGGCGTGGATGGCATCGGGGTGTCCTACGGCTATGCGGAGAAAGGAGAACTGGCCGCGGCCGGGGCGGATGCGATCGCCGGCAGTGTGAAGGAACTGGAAGAACTGCTTCTGGGAGGGACGATCCCGGGCGTCAGTGATCATGTGCAGATCAAGCCGGTGCCGGAGAAGTCGTTTTGGAAGGCACTGTATATGATTGCGCCGTTTGCCGCTTTCTTTCTGTTATCCCAGGTGATCTATATGCTGGGAGCCGGCATTGCGGGCCTGCTGCTGCAGAGCAAGGATCCGCAGACATTTGCCTGGGCACAGGAGCACCTGCAGGCGATCAAAGACTGGACTTCCGTACTGACCAATGCAGGGATCGTGGTTGCGCTGTACTTCTTTTACCGGGGATGGGAGCCGCTTCCCTGGAAACATAAGACGCTGGTATCGCAGGAAAGGAGTCTGCTTCGGAATCTGCAGATCGCCGGGATGGGCATCTTCTTTTCCCTGGGACTGAATATTCTGATCAGCCGGCTGGCAGCGATGCTTGTGCCGCGGGATATCGCGGAAAAGGCAGGATACAATACCGCCACGCCGCTTCTGGTCGGGATTGCACTGTTTATCTTTGTAACACCGCTGATGGAGGAACTTCTCTTCCGCTGGCTTTTGTATAACCGTATCTCGCGTGTATTTTCCTCAGGGATGACCGTTCTGATCACGGCAGTATTCTTTGGTTTTTATCATGGCAATCTGGTGCAGGGAACCTATGCGTTTTTGATGGGACTGCTGCTGGCGAGGCTGCGCTCCGGTGAGGAATGTGTGTCCGCGCCGTACCTGTTCCACCTGTCAGCCAACGCCGTGATCTTTCTGGGAGGCTTTCTGCCGCAGACGGTGCAGGAGGTGATCATGCTGCCCGGACTGGGTGCGGTCTATCTGATCATCGGCTTTGTTTTTTATAAGTTTTTATCAAAAAGTATGGCTAATATTTGTGCATAATAACAATAAATAATCGGCATTTCCCTGAAAATGTTTAGCATTTTCCGCATTGTCAAGGCCGGAGGGCAGGGTTACAATTATTCTGTGAAAATAGAGGATGTGGAGAATGCCCCCGTAAGGAGACGGAGGGAGAGGGAGAAAAAGTTATGTCGTATTCAGAGTATTTAAAAGCAGCAAAACTGGGCGATCGGGAGTATAAGCATTGTGTATCCAAGGGCTGGTACCCGTATCTGCCGGTATTGGACGATATCATATCGCATGTGGAGATCGAGGCACAGGTTCCGCTGGGACTGGTGCAGATCCCGCTCAAATCCGTCGTAGGTACTTACAGTGCCGGACGGACAACGGCGTTTGCAGGCAATTTTATGCCGATCCTGGATGTGGATTCCGAGTTTGCAAGAAAGTGGACGCAGCTGCACGAATCCATGGAAAAGGAAGGGATGCGCGATCCGATCAAGGCGTACGAGTTCCATAACCGCTTCTATGTTATGGAAGGTAATAAGCGTGTCTCGGTATCCAAATATATGGATGCCGTGAGTATTGAGGGATACGTAACCCGTATGATCCCCAAGCGCAACGACAGCCAGGAGAATAAGATCTATTACGAATTCCTGGATTTTTACGAAGTAACCGGGGTCAATTATCTGTATATGTCGCGGGAAGGCAATTTCCGCAGACTGCTCAATCTGACCTATGAAGGTGCGGACAAATGGACGAAGGATCAGGAACTGGATTTCCGTGCGTTCTTTACCTTTTTTGAAAAAGAGTTTACGGCCAAGGCGAACGGCAAGCTTTCCATTACCGCCGGGGATGCCGTATGTGTCTATCTGAGCATCTACAATTACGAAGATGTGCTCAGCCACAGCGATACGGAGATCCGCAAGGAACTCACGCTGCTTTGGAGTGAGATGATGAATTACAACAACGGCGAGGGAATGGAGCTGGTGCTCAATCCGACGCCGGAATCGCAGAAGGCATCCTTAAAGAGCTTTCTGCCGGGCGGATCCGCGACGGCAAAGATCGCGTTTATCCACGACAAGAGTGCCGAGCAGTCGGCCTGGACCTACGGGCACGAGCTGGGACGCAAGTATGTGGAAGATGCTTTTGGTGACCGGATCGATGTCACGATGTATGACCGCGTGGAAAGCGACAAGGCGGATGAGGTGTTTGATGCGGCGGTGGATGCCGGCAACCGGATCATCTTTGCGACTTCGCCCAAACTGATGGCACCGGCGCTGCGTTCGGCGCTGAAACATCCGGAAGTGACGATCTTAAACTGCTCTATGAATATGGGGCACAAGACGATCCGTTCCTATTATCTGCGTATGTATGAAGCCAAATTCATCATCGGGGCCATTGCGGGCGCGATGAAGTCGGAGGGGAACATCGGCTATATCTCGGATTATCCGATCGCCGGTACGACAGCAGAGATCAATGCGTTTGCGCTGGGCGTACAGATGACCAATCCGGATGCGAAGGTTTATCTGGACTGGTCGATGCTCAAAAATCATGATGCCATGGCATCGATGAAGGAAAAAAATGTGACGCTGATCAGCGGCCGCGATATGAATGCCACGATGAACGGCAACCGGGAATTCGGCCTGTACGAGATGAATTACAAGGAAGGCACGCATATCAACCTGGCAATGCCGGTACGTCATTGGGGCAAGCTGTATGAGGAAATCATCCGCTCCATTTTGAAGGGCGGCTATAAAAATGACGAAACGGTATTCGGCGATCAGGCGCTCAACTATTTCTGGGGAATGTCTTCGGGCGCGATCGATGTGATCTATTCCAGAAATCTGCCGTCGGGACCGATCCGTCTGCTGCGCAGTCTGCGGTCCGGTATCAGCGAAATGGTCATCAGTCCGTTCAACGGACCGATCTATGCGCAGGACGGCAGCCTGAAGTGTGAAGACGGACACGGACAGGAGATCTCCGCCAAGGAAGCGGTACAGATCGACTGGCTGGTGGACAATATCGAAGGCTATATTCCGGATATTTCGGAGCTCAAGGAAGAGGCCCTGGAGCTGGTAAAACTGCAGGGCGTGAAGGACCCGGATCCGGTCTGAGCAGCGGACGGTTGGCGGGCATAAAAAACGATAAGGCAAGGGGGTGGCAGAAGCGGGATGCGCATCCTGACGATCGGAGATAAAGAATCGAAATCCCTTTGGGATTACTTTAAGCCGGAGAAAGTGGAAGGGGTCGACCTGATCATATCCATCGGGGATCTGGACCCGGCATTTCTCTCTTTTTTGGCAACCTTGACCCATGCGCCGGTGTATTATGTGCATGGGAACCATGATGAAAAGTACGAGAAGAAACCGCCGGAAGGCTGTGAATGCCTGGACGGACGGATCCTGGTCTACGAAGGAGTACGCATTCTGGGGCTGCCGGGGTCACTCAGGTACCGGCCGGGACTGTTCCAGTATGAGCAGCACGAGATGGATGCCCATGTGCGGAGAATGACTTTTTCCCTGCTGGCCCATGGCGGGATCGATATCCTGGTCACGCACGCACCGGCTGAAGGGGTGGGTGACGGCACCGACCGGCCGCATCAGGGATTCCGGGCATACACGAGCATCTTAAATGAATATCGGCCGAGGTATTATCTGCATGGCCACGTGCACCCAAACTATTCCAGAGAGTATACGAGACTGAAACGTTACCGGGATACACTGATCATCAATGGCTATGAGAGTTATACCTTTGAATATGAAACGGAATATGAAAAGCAGTTCCCGAAAGTGAAAGAAAAGGAAGGCTTCGATTTTTCACCGGATTTTCTTCAAAGGAAAAAGAAGGAACGGGAAGAACGACTGAAAAAGGAAGCGGAGCTGCAGGCTGCATCGGAGAATGCAGATATTACGGAGAAAGGAAAGAAGAAATGAGCTGGGAAGATAATGTACGAAAAGTAGTACCCTATACGCCGGGCGAACAGCCGAAATTTGATAAGATGGTAAAACTCAATACGAATGAGTGCCCTTATCCGCCGGCACCGGGCGTACAGAAGATGTTGAAGGAAATGCCGTATCAGGACCTGCGTCTGTATCCGGCGCCGGATGCGCGGATCTTGACCGAGGCACTGGCTGAGTATTACAAGGTGGCACCCGAGCAGGTATTTGTGGGCGTGGGATCGGATGACGTGATCTCGATGGCCTTTCTGACCTTTTTCCACAGCGGGAAGAAGATCCTGTTCCCGGATGTGACCTATTCGTTTTATCCGGTATGGGCGGATGTGTACGGGATTCCGTACGAAACGCAGCCGCTGGATGAGAATTTCCGCATGGTTGCAGCGGATTACAAAAAGGAAAACGGCGGTATCATCTTCCCGAACCCGAATGCACCGACCGGTGTGGAAGAGCCGTTGTCTCTGGTGGAAGATATCATCCGGGCCAATCCAAACAGCGTGGTGATGGTAGATGAAGCCTATGTGGATTTTGGCGGGGAGAGCGCTCTTCCGCTGGTTGATAAATATGAGAATCTGCTGGTGATCCGTACCTATTCCAAGTCCCGTGCGCTGGCCGGACTGCGGGTGGGCTTTGCCATCGGAAATCCGAAACTGATCAAATATCTGAATGATGTGAAGTTTTCCGTGAACTCGTATACGATGAACATTCCGTCACTGCTGCTCGGACGGGAGGCGGTACTGGATGATGCGTACTTTAAGGATACGCTGGCCAAGGTGATCAACACCCGTGAGTGGATGAAGAAAGAGCTGACCCGTCTGGGATTTTCCTTCCCGGATTCGAAGAGCAACTTTGTCTTTGCGACCCACAAGACCAGATCGGCGGAGGAGATCTTTACCTACCTGCGGAGCAAACAGATCTTTGTGCGCCACTGGAACCTTCCGAGGATCGATAATTACCTGCGCATTTCCGTGGGAACGGACGAGGAAGCAAAAATACTGATCGATGCACTGGAGGAACTGCTCGGATGAAAGACTTTATCTTAAATACATTTGGCGCCAATGCCGTAACCCAGTATCTGGCATGCTTTATCGTATCGATGGTTCCGCTGATCGAGCTGCGTGGAGCGATCCCCATTGCACAGGCATTTAAATCAGCGCTGAACCCGGAGTTTAATATGGTCCTGGCATATGTCATCATTGCCGTAGGCAATATGATCCCGGTGCCTATCATTTTCTTCTTTGCCAGAAGAGTGCTGGAATGGGGCAAGGACAAAAAGGTGATCGGCGGGTTCTTTACCTTCTGTCTGGAAAAAGGACGCAAGGGTGGTCTGAAACTGCAGGAAAAAGCGGGAAAGGGATTGTATTTTGCACTGTTTCTTTTCGTGGGCATTCCCCTGCCGGGCACCGGTGCGTGGACCGGAACACTGGCGGCCAGCCTTCTGGATATGGACTTTAAGAAAAGTGTCCTGGCGGTTGTCAGCGGTGTAGCCCTGGCCGGTGTGATCATGGGTGTCGGCAGCTATCTGGTGGCCAGCGGGATCCTGGCAGCAGCAGGTTAAGGATATTTATGAACAGTTATACG
>JAEEGL013212204.1_pt1 | contig 17899 bp, 17 predicted proteins | sample 9134231 | NCBI WGS metagenome assembly JAEEGL01 (sample SAMN16246548, study PRJNA631951) | gut metagenome | biome: gut microbiome; feature: rumen; material: fiber-attached | host: Bos | place: Iran: Karaj | collected 2018-10 | reverse complement strand
GCGCCTGTTGCAGAGCGGCCTCCGCGCGATGACCATCAGCCTGGACGGCCTGGAGGCGGACCACGACTGGATGCGCGGCGTCCCCGGCTCCTTCAAGCGTGCCTCCGCCGCCATCAAGATGGTCGTAGACTCGGGTGAAATCGCATTCGATGTCGTCACCTGTGTGAACCGGCGCAATTTCCCGCACCTGAATGAACTGAAGGAATACCTCATCGGCCTGGGCCTCAAGGAATGGCGGCTGTTTACGGTCTTTCCGGTCGGACGGGCAGCGCAGGATCCTGAACTGCAGCTCACCGGCGAAGAACTCCGCGGCCTGATGGAGTTCATCAAAGCCACCCGGAAGGAAGGCCGGATCAAGGCCGAATTCGCCTGCGAAGGCTTCCTGGGCAATTACGAAGGCGATGTCCGAGACCATTTCTATATGTGCCAGGCCGGCGTAAACGTGGGCTCGATCCTGGCCGACGGTTCCATCTCGGCCTGCGCCAGCATCCGCGCCGACTACCACCAGGGCAACATCTACGAGGACGACTTCATGGAAGTGTGGAACACTCGCTTCCAGCGTTTCCGCGACCGTTCCTGGATGTACAAGGACGACTGTGCTGCCTGCCGCTTCTGGAAGTACTGCCGAGGCAACGGAATGCACCTCCGTGACGAGAACGGAAAGCTGATCCAATGTCTTCTGAAGAAGATGTAAAGAAACAGCCCGCTTCAGGCGGGCTGTACGTTTATTCTGCGTCTTCGTACCCGAAGTAGTAATCCTTCTTCATCGTTGGAACGCCGTCGCGCATCCAGGCAGGTTCGGGTGCGCCCTTCAGGTAATGGTCGAAGAACTGCTGGAGCCTGATGCTCAAGTCCTTGCGATTGCGGCGTTCGCGGAGGTTGTGCGCTTCGTTGTTGTATTCCAGCAGCCAGGCGGGCTTTCCCAGGCGGCGCAGGCCCATGAACAATTCGATGCCCTGGTACCACGGCACGGCACCGTCATTGTCATTGTGCATGATCAGGACAGGCGTCTGTACGTTCGGGAGCCGGAAGAGGGGAGAGTTCTCCATGTACAGTTCCAGACCGTTCCAGAGGTCCCGGCCGATACGGGATTGCGTCTGCTCGTACTGGAACTGACGGCTCATGCCGGATTCCCAGCGGATGCCTCCGTAGGCCGACGTCATGTTGGCCACGGGGGCTCCTGCGCCCGCCGCCTTGAACATGTTCGTCCGGGTGATCAGATACGCGACTTCGTAGCCGCCCCAGCTCTGTCCCTGGATGGCCATGTTCTCCTTGTCGATCCAAGGGTACTTCGTGAGGGATTCCACGCCGCTTACGATGCAGTTGTAGGCAGACTGCCCCGGCAGACCCGGCGTATAGACGATGTCCGGTACGAAGACCACGTAACCTCTTGACGTATAGAACGTAAGGTTCACCGTGGACCAACTGGGCTGCGGGACGATGTTCCTGTACAGCGTTTCCGAACTGGTCTCGTAAAAATAAGTCATCAGGGGGTATTTCTTCTCAGCGTCGAAGTCCTCCGGCTTATAGAGGAGACCGTCCAGGCGTTTCCCGTCGTAGGTGGTCCAATGGTACAGTTCAACCGTGCCCCAGTTATAGTCCGCCTGCTGAGGATTGATGGCAGTGAGCTTTGCGGTGTTCTTCCCGAAATCCGTGCAGTACAGGTCCATCGGCTCCTGGAAGTTGCCCTTCAAATAGGTGAAGACAAGGGCGTCCTTTGCTTTCCTGAGAACGTCATAAGTGTATCCGCCGAAGGCCAAGGTCCTGAAATTCAATTTTTTCGCCTTTACCTGGCATGAAGCGAGTCCGTTCTCCTTTGTAATCTCGTCGAAGACGCTCAGGTAGATGGTTTCGCCCGGAGCAATGCCCGGTTCGTCTTCGCTGTCTTTCGTACTGATGTACCGGTAGGTCCGCTTCTGCTCCCGGCCCTGGGTCAGGCGGGCAGCCTCCCCGTCGGAAAGCCGGATCATCCAGAGATCATAACGGTCATTCAGGATGACGTCCTCATCGTCTTTCGTCCAGGCTGCAACACCGTAGGATTCGGGCATCATCGGATGGTCATCCTTCTCATCCCAGAAAACGGTGTCTGCCGTCAGGTCCAAAAGGCGTTCGTTTTCGATGTCGTAGGCCTTCCAGCCCCGGGCGGGATAATCCCACCAGATGGCGTAACGACCCTTCGGAGAAAGCTGGGCGGAGTCAAAGGCTCCGCGGGCGATTTCCACCCGGCGGCCGGATCCGGGGAAGATAAGCGTAAGGATAGATTCTCCCTGCACATTCCATTGGCTTTCAACGATGTTGACCGGACTTACCTCCAGAATTACTTCAGCATCGTAGTTATCGGTGAAGATCAGCCGGTCCGCCTTGTTGGTATTGAAGGGGATGAGGCCTTCGTCCTGATACAGGCAAGGGAATGTACGGCGTTTGTCACGGGCCAGGTTCGCTTTCATCCGGGGCGGAATCTCCTCTGCATCCCAGTTCCAAATGTCCAGTCCGGCGGTTTCGAAGGAAACCAGACTGGTATCTTTCATGGGTACATACTCCTGGATACCCGCATAGATGGAACCGAGCTTCTTGCTGAAGAAATAGGTACTGTTTTCCGTAAGTCCCCAGTTCTCCGGCATGTTACGACGCTGGTCGGCGGCTACGAGTTCCCTGGCTTCGTCCCTGACGATATCGTAAAGCCAGAGGGCGGCGTGCTTGCTTCCGGTAGATGCCGTGTCTTTCGCCTGGAGGAAAAGGGCGTTCTCACCGTTTTCATCGAAAGTGGGAACGGCGTGGAAAGTAGCCGTATCCGCCATCATCCGGGTTTTTCCTTCGGCATGAAAGCCGACGACGGAGTGCTTCTTGTCCGTTTTACGGATAAAGCCCAGTGTTTTCCCATCCTTGCTGAAGGCATACCGGTCCACATTCCTCAGAGTGTCCAGATGTCCGTCGGAGAAATGATAGACCGCCAAAGGTGTCCCCATGTCTTTTTCGGCTTTCTTCACGAAAGAAGTGTCGATGGTCGCGAAAGCAAACCGGTCAACCGCGTGTGTGCCTAGCTGGAAAGACTTGACATTCGCAAACTTACGAATGGAACCCGTACGGAGGTCGATGACGGCGAGGGAATCCTGTGGCAGCTTGTCGCCCGTCAGTTTCCGGATTTTCGCACGGCGGGTCTTCTGGAATTCCGGTTTGATCAGGCAGACGGCATGGGAATCGTCATCCAGGATACGGGCCTGGTATCCCCGGGGAATCTCGATGATGCGAGCCTCTTTCTTTCCGGCTATACGGAAATATAGCGTACCGTCACCTTCCTGTGGAATAACCATGTAGGAGATGACCCGGCCGGAAGGGGAGAGGATGGTTCTGGAGACCGCCTGCCATCCGTCATAGGCATCATGGTCGAGCGGCTTCTTCTGGGCTAGTGCCGACAGCGGGAGTGCCACGATGGCGGCAAGAAGCAGGAATCTTTTCATATTCATTGGATTACGGATAAATCGACATAACCTGGAGCACCATAGATAACGGCCTTGTCCGTGAACTGCCACATTACCCACGGCTGGAATCGGGGCGGCTGTTCATTATAGCGTGCAATCCACATCGGATAGTGCCCCGTGATGTTGGGCGAGAGGATATCCCGTGCGAAACTGTCGGATGCATACACGATCGGGGTACGTCCGTAGTGCTTCTCCACGGTCTGGAGCCAGAGGAGGACCTTCCGGTTGAGTTCCTCCTCGGTGCATCCGGGATGCATGGTCTCTACATCCAGGATAGGGGGAAGGTCACTGTGACGCAGGCGTACATGCCGGATGTAGTGTTCAGCCTGTTTCACGGGATCCTTTGATGAGCGGAAGAAATGGTAGGCCCCCCGGGCAAAAGGATGGGAACCGGATTCTTCCCAGTAGGCTTCGAACCTGCTGTCGGCCAGCCTTTCTCCTTCCGTTGCCTTGATGATGACGCGGGTGACTGGAAAAATCCTTTTAGCATGAAGCAGATCTTTTGTCGTATGGCCTCGCCTATCTACCATGACCAGTAGTGAATCCCATATGATTCCCTCGTTGTAATGGGAGATATCCAGGCAGAATTCCTTGGATCCGTCAGGGATCTTCGCACCGGAAGTCGCAAACCGGCCGCTTCGGTAGTAAGGGAAAAAGACCAGGCAGACCAGGACGAGGAGTCCTGCTGCAACCAGCCACGGCTGGACCTTCCTGCGCTTCTTTTTTTTACGCCGGACAGGCTTCCGAAGACCCTTCTGGAATGTTAACCTTTTTGTTACCACTTAAAACTATTTAGTTTTACACCTTTATTTACAATATGTTAAATAAACAAGGCGTAAATACTAATATTTCCATTTAAAATGACTATCTTTGTACTCACTGATACAAATATACAAACAATAAACCGAATCCGATGGAACTGAAAGGAACAAAAACCGAGGCAAATCTGAAGACAGCGTTTGCCGGTGAGTCACAGGCTCACACCAAGTATCTCTATTATGCATCCAAGGCGAAGAAAGATGGCTATGTCCAGATCGGAAACCTCTTCGAGGAAACCGCCAGGAACGAGAAAGAGCACGCCAAAATCTGGTTCAAGCTGCTGCACGGCGGAGAAGTGCCCGGAACGGAAGTGAACCTTGCGGACGCTGCCGACGGCGAGAACTTCGAATGGACTGACATGTATGCCGAATTCGCCAAGGTGGCGAAGGAAGAAGGCTTTGCCGACATCGCCTTCCTGTTCGAGAAAGTGGGCGCGATCGAGAAAACCCATGAAGAGCGTTACCGCAAGCTTCTGGGCAACATCAAAGAAGGCGTCGTTTTTTCCCGGGAGGATGACATGATCTGGGAATGCTCGAACTGCGGCCACATCGTGGTCGGCAAGAAGGCTCCGGAACTGTGCCCGGTGTGCAAACACCCGAAGAGCTACTTCATGCTCCGCGCCGACAACTATTGATGACGGCGAGAACCAGGTTCTCCACGATATAGGCAGAGAACACGGTCAGGACGGCCAGGCTCCAGTTTCCGTGCATCAGCACGGTCGCCAGGATGCAGGCCGCAGCCAGGATGAGAAAGGCTATACGCTTCGTATCCAGAAGTTTATGGCCTTTCTTTATTTTCATCCCGAACATCGGAATCTCGCTGACGAGCAACAGACCCAGGATAACGGACACGGCGGCTACCAGCCACGGGCCGGCCCCCTCCGGCACACCGCCCATCCGGTCCATGAGATAGGCCAGCGAACCGCATACCATGGCACAAGAGGGGGTGGGAAGCCCGATAAAGTCCAGCGTCTGGCGCTCATCCACATTGAATTTGGCAAGACGAAGGGCGGACATGACAGCGACGAACAGAGGAAGGAAGCGAAGCAAGAAATGGGCGTCAGCCGGCTGTACCTTATACAGCATGAGAGCAGGCAGAACGCCGAAACTTACCAGGTCGGCCAGGGAATCCAGTTCCTTGCCGATGGGAGAGTAGGCGTGAAGGAGACGCGCCGCCAGGCCGTCACAGAAATCGAAGACGGCGGCAAGGATTATCAGCGGGAACGCCCATCCGAGGTGTCCCTCCAATGCGAAGATCACTCCCAAGACACCTGAAAGCAGGTTCATGGAAGTGATCGCATTGGGAACGTGTTTTGTCAGGCTCATTCGGAACTATTTGATTCCGAGTTTCTTCTGGATCTCCTTCGGAAGAGCTTTCTTGTTGACGACGAAGTTCAGGGTCTTGGCCTTCACGAAGTTCTCGGACATGTACCAGACACCGTCGTAAGCACCGGTGACCCCCCAGGAATTCTTGATCAGATAATACTTGGTTCCGTTCTGGTCCTTGGCGGTACCGTAAAGATGCATGCCGTGGTCGTCAGTGGACGTCTTTTCGTCGAACATACGCTGGCGGGTTTCCTGGGTCACCTCAAGCTCTTTGGGAAGGCCCTTGGCGGCGGGTTCGGCCTGTTTCTCATCGGCCTTGCCTACCCAGCGCTCCTGGTCGGAACCGGTGGTGGGCTTGGCTTCGGTATCCAGCAGGACGGCCAGGCCGTCGCGGGTGAAACCGGGCTCGCTCACGTCGCCGCCCCACAGGACGGTGTAGCCGTTCTCGACAGCGTTGTTGATGACGGCCATGAACTCATCCAACGGGAGATTGTAGCAGAGGCCGGCGCGCCAGTTGTCTTCCACTTCGATGGCAAACTGGGTGTAGAACGGGTGGTGGGTATAGGAGGAAATGTTCACGTAATCGTCCGGGTTGATGCCCATGGCGTCACGGTAACTCGCTGCCGTATAGGTGACTCCGTTCTCGACGAAGGTCTCCGGAAGGTCGCCGAGATAGGCGTCCAGGATGCCGTCGAAGCCCTTGGGCCAGACAGGGGTAAGCTTGCGGTTGGGATTCTTCACCACGGCGTCCACATAACCCTTGAGCACGGCGTCCAGTTCTCCCTGGACCGGAAGGTCATAGCCGTAGTTCATGCCGGAATAGGCGCTCTGCGGCATCAGGCCATAGTCACGGATGACTTCAAGGACATCACCGAAGCCGCTTCCCTGCGCCATGTTCATGAAACCGTTCAGTCGGACATACTTGATGGCACGGTCGTGATATGAGTGGCGCACGACGAACATCTCGGAGAAATCAGGATAGGCTTCCGCCTTGAGGTTCTTCGCCTTGATGACCTCGGACTCGAGGAAGGAAAGGGCCGAGAAACACCAGCAGGTGCCGCTGCGGTTCTGGTTCTTCATGGAAGTGACAGGGATTTCCTTCACGGTGGTGAACTGATAGTCCTTCGTGCTCACTTTCGGAGCTGCGTTCTGCGCAAGGACGTACGTCGGAAGTACGGCGACAAGCGCAAGGGCAAAGAGTACTTTCTTCATATCTGGTTCTTAAATAGTGTTCTGTACTCACAAATGTAAGGAATTAATCGTATTTTTGCAATATGAGAAAGGTTTTGTACATACACGGTATGGGAGGCGGCGGTGACAGCCGCATCCCCCGTCTGCTCCGGGAGCATTTTTCCGGAACGGACATCTCTGTTATCGTGCGTACATACGATTTCGATCCGGAAGCCGGACGGAAACAAATCCTTTCATGGGTGGAAGAATTGAAACCCGTGCTGGTGATAGGGGAGTCTCTCGGCGCAATCCAGGCCCTTCGAGTCCGGGGCATTCCCCATCTGTTCGTGTCTCCCTCCCTGGGCGCCCCCATGTTCCTTTACCGGGTCGCTTGGATAACGCGCCTCCCCGGAGGACCTGCACTGTTGCATCGTATTTGGCCTGTCAAGGAAGGTGACCGCCAGCCACTTCGTTTCGAATATGATATCCTCCGTAAATACAAGGCTCATTGGGAAGATGCCCTGAAAGCCGTTTCCGAAGGCGGTAGTTACTATGCGTTCTTCGGCCGGAAAGACCATTACAAAAAGTGGGGAGTGGTTAAAGTATCCACTTGGAGGAAAATCTTCGGTAACACGTTCCAAGAATATGATGGAACGCATTTTATGGAAGAAGAGTATGTGTACTCAATGCTGGTCCCGAAGATACTGGAGATTCTGGACGGCCTGCATTAGGTTGCTCGCAGCCACCTCCTTTTCCAGCCCTTTTCCATCGAGCTCGTTTTCGGGCGTAATCTGAATTACATCTGTAAATCCGGCCGCCAGCAACGCAGCCTTGTCTTCTACAAGTCCGGCCATGAGAATGACCGGAATTCCGGCGCTTAGAAGTTGGACCTGACGCAGTACTCCATAGGGGACCTTCCCGGTAAGGGTCTGGCGGTCTGCCTTTCCTTCGCCGGTAATGACCAGGTCACATCCGTCCAGTTTCCCGCCGAATCCGACCGTATCCAGGACCGAGTCGATTCCGGGATGCATCTGCGCCTGCAGGCACACGCCCAAAGCAGCCCCGATGCCACCTGCTGCACCGGCGCCGGGGATGACGTCCGCATCGACACCATATTGTTCTTTCCATTGTCCGGAGAGACTTCGGAAGCGATTGTCCAGCCGGAGAACCATCTGCGCATCGGCTCCTTTCTGCGGGCCGAATACATAGGCAGCTCCCCGGGGACCGGTAAGAGGTACGTCCGTATCAAAAAAAGCATGGATCTTGATATTGGATGGCAGGGTTCCGATTGCCTCCAGCATGCCGGTTCCTCCATCCATGACAGCGGTTCCGCCCAGGCCGATATAAAGCTCTTCTACATGCTGATTGACAGCATCTAAAATCATTTCACCTATACCGAAAGATGAAGCATTCCAAGGGTCTCGTTCTGAAGGATTCAGCAGCGTCAGACCACCGGCGGCTGCCGTCTCGACGACGGCGGTCCGCCCCCCCTGTACCAGCCCATAACGGGCATTGACCTGCCGTCCCAGCGGGTCGTGGACGCGTACCGTCCGGAAGACACCGCCCAAGGCTTCCACCATGCATTCCGTGAAGCCTTCACCACCGTCCGAGAGGGGGAGACGCACGACGTTTTCCTCCAGGCCGGAAGCGGCGGCCTCTACGGCCTCTCGTGCGGAAAGGCAACCCTTGAAGGAATCCAGAGCGAGTAAAATCTTCATCTTTGCAAATATAAGGAGATTTCCGTACTTTTGCAGAATAAAAGACCCGGATGAAAAAACTGATTTTCCCCATAGCCGTCCTGCTGGCGGCAGTTTCCTGCAACGACCGCGCTCCCGTTGTCCAGGACACGATCCCCTATGTCAAACAGATTGCCGTGGACACTGCCGGCACCTTCTCGCTGGTCAGGCATTACCGGGCCGGCGGTACGAAAGGTTCCATTGCCCTCATCGGCGAACCGGAGGAGTGCTTGCTGCTTTCCCGGGCTTTCCTGACGGCCGACGAGGTGGACAACATCGACGGAAAGGCCGCCCCGGACCGCCTTCCGGATTTCGCCGGTGAGACTTTCGACGTCCTGCTGGACGATTATAACGCTCCTTACCTCCGGCTGGTCTCCGCCAGTCGGGACACACTTCGGGAAGTAGCTGTCCGCAATGCCGTCATGGCTCTTGACACGGTTGCTTTCAGCGATGCATCGGACCGTTCTTCCCGTCTTCGGAAAAACGGTGCCAAGGTTTTCGTCCTGGCATCCTCGCTTCTTTCCGGGTACGGTCGCTTCGATATCGACACACTCTTCAAGATGGCCGGGCGGGAAGCGTTGATCCTCTCTTCCGAAGAAGCCCTGGTGGGCTCGGCAGTACAGTCCGGCATCAAGCACGCAGCCGTCTGGGCGCCCGCTGAAGCCGGAAAAGCGTATTTTTCATACGCCGCAGACAGGATCGATCTCACGGTCATCACGCCCGAGGGAGGCGATATCCGGACTGCATTCCGCAATTTGCTCAGGCAGTATCGGCAGCGCAAGCCCAATACGGTGCTCGACGCCGTCCTGCTGGACAGTTTTACGGCCGACATGGACGAGCTGGCCGCCGAGGTGGAACACATCCATCGGCAGATTACCGAAGAAGACATGTCCTTTGACAGCATGCTTGCGGTGGGTTTCCGTTTCCTGGAACCGACCTCCTGCCTGACGAACGCCTGCTACCGCCTCCTGCGGGAAAAGAACCTGTTCACGCACAACATCGCCTATCCTTCCGCCCGCTATTTCCAGACGGAGGAATCCATGGACGGCGAATATGTGCCGGTAGAGGTTAGCCTGGACTATCTGGCCAGGCGGTTCGGGGGAATGAACACCCCGGCGGTGTCGCATGAAGACAACTATATCTATGTTCCAGATTACGATTAGTCCGGAAGAGATCGGCCGTCTGGAACTGGCTTCCTTCCCGGGGGAGATCCACGTGATTGACACGCTCGGGGAGGAGTTCGGAAATGCGGTCCGCTACCTCAAACAGCAGAAAGTGATTGGATTCGATACCGAAACGCGGCCTACTTTCTCACCGGACCAGCGGTCCAACGGAACCGCCCTCCTTCAGCTTTCCGGGGCCGAAAAGGCTTTCCTGTTCCGGATCAAGAAGATGGGAGGGATCCCGCGCCGGCTCTGCGCCGTGCTGGCCAATCCGAATATCGTGAAGGTAGGAGCGGCCATCCATGATGATGTCCGGGGGCTCCAGCAGTTCGCCGGATTCCAACCGCAGCAGTTCGTTGACTTGCAGAAAATCGCGTGGGAATACGGTATCAGGGACAAGTCGGTCAAGAAGATGACGGCGATCATCCTGGGATTCAAGATCTCCAAGGCACAGCAACTCTCAAACTGGGAGGCCGACCAGCTGTCGGAATCTCAGCAGCGCTATGCGGCTACGGACGCTTGGGTGTGCCGGGAAATGTACCTGAAGCTGCGCCAGGCAGAAAAATCACCCCTTACCCCAGAACAGCTCCATCCCGAGCTTTATCCCGAGCAAGAATAAATGGAAAAAGTCATTCTCCGTCCCCGCCGCGAGGATTCCATCCTCCGGTTCCATCCCTGGGTCTTCTCCGGGGCCATCGCCCAGGTCACCGGCCATCCTGCAGAAGGCGACCTGGTGGGCGTTTATACCTCCGACGGCCAGTATCTTGCCTGCGGGCACTATCAGATCGGCTCCATCGCCGTCCGGATCCTCAGTTTCGACGAGGATCCGCTTGCCCCGGATTTCTGGGTCCGGATGATCGGACGGGCGTTCCGTCTCCGCAAGTCCTTCGGACTTCACGGGTCGGCATCGACGAACTGCTACCGGCTTGTACACGGAGAGGGAGACGGGCTTCCAGGGCTCATCATCGATCATTACAATGGCGTCTGTGTCCTTCAAGCCCATTCGGTGGGCATGTTCAAGGCTAAAGGGGCTATTTGCGAAGCGTTGAAGACTGTTTACGGGGATGCGTTGAAGGCCGTGTACGACAAGAGTTCCGGCACCGCACCGTTCAAGGCAGGACTGGATCTGGTAGACGGTTACCTGTACCGCTCGGAAGGGTTCGACACCGACGAAACAGTGGTCCTTGAAAACGGGAACAAGTTCTATGTCAACTGGAATGAAGGCCAGAAGACAGGATTCTTCCTGGACCAGCGGGAGAACCGCTCATCGGTCGGAAGGCTGGCACGGGGACGGAATGTCCTGAACCTTTTCTGCTATACCGGCGGTTTTTCCATCTATGCGCTATCCGGCGGCGCCGTGCACGTCGACTCCGTGGACAGTTCCCGGAAGGCCATGGAGATGGTGGACCGGAATGTCGCCCTGAACGGGTTCGACCCGTCCCTGCATACGTCCCACTGCTCCGACGCCATCGAATTCCTGCGTGACGTACCGGAAGGGAAGTACGATCTGATGATTGTGGATCCGCCGGCCTTTGCCAAGCACCGCGGAGCCCTCAAGAACGCCCTGCGCGCATACCAGCGCCTGAATGCGGCGGCCATTTCCAAAGTGGCTCCAGGAGGTTTTGTGTTCACTTTCAGCTGTTCCCAGGTCGTGGACAAGGAGGCCTTCGCCCTGGCGGTCTTTTCCGCCGCCGCCCAGACCGGCCGCAGCGTCCGGATCCTGGACCGCCTGAATCAGCCCGCGGACCATGCTGTGAACATCTATCATCCGGAAGGAGAGTACCTCAAGGGCCTCCTTCTGTATGTGGAATAATTTTTTGCAAATTCGGTTTTTCTACCTATCTTTGCAATCCCAACGGTGCTATGGCCGAGCGGTTAGGCACAGGTCTGCAAAACCTGCTACAGCGGTTCGATTCCGCTTGGCACCTCCAGAAGTCCACCCTTCGCAGGTGGACTTGTTTTTTTTGGAACATGATTCGCGTCGCTTGCATCGGAGACAGCATTACCTGGGGATTCACGCTGCTGAATCCCTGGAAGCAGAGCTATCCAGCCCTTCTTCAGGAAAAGCTCGGAGCGGGTTATGAAGTCCGGAATTTCGGATACAATGACGCATCGGCCCGCTTCGATGCAGATACGCCGTATATCAGGAAGCGGGTGTACAAGGAGAGTCTCGAATGGAATCCGGACATCGTCCTTCTCATGCTGGGGACCAATGATACCAAAACCCGCAACTGGGACCCGGCCATCTTCCGTCGCGACTACCGGATTATCATTGACTCCTATCGGAACCTGCCGTCTCGCCCGCGCGTGATCCTGATGGCCCCCATCCGGATTTTCCCGGTTCTGGGAAGGCCACTGCTGGGCGTTTATCCAGAGACCATGGAGGAGGGAGTCCGGCCTGCCATCCGGGAGATAGCGGAAGAAACAGGGTTGGAACTGGTCGACCTGAAGGATCTGTTCACCGATAGCCGGTATTGCCGCGACGGCGTGCATCCCCAGCGGACCGGCGCCCGGATGCTCGCCGGGGCGATCTATTCTTCGATCCGGTGGTGACCCTACCGAGTGTTAGTCAGTTTGCAGGAAACCCCGACAATCACCCACAGGCCAGGCTGGGGAATGTCCCCGAAGTCGTACCAGGTCTTGTTCAACAGATTGTTGGCTCTCAGATACAGGTTCAGCCGCGGGAAATCATAGCCGAGTTTGGCGTCCAGAAGTGAATAGGGCGTGAGGAGGTCCGAGCCCGTATTCCGGTCCACATGGCGCCAGGAAAGGTCCAGGGCCAGCTTGTCCAGGAACCGGAAATCGGCCTGGGCGACAACCTTGTGGCGGATGTATTCCAGGGAATAGATGGACCGCAGGTTCGCTTCCAGGGCTTTGTCCTGCGACTGGTGGCTGTAACCTACGCTCAGGGAGCGGAAGAAAAAACCGGGGCTTCCCAGTAGATCCGGCACGGTCAGCCGGAGCGAGACTTCCTGTCCGAACGTATTCAGCCTCGTATGGTTCACGGACGTCCAGGGCGCGTCTTCGCCGGTGGAAGTATCCTTGATCCAATCGATTAAGTCATATCCTCGGTTATAGTATGCAGCGACGACGGCCCGGATGCCCCGGCCCAGGAATTTCACACCGCCTTCCAGGGCGTGCAACTTCTCGGCTTTCAGATGGGGATCCGCCAGATGGCCTCCTACGGAATAGTACAGTTCCGTGAACGTGGGCATCCGGTAAGACGTGTTATAGGAGGCATAGATCCGGATGGCATCGGTAATCCGGAAGTTGGCATCAATGCCCGGGAACAGGCGGATTCCTTCCTTGTTTCCGGTATTGAAGACCGTCGTAATCCCCGCCGAGGCGGAAAGTCGTCCCAGAACGACATGTTGCTCCAGGAACAGGTTGTAAGCCGTCCGACCCAAACCGCATGCATAGACGCCCCGGGGCTCGGCAAGCGTTTCGCCGAGATTCGTGCTGACGATCCGTTCATGCCGAACCTCGGCGCCGAATGCCGTCTGTCCCAGCCGGGTATCGGCCCGGAAGTTCAGGTTCGCTCCCATGACGTCGGTCTTGTGGTAGTTGAACGGATATTTGTCCGGTGCGCCGCGGAAGAGTTCGAAGCGGTCCTCACCGTGATTCCAGTACAGGGCTGGGGTGAAGTGCAGGGTGCCTTTTCCTTCCGACCTGACGGATACGAAAGTCTTCAGCGTATGCTCGAACTGATCGTCGAACTTGGCGCTGTAGAAGGTGCTGGACCCGAAATCCTTGTTGCTGATACCAGCCTGCCAACTGAGGTCACGCGGCCCGAAGTCATGCGCGCCGTGCCAGAAGGCCTTGATAGCACCGAAATCGCTGTTCAATCCGCCGGCGGCGTTCCGGCTGTAGCCATCGCTGCGCTGATACCCTGCCGACACACTGTTGAAGCCGCCCCGGTGCGTGATTTCCGCCGATGCCGTAGCGCCCAACGACCGGAAGGAGCCTCCTTCCACGCTGGCACTGACCGCATTCTCCGATGCTTTTCGCGTGACGATGTTGACGGCCCCCAGCAGGGACGAAGTCCCGTACACCCGCGCGGCAGGTCCCTCGAGCACTTCGATGCGTTCGATGTCGCACATGCTCACCGGGAAGTCAAAAGAGTTATGCCCTGTCTGCGGGTCGGTGATGTTGATTCCGTCCAGCAGGACCGCGACCTGGTTATAGGTGCCGCCCCGGATGCTGATGTCCGTCTGCATGCCCATCGCACCGCGCTGGCGTACGTCCACGCCCAAAGCATATTTGAGCAGGTCATTGACGGTCTCGGCCGGGGCAGAGGCAATGGTCATGCTGTCCAGGAGCGTGACAATGCGAGCGGTATTGTGCAGCGCCACGGGTACCCGGGTCGCCGTGACGGTAATGCCGTCGATGGATTCGGAACGGGACTGGGCGAAGGCAGCCCCGGCTGAAAGCCCCGCCAGAAGGCAGGAAACAAGGAAATAAGCGCTTCTCATCATTTCGGACATCAAAGGTACGATTTTTTGTTTTTGAACGGAAAAAAGGACTATCTTTGTATGAATAAAGACTGAACTATGACCAAGAGCATTACTTCTGACATCAGATACATCGGTGTGGACGATGTGGACCTTGACCTTTTTGAAAGCCAGTATTCGGTTCCCGAAGGGATGGCGTACAATTCCTATGTCATCCTGGACGGGAAAGTGGCCGTCATGGACACAGTGGACGCCCGGAAAGGGGAAGAATGGCTGCAGAACCTGGAAGAGGCGCTGGCCGGCCGGAAACCCGACTATCTGGTTGTCCACCATATGGAGCCGGACCATTCCGGGAGCATCCTGGAACTGACGAAGCGGTATCCGGATTTACAGATCGTCGCATCGGCGAAAGCGCTGGTTTTCCTGGGCCAGTTCTTCGACGGCGAAACCTTCAACACGCTGGCTGTGAAGGAAGGGGACACGCTGGAACTGGGTGCCCACACGCTCCGGTTCATCATGGCACCGATGGTACATTGGCCGGAAGTCATGGTGAGTTTCGATGAAAAGGACAAAGTCTTGTTCGCCGCCGACGCTTTCGGCAAGTTCGGGGCCCTGTCCAAGTGCGGCTATTTCGGTGAAGAGGACGACGACTGGGCATGCGAAGGCCGTCGCTACTATTTCAATATCTGCGGAAAGTATGGAGCCCCCGTGCAGGTCCTTCTGAAAAAGGTGCTTCCGCTTCAGCCCACGGTCATCGCCCCGCTGCACGGACCCATCCTCCGGGAGAATCTCGGGTATTACATCGACCTGTACCAGACCTGGAGCACGTACGGTGTGGAAACCGAGGGCGTCTTCATCGCCTGCGCATCCATCCACGGCGGCACGCTGGCCGCGGCGGAGCATCTGAAGGAAATCCTCCTGAAGAAGGGTTGCCCGAAAGTCGCATTCGCCGACCTGTCCCGCGACGACATGGGTGAAGCCGTGGAAGACGCCTTCCGATATGGAAGGATGGTCCTCGCGGCCGCGTCCTACGACGGCGGACTTTTCACTCCCGCCTACAATTTCCTCCATTTGCTCCAGGCCAAATCCTGGGAGAAGAAGAAAGTCGCCCTCATCGAGAACGGCACCTGGGCCCCGACGGCCGGAAAAGTGATGAAGGAAATGTTCGGGACCTTGAAGGACGTGGAAATCGTCGGTGACCTCGTTACCATCCGCAGTCGGATGAAGAAAAGCGACGAAGCTGCCCTGGAAGCCCTCGCAGACGCCATCTTACAGTAATCAACCGATATGACTACCCTTCGTCGTCTCACATTGTTCTCCGCGATCGCCGTCGTCCTGTGCAGTTGTGCCGGACGGTCAGCCAAACAAGTCAGCGTCCTTCCGGATGTCCAGAAGATCGGCAACCTGGAAGGAAACTATTCGATGAAATTCACGTTGGCCGGCGAGACCCGCTATGCCACGGCCGCGGTCAAGAAGACCGGGGACAGGGAGTATCAGATCGCACGGGTAACCGTCTATGGGCCGACGGTCTATACCTTCCGGCTCGGGGAAGACGGTACGGTTTCCTCCGAAGAGCTCGGATCCGGCAGCATCACCTACCGTTCCGACCTGAAACTCACCACCATCCGTTTCGAAAAGCCAGACTTCCAATGCGAACTTACCCGATAATTCCCATCCTCGCGGCCGCCTTGCTCTTAACAGGCTGCGAGTTCCTGAAATCCGGGGAAACCGTTTCGAAGGAAGACTATGACAGCGTTGTCGAGGCATACGAGGACCTTCGAAACAGCGCAGAACAAACGCGCAGCGAGTATCTGGAGCAGACGGTCGCCGTGGACCGGATCCTTCAGGAACTGTCGCAGGTCTCCGGCAGTACAGCGGCCCTTCGGACAGACGTTGAGCAGGGAACCGCGCGACTTACCCAGGTGGAGATGATCGAAGACAACATCGACGACATCAAGGCCAAGCTGAGCCAGTTGGAACAGCTGACGCAGGAAAACGCCCAGTTCAAAAGGGTGGTTTCCAGCCTGAAAGCCGTCATCTCCGAAAAGGAAAAGGAGATTGAGAGCCTGCGGGCTGAGATCCAGGATCGCGACCGGACGATTTCCGAGCAGAATGAACGGATTTCCGCCCAGCACGGGACGATCCAGCTTCAGAACGAGACGATCAACGCCCAGCAGGAGAATCTCCGGAAGTCAGTCCAGGAGCAGGCCCGGATGCTGTTCCAGGCGGGGAAGGACTTTGAGGAACTGGGGGATGATTCGCCCACCGTCTCGCGCCGGAAAGACAAGGCCAAGGTCAAGTCCCTGACGCTGGAAATGTATGAGAAGGCCATCCTGTATTATTCGAAGGCACAGGAAACGGGATACGATGAAGCCGCGACCCGTATCGCCGCCGTGAAGGAAAAGATGTCTGCCCTTACGCAGTAGGCCGCTCTTCCGCAAACAGTTTGTCGAACACGCTCCGCAGGCTTTCCGGATTCCGGATGAGTTTGCGGAGCTCTTCCAACCTGTCGGCGTTGGGTGACTCGGGTATCCAAAGCTGAAGATAACCGCCGTCTCCGTATTTCTCCCGAAGATGTTCCAAAGTGCGTCCCCAGTGGCCTTCCGTGTCCAGTTCCGGATAGTGGTCCAGTCCGAACTGGATGGTACGCCGGATAATGGTCATCGGTTCGATGAAGCGGTCGGCTTCGGCGATCAAACGGCCGTAGATGCTCCTGGGAGCCGTTTTCGAAGAAGCCCGGTGATCTTCCGCCGCCTGGGCCACCGTTTCTATCTGCGCGGGAGAAAACCATTGGAGGAGACGCCGGTCCTCCCGGATGATCCTGCCGGATTCCAGATGGTGTGTGGCCCTGTCGACGGCCAGACCTGTATCATGATATGCCGCCGCCACATAGACCATGTCCGGGTCCACGTCATAATGGCGGGCCAGATCCAGGGCCTGGCCGATCACGTTCCGGACGTGGTCTTCCCGGTGGGCCTTGTCGAAACCACGGTAACGCGGAATGATTTCCGTTTCGATGTATGCTTCCAGTTGCGGATCCATCGCTTGCAATTTGGACAAAGATAGTTAAATTTGTACAAATTGAACCTGACGACATGATTATCCGAAGCAAAGCGCCGTTGCGGCTAGGTCTCGCAGGAGGAGGCAGCGATGTCTCTCCTTACAGCGACCTGTACGGCGGTCTGATTCTCAACGCGACCATCAACTTATCGGCCTACTGCACCATCGAGACGATGGCGGGGGATATGGTCCGGGTGGACGCATACGATGCCAATTCGCACGTGGACTGCCCGCTGGGGCCTGTGCTGGAAGGGGCTCCGGATCTGGTCCGGGGCGTGTACAACCGCGTCGTGAAGGATTTCGGCCCGGTTCCTGGCGCCTTTCACATCACGACCAGCAACGATGCACCGGCCGGCTCCGGCCTGGGAACATCCTCTACGATGGTCGTATGCATCCTCAAATGTTTCGCCGAATGGATGAACCTGCCGATGGGGGATTATGAAATCGCCCGGCTTGCCTACGAGATTGAACGGAAGGACCTCGCACTGGCCGGCGGCAAGCAGGACCAGTATGCGGCCGCTTTCGGCGGCTTCAACTTCATGGAGTTCCTGAAGAATGACATCGTCATCGTCAATCCCTTGAAGATCAAAGGCTGGATCGTTGATGAACTGGAGTCCTCCATGGTCCTCTACTACACCGGACGCTCCCGTTCCAGCGCCGCCATCATCAGCGAACAGCAGAAGAACACCTCCTCCG
>JAEEGL012208127.1_pt1 | contig 17899 bp, 14 predicted proteins | sample 9134231 | NCBI WGS metagenome assembly JAEEGL01 (sample SAMN16246548, study PRJNA631951) | gut metagenome | biome: gut microbiome; feature: rumen; material: fiber-attached | host: Bos | place: Iran: Karaj | collected 2018-10 | reverse complement strand
TGCCTATTTTCAAGATTTTAATATGGGTAAATCAATCATGGTTCAGAATCCTGTGGAAATTAAGTTTAGGGCAGATGATGAAATTAGAATACTTGTTAGTACACAGAGGGAAGAATTGTCCAAACAATTTAGTCTTACGACGGGATCTAATAGCTCTGAAGGTTCGCGTTATACGATAGATTCAGAAGGTTGTATCCGTTTCCCGATGTTAGGGAAAATCCATGTGGCAGGCTTGAATCGGCAGGAGTTACAAGAAACCATACGTGAGCTGATTATGGAGAAGGAGTTGGTTCGAGATCCGATTGTCACTGTCGATTATTCGAATTTGTATGTGATTATCCTAGGTGATGTGGGTACTGGTCGTGTCCAAATAGATCGAGATAAATTTACAATTCTTGATGCGATAGGTTCATCTGGTGACCTAAATATTACAGGACAGCGTACTAATGTGAAAGTGATACGAGAGAATTATGGTAAGAAGACAGCATACGAAGTAAACCTTTGTTCGGCGGAAGATTTATATTCTTCGCCAGTCTATTATCTTCAGCAGAATGATGTCATTTATGTTGAGATGAACAAGAAGGAAAAACGTAATTCTACGGTCATGGGCAATTCTACAGTTCAGCCTTCGTTCTGGATGGGACTTGCCACGTTTGTAGTTTCAGCAATGGCATGGTTTAGCAAATAAAATCAATGCTTTCTTTTAATTTGTAAACGTAATATAATAATTTGATATGTTACCTCTCGATAATCAGCAGATACATCAGGTGGCTCCGCAGATGAGTGGTGCAGCACAGGTACAGAAAAATAATTCTGCATATCTGAAGGTTTTGGATATGCTTACGGTTTTTGCCTCCAAATGGTATTGGTTTATCCTTTGTTTGGCCATCGCTTTTGCTTGTTGTTACGTCTATTTGGCGATTACCCCTCCGATTTATACGCGAACGGCTTCCATTTTGATTAAGAATGAGGCAGCAGAGGGAGGTGCTACTTCTAACATGAAGTTCTTGGATAGTAATGTGGATGTGAATAATGAGTTGTTCACTCTTAAATCACCGAACATTGCAGAATCAGTTGTTCGCAATCTTCATTTGGAAGTTAGTTGTTATGGTCAGGGACGTTTCCATGAAGAAGTGATTTATGGAACAAACCTGCCGATACAAATAGTGCCATTGGATATGAAAGACATGGCAAAAGCTGATTTTTTCTTTGAATTGAGGAAAGATGGCACTTTCTTGATGAGAGATTTTTCGTATGAAGGGCGTTCTCTTCCCGGTTCTATCTTGGGAAAACTGGATAGGACGGTAAAGACTCCAATTGGTAAGGTGGAGGTAAAGAAGTCGACGAGTTATCGTCCTGTGGAATTAACACTACGCGTGGATCGTACAAGTATTTCGTATGCAGTGAATAAGACATTGTCTAATCTTTCAGCGAGTGCTGTCAGTGAAATGTCCACGATTATTAGCCTTTCATACAATGACGAGGATCCACAACGGGCTGAAGATGTGATTTCGACGATTATTGCCATCTACAACGAAAATTGGGTACGAGATTGTAACCGTAAATCAATATCTACATCAGAGTTTATTGATGAGCGTTTGGATATTATTGAAAAAGATCTTGGAAACGTCGAAACCAATATATCATCTTTTAAATCTGCCAACTTGATTCCTGCGAACAGTAATGATGTGGCAAGCATCTATGTGGGACAGGCATCCTCCGCTACAGCTCAGTCAACAGAAATTAGCAATCAACTTTACATGGCTCGTTATGTGCGTAATTATTTGACAAACGATGCTAATAGATACACGCTTATTCCAGCCAATCAAGGTGTTAATAGTCCGAACATTAGTGCTCAAATAACTGAGTACAACACCTTATTGTTGTCCCGTAATAATTTGTTACAGGCTAGTTCGCTACAAAATCCAATAGTACAAGAAAAAGATGCTCAATTGGCAGAATTGCGCAATGCTTTGATTGCTTCTGTTGACAATCATATTGCATCGTTAAATGTTGAACTTCGTTCAGCGCAAGCCATTAGGGGACAGGCGAACAGTAAAATTGCTTCTTCGCCATCCCAATCGAAATATTTGCTTTCGGTAGAGCGTCAACAGAAAGTGAAGGAAAGTCTTTATCTCTATCTACTTCAAAAGCGAGAGGAAAATGCTTTGACTCAAGCATTTACAGCCTATAATAACCGTCTTATTACGTCAGCTACAGGTTCAAATATTCCGACATTCCCTATTCCTAAGACCGTTTGGCTTATAGGTGTAGTTTTGGGTCTTGCTATTCCTGGGGTGATTATTTTCTTGTTGGAGACCATTAATAATAAAGTGCGAGGTCGTCGTGACCTTAACGAACTTTCTATTCCATTCATTGGCGAAATTCCAACTCATCGTCATCATCGTACATGGAAGGAGAAGATGCTAGGACCGTGGATAAAATTGTGGAATAATATTAAAGCTTGGTTAAAGATTGGACATGTTGAGGAGGATAAGACGCTTCATATTCTTGTGAAGGATCATTCGCGTAATGTCATCAATGAGGCTTTCCGTGTGATTCGTACAAACATTGAATTTATGACAGCCAAAGGGAGTCGCGGTAAAGTCATTATGCTTACCTCTTTTAATCCGAACTCTGGTAAAACATTTGTGGTGACTAACCTGATTACATCTTTTGCCATTAAGCGACAAAGAGTTTTGGCTATCGACCTAGACCTTCGTAAAGCATCACTTTCTGCTATGGTGGAAAAACCGAAAATTGGTATAGCGGATTATCTTTCTGGTGTCACAGATAGTTTTGATGATATTGTCGTTCGTAATGCAACTCATGATTATCTCGATGTAGTCCCAGTAGGTACAATTCCTCCTAACCCGACAGAGCTTCTTTTCGATGACCGTTTGGGTGAACTACTCAATAAACTGCGCGATGAATATGCGTATATCCTTCTTGACTGTCCACCTGTTGAGATTGTTGCGGACGCAACGATTGTGGGGCGACATGCAGATTCTACTCTGTTCATTATACGTGCAGAGGTACTTGATCGAAGCCTTTTGCCTGACATACAAAAATATTATGAGGATAACCGTTTGCCTAAGATGTCTATTATATTAAATGGTACAACTGATGCCTTCTCTTATTATGGCTATCATCGATACGGATCTCGTTATGGTTATTATGGAGGCTCAGCATACGGTGGTTATACTAAAGATGACGATTAAAGATTATGGATACAACAAACAAACGTAAAGTATTATTTTTGATTGAATCTCTTTCTGGAGGAAGTGCATCCAAGGCTCTTTCCACATTGGTACAGTACATTGACAAAACTAAGTTTGATGTCACTGTATGTGCTATTATGGGTGGTGGAAAATACGAGTCCGTCATAAAGGAAAACGTTGATTACAAAGTCATTGTAACAGGTTCTGTGGATAGCACGAAGTATAAACTTGTTTACAAACAAATGCCATTGTCATGGGTTTACAAGTTTTTTATACCACAGGGCTACGATGTGGAAATCGCATGTATGGCAGGATTTGCAACAAAGTTGTTGAGTCATTCATCCAACCGAAAAGCCAAGAAATATGCTTGGGTGCACACCGATTTGCACCAGAATCATTGGACTAAAGAGGTATATAATAGCCTTGGAGAGGAAGAAAAGGCTTATAATCACTATGATAAAATATTGGGAAGGTCTGAGTTGGTATGTAAGTCTTTCAGGAGAGAGTTCCCTAATTTGAAAATTCCAATTGAAGTAATTTATAATCCAATAGATTCTCTTTCTGTCCGTCTGAAATCTTTGAATGTGGGTGAAGACAACGAAAAATCAGAAAAGAAAAGATTGGTTTCTGTCGGTCGGTTAGAAGCACCGCAGCAATATACTCGATTGTTGAAAGTTGTGAATCGCTTAGTTAAAGAAGGCTATAGTCTGGAATTGTGGATTTTTGGTGAAGGTACGCAGCGTTCTGTTTTAGAACGTTATATAAAAGAAAATGACCTTAAAGATTCTGTGAAGCTATTCGGAACTCATCCTAATCCGTATAAATATATGGCTCAAAGTGATTTGTATGTGTGTGCAACCTATAGTTCCTATGCCGTTGAGGCTCTTATTTTAGGTCTTCCTGTACTAACAACGGAGAGCGAAGATATGTCTGAATTGCTAAAGGGAGGATATTGTGGTATGATGACGAAGGATACAGAAGAATCGTTATATTTAGGAATTAAAAAGCTGTTGGATGATTCGGATTTGTTGCAGCAATACAAACAAAAAGGAGAAGCCAGAGGTTGGGATTTCGATATTGAGGCATTGATGGTTCCGATAGAGAATTTATTGCTTGAAGAATAAGATTGATGATATTTCTTATTTTAATCATAATAATTGTTTTTGCTTTTTTGTCTGTTGATGTTGTCATTCTCTTTTCTGAATGGCAAAGTCGAATACATATTGGAAGATGGAATGATCGGAAACAATGGCAAGAAGCCATCGAAAAGACAGCTCAGATTTGGCTAAAGCGCACGCCAACTGTAAGGAAGACTGGTCAGAACCGATTAATTCTATTGGATATTTTTAGAGGGGAATTTCGTAATTCTACAATACAAAAGTGGCAAACGGCAGGTCTTATATTAGGGTTAAGTGAAGATTGTGTTAAAGAATACGTGAGAAGTCATGACAATTTGTTTATTCAAGGTGATGTAACTCCCGAGGATTTTTTATTAGCTTATTCGTTGAAAAAGCATGGTTGTTTGTCTGAAGGCCAAGAGAAAGCCATTCTGTCATCATGCCAGTCAATCAAAAATGAAGGGACTATGTGTTATCGTCCCTGGGTAAAGGATATACGTTTTGTGGATACTCTTGGTATGGTGTTACCATTGCTTCATTCTTGTGGATGGGACGATTTGGCAATTCGTCAACTTCAAGAATATGATGCGGTACTTTTGAAAGGCATTTATCCAGCCCATGCTTATCATTTAGAAAAGAAACTTCCATTAGGTGTCTATGATTGGAGTCGTGGTATAGGATGGTATATATTAGCTTTGATAGAAACTGCTGATATGTCCGACTGCGAAACCCGTATTATCATCTTGGCCGAAGCCATGTTAAACCATCAGAATCCTGATGGTGGCTTTAATTGTTTTGTTTTTAACTCGAGGGAGAGAATGGAATCTTCTGGAACTGTTTTGGTTGGGCTGCTTTTTCTTAGTGCTTATCGTTTATCAGGAGATAAACGATTTTTTATTGCAGCATTGAATGTGGAAAAGGCATTGATGAAATCGACAAGGCGTAATGGTGCTTTGGATAATTGTCAAGGTGATACATACGGCATTGGATATTATTCTCGGGTATTTTCGATTATGCCTTTTGCTCAGGGACTTGCATTACGCTTTTCTAAAGAATTGAATAAATATATAAATGAGAACACTTAATTCTGCGAAGAACTTGGCATCAAGCCTTGGAATCACTCTTATAATGACCTTGTTGGGTTTTTTTACCCGTAAGGTTTTTGTGGATAATGTGGGTGTTGAATACCTTGGTTTGAATGGGCTTTTGTCAAATATCCTTGGTATAATGACTTTGCTGGAGGGTGGTTTTGCCACCAGTGTTGTCTATAATCTCTATAAGCCTCTTGCAGAAGATGACCGTCCAAAGATTCTGGCACTGCTTCAGTTGTACCGTAAGGTCTATCGGTATATTGCTGTCGGTATTGTTGTGTTTGCATTATGCTTGTATCCATTTATTGACTTATTTATTAAGGATAGTGATAATCTTGAATATATTTCCATTGTCTATTTTATATTTCTGTTTAATTCCATTGTTGGTTATTTTACGGCCTATAAATGGTCTATCATTAATGCTAGTCAACAGAATTACAAATTGATGACCATTAATTTGACGTATCAAGTCGGATTAAATCTTTCGAAGTTGGCCATTCTTTATTTTACAAAAAACTATATTTTATATCTTGTTGTAGAAGCATTGTTTGGCGTAGCATTGAATATAGGGATTATTTTTAAAGCGAACCAAATGTTTCCTTATATCAAGACAAAAGAGAAATATTTGCTTGATGCAGCGACAAAGACTAATATTGTTACCAACATGAAGGCTCTCTTTATTAATAAAATAGGTGGATTCTTCATGCATAGTACCGACAATATTATTATATCAGCTTTCGTGGGAGTAGCCAGTATTGGTCTATACTCAAATTACACATTAATAACGTCAACGGTTCGTAGTCTTGTTGAACAAGCACTAAACAGTTTTTCGGAAAGTGTTGGTAATCTTATTGCATCGGAGTCGTCAGAAAAGGTTTATGAAGTGTTTAAAACAACCTTTTTTGTGAACTTTTTAGTGGCTTCCATTCCTGTGGTCATACTCCACAATACAATCACTCCCTTTATTTCATGGTGGCTTGGGGAACAATACCTTTTGGGCTACGCCACTCTTTGTGTTATTTTGTTTAATTTTTACATTGATGTAATGCGGAGCACAGCTTTGACGTTCAAGGTAAAGGCGGGTATTTTTGTGAAAGACCGCTTCACTCCGTTATTCCAAGGCATTATCAATTTAGTGCTGTCCTATATTTTTGTACAATATTGGGGATTAAGTGGAGTTCTTCTTGCTACTTCTATTAGTATCCTTTCCATCGGTTTTTGGCAGTTTCCAAGGTTATGCTATAAATACGTGTTTCATCAATCATTGTGGAATTATTTTCGTAAATATATCACCTATTCTTGTGTGGCAATGATAGTATTGGCTTTATCTTTATGGGCTTGTGAATCAGTTTCTGTAAATGGTACCTTATTGCAAGTTTTAATCAATGCCTTACTGTCTGTGATTATTTTGTTATTTGTGTATTATGTAGCGTTTCATCGTTCGGAACAATATCGGCATTTATTGTTGTATGTGGTAAATGTGTTACCTTGGGGTAGTAGAAGATGATGAAGGATGGAAGGAAAGATACGTGGAAAAAGCATGATTGGCATAATTGTATAGAAAACGATGTCAAAGCGTAAGGTTCTCTTTCTAATTGAGTCTCTTGCTGGTGGTGGGGCAGAAAAAGTGTTGACTACATTAGTGCAGCATATTGATAAAGTGAAGTTTGATGTGACTGTATGTGCGATAAGTGGTGGAGGAAAGTATGAAAGTGTTGTACGAAAGAATGTGAAGTATCATGCCATTTTAAATGAACCTGTGAATAGTACTTTTTTCAACGGGTTATTGTATAAACTCAAGCATCATTTGATTTATCATTGGTTGCCAATGTCTTGGGTGTATCAATTGTTTGTTCCCCAAGGTAATGATGTAGAAGTTGCCTACATTGAGGGTTTCACAACAAAATTGTTGAGCCATTCATCAAATATCCGTGCTAGAAAGCATGCATGGTTGCATATAGATTTATTCCAAAATCATTGGACAAAATCTGTTTATCGGAATATGCGAGAAGAAACGGATGTGTATCATCGTTTTGATACGATTTGGGGCGTTTCGTATACTGTACAACAGGCTTTTATGAAAGAATTCCCCAATGTGCATACTCCTGTGGGAATAATATACAATCCGATTAATTCGAAACAAATTAGAAATATGGCGACAGATGAAATTGACACAAAACATAAGCATCCGCTTTTAGTTACAGTAGGTCGTTTAGAGCACCAGAAAGGTTATGACCGTTTGGTGAAGATTTGTAAAAATTTGCTTGGAAATGGTTATGAATTTGAATTGTGGATTATTGGTGCAGGGTCGCAAGGGAATCAACTGAAACAATATATCCAAGAGAATAATCTTATGGCAACGGTAAAATTATTGGGCCTCCAAGATAATCCTTATAAATATATGGCGCAAGGCGACCTTTTTGTCTGCTCTTCTCGCAGTGAAGGGTATAGTACGGCTGTGACTGAAGCATTGATTTTGGGCCTTCCTGTGATTACGACCGATTGTAGTGGTATGGCAGAATTATTGAAGAATGGTGAATGTGGTATGATTACGGAGAATGATGATCAGGCTCTTTATGAAGGTCTGAAACGTGTATTGGATGATACTGCTTTATTAGAGGATTATCGAAAGAAGGCCGTTGAACGTGGTAAGGATTTTGCGATTGAAAGTTTAATGGAGCCTATTGAAAATCTTTTGATGGAATGAAAAAAAGAGTTGCTTTTTTTGTCAATGGCCTTTATGAGGGGGGGGCTGAAAAGGTGCTTCAAACCTTATTAAAGCATTTGAATAAAGATCTATTTGATATTACGTTATATTCATTGCATAAAGAAGTTTTGAATAGTAACTACCCGTTAGATATCACGTATCGCTATATATATGGACATGGCAAGATAGGGGATTATTGTAAGACTTTCATTTATAAGTTCTTTTCTCCATCGTTGTTCTATCGTTTGTACGTCCATGGCAAGTTTGATACAGAGGTGGCATTTATTGAAGGATATTCAACACGTATAGTGAGTGGCTCTACCAATAAGAAATCAAAGAAGATTGCATGGGTTCATATTGACTTGAAAAATAATCATTGGACAGATGTAGCATTCAAGAGCAGAAAAGAGGAAAGTGAGTGCTATCAGCATTTTCAACAGGTTATAGCGGTTTCTGAAAGTGTAAAAAAGGTTAATGATATATTGTTTCCTAATATACAATCATCCATATATATTTATAATCCAGTCTCAGCACAAGAAATTTTGTTAAAGTCAGAAGTAGAAGTTCCTCTTGATGAAAAGATGTTTGAGCATTTTACATTCGTGACAAGTGGTAGGCTTACTAAACAGAAAGGGTATGATTGTTTGTTGGAGGCTGTAGCAAGATTGCAAAAAGAAAACCATCATTTTCATGTTCTCATTATTGGACAAGGAGAGGAACGGCGTGCTTTGGAACAGCAGATTCACGATAAAGATTTGAATGAGTATGTACACCTTTTAGGATATATGGAGAATCCATTTCCTGTTATCAAAAGAGCGAATTGTTTTATTTGTTCATCAAGAGCAGAAGGTTTCTCTTTGGTGATACTTGAGGCTATGATTTTAGGTCTGCCTATTATTAGTACCAATTGTTCAGGCCCCAATGAACTGGTTGGTGAATCTAAATATGGTGTATTGGTGGATAATAGCATCGATGGAATTTATAATGGAATGAGATTGCTGTTGGAAAACCCTCAATATGTGGAGACGCTTAAAATAAAGAGTTTGGAGCGAGCCCGATGTTTTGATTTGGAACAAATTATGTCACAAATAGAAGATGTGCTGATATGAGATTCCGTGTTCTAACAGATGCACCAGGTCAAACCTGTAATAGATTTTGGTCTTATTTGGATTCTGTAGGTTGGGCTATTGCTAATAATCGTCATGTCTATATTTTGTATTGGGATAAGAGCATTAAAGATTATGATCTGTTACGTCATAATAAGTATGTCTCATTCCCTCTATATAGTAAAAAAGGTATAAACGAAATAGGGTATGAAAGATATGATTATTGGTCACATCGTTTTTTTCCTAATAATAAAATCGCAGGTGCCTTTTGTTACAACACTAATTGGGCACCTTCATTGGGGTTTATACAAGGTTGGTCAACAAGAGGTGCTACTGAGTATATTCCCCAGTATAAAAAGGAAATTTTATCGTTGTTTGTACCCAATAAGAATATAAAGGATAGCGTGGATCAATTGTTTGAGCGCTATCGTTCGGATGGTTATTTCATTATAGGTGTTCATATGCGAAAAGGCGACTATATAGATTTCTTAAATGGGAAATACTATTTCAGTATAGAACAGTATAAGAGCTTCATGAATCAGTTGAAATATTTGTATCAAGAAAAGCGAGTCTGTTTCTACATATCGACAAATGAAAAGTATGATGAGAGAGAACTTGAGGATTTTGTTGTGATGATGCCAACAATGCAGAATGCAGCGTATGATTTGTATGCATTAAGTTTATGTGATAGAATTATTGGACCAATCAGTACTTTCAGTAGATGGGCTTCTTTTGTGGGTAATGTTCCATTGTGTTTCTTGCGACAACGGATGAAATTGATAGATGACAAGCAGTTCTCTCCAATTAAAGATTATTATCATTTTGCAAATGGGAAAAATATTTTATCAGTAAAGAGATTGGAGAATAGATATAATAGATTTGTTGAATGTTTGAATAAGTAGGGTAATGTTTTCAAAAGAGTTTTGTAATTATATAAAGGGAATATCGATCCTCCTGGTTATCATGATCCATGTTGTTATTTATAGATATTCGGATGATATTTTTATGAGAATAATGCATATGCTATTTTATCAAGGTGATTTGGGGGTGAATGCCTTTTTCTTTCTCTCAGCTTATGGTTTGTGCTATTCTTATGAAAAAAATTCATTAAAGGTTTTCTACGAGAAACGTCTCTTTCGTATATTCCCTGTTTATTTGATAAGTCTTTTGGTTTTATTTTGGTTATTACCATACATTGATAATTCTGAAATACTTCGTTTAATATTGCTTCATATTACAGGCTTAATTGTCATTGGGGGGAACGAAATAGTTGAATGGTTTATACCTGCATTGCTTTTATTATATATTATCTTCCCCATATTATATTGTCTTTTGTCATGGGTGTCAAGAAGAAAGTGCTCTATGTGGATATATACTATGATATTGGCAGGGTGTATTCCTCTGTTTTATATGGGATTAGTACATGTTCATCCTTTCTTTTTAGGAAGATTCTCTGCGATATTCATGGGAATCATCTGTTATATTCAATGGAAGATAGTCAAAGAGAAAGTTTTATTGGTGTTTATTATTTATGCGAGTTTGAGTCTTGTTTCTTTTCAAGATTGCAAATTTTTCTTTTTGGTACCATTAATAATTTATTCGATGTCTTTTTTGAAATATGAAACGCTTCTTCTGAGGGATTGTTTTACGTATATGGGAAAATATTCTTTAGAGATTTATTTAGGACAAAATATAGGGCTGTTTTGGTATTATAGCAATGCTGGGGGAAATGTATGGATAGATTTATTGGTTGGTTTGATGATTTCTGCAATTTCTGCTGTGTTATTTTATAATATCCAAAAATATTTTTGGATGCTGGTGAAATTGATACCTGTTAATAAACGATGATAAGTGTTATAATTCCTGTTTATAATTCTGTTGAATATCTGGATGAATGTGTTGCTTCTGTTGTTAAGCAATCGGTGAAGAATTGGGAATGCATCCTTGTGGACGATGGAAGTAGTGATGGGAGTGAGCGGAAATGTGATGAATGGGCAGTAAAAGATAATAGAATAATTGTCATTCACCAAAAGAATGCAGGTGTTTCGATAGCTCGAAATGTTGGAATAGATTGCTCAAAAGGAGATTATTTGTATTTTTTGGATTCTGATGATTGGTGTGAACCGTCTTTGTTTGAACATTTGGCTGATGATGACATGATTTTCGGAGAATATATACTTGGCGATATGCATATTGTCAGCAAACAGGAATATTCTGATAATTATGCATTGTCATATTTAAAAGATGATATAAGAGCTTGTATGGGTTCTTTTGCTGTTAAAAGGAATATTGTTCAGCAACATGACATTCGATTTGAACCAACGCGAAAATATGCAGAAGATTTAAGCTTCATTTTGCGATGCCTTTTATATGCAAAGAAAGTGAATGTCGTGAATTCCATTTTTATGCATTACAGGCAAGTGCCTAGTTCGGCAGTCCATACATTCAATTTGGGACGATTTGATGCTTATTTTAGTCGATTATGGTTGTTGAACGAAGTGATGCCTTTGCGAAATGAGGGTGTTAATGCTTTTCTTCACCATTATGCCTGTATCGAATCGATTGTATTAGTAACGAAGGAACTTTTTGCAAGAGGATTTTCTGTTAATCAGATTAAAGAATATTATAGAGGGCATCCAGTCATGTATGTTACTTTAATACGTGCGATGAAAGATATGACTTTGAGACGAGATTATGCTCAAGCGGCAAGATATCTAATTTATTGTCCTTGGGTATATAAATGGATGGTTATAGCTATGTACCGATGGTATGACCTTCGTGCTTGCTTAGGTATATTGAAACAAAAGATTCTTCGTAGATGATAACCGTTTTTACCCCAACATATAATAGAGGGTACATTTTACCCAAATTGTACGAATCATTGAAACGACAGACGTGTTTGGATTTCGAATGGATTGTGATTGATGATAATTCTTCGGATAATACAAATGTTATATGCAAAGAATGGGTGAGTGCGCAAAATCCTTTTGAGTTTCGGTATTTTCGTTTAAATCGAAATGGAGGGAAGCAAAGAGCTATTAATCAGGCCGTGAAATTGGCTCAATATGCGTTTTTCTTTATTGTTGATTCGGATGATTATTTAACAGATGATGCTATCGAAAAAGTTGAAAAGTGGTGTGAGGGAATAAAAGAGGATGAATCATTTGTCGGTGTATCGGGTATAAGATGTAGAGGAAATGGTGACTATATTATTAAACCCGATTTTCAAGGCAATTTGTTTATTGATTGTACCTATATTGAACGTTTGCTCTACCATCTGGATGCAGATATGGCAGAAATATACAAGACGGAAGTTCTCAAGCGTTATGAATTTCCCGTATGGCATGATGAGACCTTTACTCCAGAAGATGTTGTTTGGGATCAGATGGCCTTAGATGGGTATAAGATTCGGTATTACGATGAAAAGATTTATGTGTGTGAATACTTGAATGATGGATTAACGAAAGGTGGTAATAAATTATATTATAAGAATTTGATGGGAACGGCAATGGTATATAATATAAAACTAAAACATACAGCATCTTTGCTGGAACGATATAAATTAATAAGAGAAATTCTTGTTTGTTGTTGTTTGAAACATGATTTTTCTTATTTGAGAAAAACTTGTTATCCCGTAGCGACTTATTTATTGTTGCCCATCGGATATTTATTTTATTTAAGAAGAAAGAGATTGTTCAAGAATCTATGAAAAAGTATGTAATGTATCCTCATGGTGGAAGTGGAAATCATGGTTGTGAAGCAATAGTTCGGAGTACAGCAAAACTGATGAGAGAACAATTAGTTTTGTATACGAATTCTATTGAGGAAGATAGGAAGGTTGGGCTTGATAAGATTTGCAGTATTTTGGGAGCAGAACAGCCTATAAGAAGAGCCAGTCCTTATTATCTAAAAGCATTTTTGAGAGCCTATTTCTATGGTGATAAAAGTGCTTTTGATAAAATAGTTTTTCGACATATTGTGAAAGATTCAAAATCGTCAGATTATTTTTTAAGTATAGGAGGGGATAATTACTGCTATGGTCATCCTCCCTACATTTACCTAATCAATAAGATGTTGGACAAAGCCCATGTGAAACGGATCTTATGGGGTGCTTCAGTCGAACCAGATGCAATTGATGAACAAATGTTGCAAGATTTGAGGGGGTATCATAAGATATGGGCAAGAGAGTCTTTGACATATAAGGCATTGCAAGCTAAAGGGTTGACACAATCATTTTTGTTGCCTGACCCTGCTTTTGTTCTTGACAGAAAAGATTTGACTTTGCCAAATGGCTTTGTGGAGGGAAATACAGTTGGTATCAATGTTAGTCCAATGATTATTGGCTATGAGAAGAATCAGGGTGTTACTTTGCATAATTATGTGAATCTTGTTCGATATATTATTGAACAGACAAATATGCAGGTGGCTTTGATTCCTCATGTGGTATGGAACCATAATGATGACAGGAAACCTTTGAGGCAATTGTATGATATGTTTATGGATTCAAGACGTGTGGTGATGATAGAAGACCATAATGCCGAAGAACTGAAAGGATTTATAGCAAGATGTCGTTTTATGGTTGTTGCGCGTACTCATGCAAGTATAGCAGCATATTCTACGCAAGTGCCTACATTGGTGATTGGCTATTCAGTGAAAGCACGTGGAATAGCGAAGGACATCTTGGGAACAGAGGAACATTATGTGATTCCAGTTCAGTCGCTGAAGACAGAAACTGATTTGACGGACGGTTTTCAATGGTTAGTTGAGCATGAAGACGAAATCAAACAACATTATGCTGCAATGATGCCAGGATACATAGAACGTGTGTATAAGGTAAAAGACGTGCTGAATTCATAATCTTTCTTTAAATGGTCTTATAAGAATCCATGCCATATTATAACGATGCTTTTTAATTCATTTGACTTTCTTTGGCTTTTCCCATTAATTTTGATTCTATGTCAATTGACACAAAGAACAAAATGGGGGAATGTTTGTCTGCTTTTGCTGTCTTATGGCTTGTATCTGAAATGGAGACCTGTATATGTATTGGTATTGATATGGGTGACGGCAGTTACTTTTGGAATTGCTCTATTCTTGGAGGGAATAACGAAATGGAAATATCATAGAATGGCTTTTGTTGTAGGGGTTATCCTAACGCTTCTTCCACTTGCCGTATTTAAATATTATAATTTTTTTAACGCACAGTTGTCTTCCCTTTTGCTATCAGTAGGAGTCACGACTGGTTTACCTGGACTCAATTTGGCTTTACCTTTGGGAATTTCTTTTTATACATTTCAAGCGATTGGATATCTTTCGGATGTTTACCATAAACGGATCTGTGCTGAGAGAAATTGGTTGGATTATATGCTTTTTGTCTCTTTTTTCCCTCAAATTGCTGCGGGGCCTATCAGTAGAGCCAAGGATCTGTTGCCCCAGATTAAGGCTGAACGTAAGTTTAACTATTCACAGACTGTTCAAGGACTCAAATGGTTGTTGTGGGGTATGTTCATGAAGGTGGTGATGGCTGATAGGGTTGGGATATATGTCGATACAATATTTAATAACTATGAATTCCAAAGTGGGTTATCTTGCTGGGTGGGTAGTTTTTTATACACGTTCCAAATATATGGAGACTTTGCCGGATATTCTTTCATGGCAGTAGGCGTAGGAGAGTTATTAGGTTTTGAATTGATAAATAATTTCCAACGGCCTTATTTGTCTCAGAGCGTTACGGAATTTTGGCATCGTTGGCACATCTCCTTGTCTACATGGTTAAGAGATTATGTTTATATTCCGTTGGGTGGAAGTCGATGTGGTAAGTTGAGAAACTATTGGAATATTTTATTGACCTTTTTAGTCAGTGGAATTTGGCATGGGGCAAATTGGACTTTTATCGTATGGGGTGGACTTCATGGGATGTTCCAAATTCTTGAAAAAGTATTGGGATTGAATAAAATCAAGCATGAAGGATGGAAAAGAATCTTTCGTATAATGATTACTTTCTTTATTGTAAATCTCGCGTGGATTTTCTTCCGTATGCAGAGTTTGGGACAAGCTGTTGAGGTCATTCTTAAGATGTTGACGGATTATCAGATGACATTGTCAACTATTACACCGTCCATGTTGCTGTTTATTATTGTTTCAATAATTGTAGTTATTGGAAAGGATTTGTTGGACGAATTCTTTTCAAAACGATATTCTCTTTTTCATAATCAGTATACGATGATTCGATGGACGATCTATGTTGTTCTTTTGTGCCTGATTTTGACTTGTGGAGTCTTTGACAATAGTCAATTCATCTATGTGAATTTTTAAATATGAAACGCTTTGTCGTAAAGCTTTTAATTTACATTGTTGTTATTGTTGTTGTGGACAAAATGTTTGGCGTAGTTATGTCAAATGTGTTGGAAAGGACGGAGAAGGGAGATTGGGGACGCAATAATTTCATTTTTAATGAAGCTCAAAGTGATGTGATTATCCTTGGTTCTTCGAGGGCGATACATCATTATAATCCTCAAATTATTACAGATTCTTTAGGACTCTCATGCTGTAATTGTGGTGAAGATGGTATGGGAATTTTTCTGATGTGGGCTCGCTATCAAGCGATAAGAGAAAGGTCTATTCCCAAACTTGTTATTTATGAGGTTCATCCAGAGTACGATTTGTTAGAAAACAGGGATAATTTGAAATATTTGAAGTTTTTGAGGCCATACTCTACAGAACCTGTAGTTAGTTCCATTATAGATGATATTAGTTCCCAGGAACAAATAAAGTTATGTTCTGAGATGTATCGCTATAATTCGGTGTTTATTGATATTGTAGCTCAATATGTATCCAAGTCTCCTTGTATTGCAAGAGACTATACGTGGTCTCCACTTATGGGGCAGATGAACTACAGCCCAAGAAAGGCTCTGGAGCGGAAGCAGATGGAACCAACCGATACCTTGAAGATGTCTTATATGGAAAACTTGATACTCCAATGTGAAGAAGATGGAACCCAATTGATTTTTATTGCCTCTCCCATCTATCAACCAATGTCTGACAATGAGTTTTTTCCATTAAAGGATTTATGTCGTTTGCATAAGGTTCCATTTGTTAATCACTATTGTGATGCTGATTATTGTGAGAATCCTACTTTTTTTGCTGATGCAGGGCATTTAAATATAAAAGGTGCTGAATTATTTACGGCATTAGTTGTGTCAGAAATGAAAGAACTTCTTCAAAAATAGAATCGCAAATCGTGCCCAAACACAAGATTGTGTTAAATCCTTTTTTGATGGACGAAGAATACCACTTTAGCTGTTTCCGTTATCGCAAATACGTTAGCGTCGTTAGAATAATTACGTTGATGTCGTTATCGTAATTACATCTATTCCGATGACATTAATGATATGTGTACGACTGGGAGGATTATGTGCTAAGTTGTTCTAAAAATGAACTTAAATAAATCGCAAGTTATATATTATAAGAAGAATGAATGGAACGAAATTGAAGATTATATGCGTGATTCCTGCGCGGGGTGGTTCTTCGCGCTTCAATAATAAGCCATTGGCTTTGATTTGTGGTAAACCAATGGTGTATTGGGTGTGGAAACACTCGAAGGAGGTGAAAGAGTTTGATGAGGTTTATGTTGCTACTGATAGTGAGGATATTAGACAAACTGTTGAGAGTTTTGGCGGCAAGGTTATAATGACGAGTAGGGATTGTGAAACAGCTACGGAGCGTCTGTATGAGTGCAGCAAGAAAGTGGAGGCAGACCTATGGGTGATGGTGAACGGGGATGAGCCGTTAGTGATGGCCGAGGATATTGTAAAATGTATTCCTGCAGAAATCCCAACTGATGGCTTCTATGTGAGTAACCTGATGACGAGCTTCCAGAATCCGGTAGAGGTGGTTGATCCAACGAATCTGAAAATCGTTACGAACAAAGATGGTGTGTGTCTTTTTATCAGTCGTGCGCCGATTCCTTTCCCCAAGGGCGATATGGATTATGTGTATCAGAAGTTTGTGGGTGTGGGTGCATTTACAAATGCAGCTTTGGAGTACTACCATGCCACTCCTCGTGGTCCCGTCGAGAAAATTGAAGAAAATGATTCTTTTCGTTTCATAGAAAATCGGAAAGATTGCTACTATATTAATGCTCATTGTAAAACTCTTTCGGTGGATACGCCGAAAGATAGAGATGCAGTGGAAAAGTATATGATAGATAATAATTTAGTTAACTGATGGGGAGAATTGCAGAGATTGGCATTAAATGTTTGCAGGATGAGGCACAAGCACTTATAGACCTAGTCCCAACAATTGGTGACGAGTTTGAGAAGGCTGTAAAATTGATGCTTCATTGTAAAGGAAGGGTGATAGTTACGGGAGTGGGTAAATCTGGACATATTGCGAGTAAAATAGCTGCAACATTAGCCAGTACAGGAACTCCTTCATTTTACGTGAATGCCTTGGATGCTTATCATGGCGATTTGGGGATGTTTTGTTCTGGAGATTTGGTGGTCGCGATTAGTAATTCTGGTAACACATTTGAATTGACTCGTTTGTTGCCCTCTTTATTAGAAAGGAACATCTCTATTATAGCCATGACGGGAAAGGAGGATTCCTTGCTGACACAAAATGCGGTTTGTTGGCTGAATATTAGTGTAGGACATGA
>JAEEGL011488599.1_pt1 | contig 17899 bp, 14 predicted proteins | sample 9134231 | NCBI WGS metagenome assembly JAEEGL01 (sample SAMN16246548, study PRJNA631951) | gut metagenome | biome: gut microbiome; feature: rumen; material: fiber-attached | host: Bos | place: Iran: Karaj | collected 2018-10 | reverse complement strand
CAGTGACAGGCTAAAAGCGCCCCTACGCATGCTTCAACACGAACAGTTTCCGCGGCTGTTTCGTGAACTTCTGCGTCACGCTCGCAAAGGAAGCGGGAGCCGACGGATTCTTCTGGGACGAACCGCACTACGCCTTCCCGAAAGGTATCGCCTCCATCACGGGCGGTGTCGCCGACGACTGGACATGCTTCTGCCCCGTCTGCCGCAGGCGCTTTCTCGACTACTACGGCTACGAGATGCCCCGGATCATGACGAACGATGTCAAGCAGTTCCGATGGCGCGAGGCGCTCGTCGTCCTCTCCGACACGTCGAAGGCCCTGAAGGAGATCGACCCGAATCTGGAAATCACCTGCTGCGTCCACGCCACCCAGAACGGCTACTACGTCTCGGAATACCGCGGCTACGACAACTGGGACCTTGTGGCCTCCTGCCCCTATTTCGACGTGTTCTCCACGACGATTGTCAACTGGGCTCTCCCCGAGGACTTCTATCTCGACATCGTCCGCCGCACAGTCGCCGTGGCGAGGAAGTACGGCAAGCAGTCCGAGCGCTGGCTCATGGGCTACTACAAGCAGCCGAAAGACTTCGCCCAGATCGACCGGTGGGTCGACCTCGCCGTCGAGGAGGGGGTCGACCGACTCGCCGCCTGGACCTATCGCGGCGGATTCGGCACCGTCGTCGGCGCCCCCGACGCGCTGAAGCTCTGGGACCGCATCGGGGAGAATTTCAAGCGCGTCCGCGGCATGCGCTAACGAAAACGGGAAACCATGCGCGAATACCTTGACGACATTGTCGCCTTGCTACGGCGGATCGAGGACGAGGAGTCTGGCGCGATGGCACACGCGTCGGATCTTGTGGCCGACGTCATCTGCAACGACGGCCTCGTGCATGTCTTCGGCTGCGGGCATTCGCACCTCGCCGCTCTTGACGCGTTCTACCGCGCGGGCGGTCTCGCATGCGTATCGCCACTTTTGGACGAAGACCTAATGCTCCACGACGGCGCGGCCAAGTCGAGCCGCATGGAGAAGATGCCGGACATTGCGAAGGAGACGTTCCGGCGCGCGAACGTCGATCCGGCAAAAGACCTGCTCGTCGTCATTTCCGCAAGCGGGAAAAACGTCGCGCCCGTAGAGATGCTGCGGACGGCGAAGGCGGCAGGAGTGACGACAGTGGCGGTCTCCTCGTCCGAATACAGAGCGCACGGCGGCGTACTGCTGGACGAGGCGGATGTGCCGATCGACTGTCACGTGCCGCATGGCGACGCCATCGTCGATGTCGGAGATACGAAGATGGGCGGTCTCTCGACCTATGCCTCGCTGTTCATTCTGAACTCGATTCTCATCGAGGGCGCGAAAAAAGCCGCCGCCAGGGGCACCGTGCCGCCAGTCTACGCAAGTGGAAACGTCGAGGGCGGCATGGAGCGCAACGCCGTTCTCGAGAAGCGGTATTTCTGCCGCGTGAAGAGGTTGTAGCATGGCGAAGATCGCGGTCATCGGTCTCGTCGGTCGGTCGATGTTCTTCGACGTACCTTGCTTTCACGTGGGCGGCGAAACCGTCGTTGCAAGAGGTTTCCACGAGGAGTGGGGCGGCAAGGGCTTCAATCAGGCCGTCGCCGCGGCACGACAGGGGGCATGCGTCTCGTTCCTCGGCAAGGTCGGCAGCGAGGCCGATTCGCGCGCAGTGGGCGACGTCTGCCGGAAAGAGGGCATCACACCCGTCGTGTACTATTCCGAACCGACTCTTTTGCCGACGGCCTGCGCCGCCATTCTGACGGCCGGCTCGGGCGAAACGCGCGTCACAGTGGCCCGAGGAGCCGAACTGGATGTCGCGGATGTTGATTTTGGCTTCCAGGACGAAATTGCCACGGCGGACATCCTTCTGTTGAACAACGAAGTCCCGGAGGCGGTGAACGTCCGCGCGTCCGAAATCGCGGCGGCGGCGGGGGTGAGAATCATCCTCAACCCCGCCCCGGCACGGGCCCTTCCGTCGACATTGGCCGCGCGCGTGTTCCTGTTCACGCCGAACGAATTCGAGATGGCGGGACTGGAGGAGGTACCCGGCGAGATCGTTCAGACATTGGGTGCGCGGGGATGCCGCATCCGATCAACGGGCGAAACCTTCCCCGCGCCGCCCGCGAAAACCGTCGACTCGACGGGCGCGGGCGACACGTTCACGGCAGTCCTCGCCGTCCAGCTCGCCGAAGGAAAACCGCTTGCCGAGGCCTGTGCCGCGGCGAATGCGGCGGCGGCAAAAAGCGTGGCGGTCCGCTACGTCCTGCCGTCCATTCCGTACTCCATTCCAAACCACGAAAGGAAACAACCATGACCAGCGACAACGGCTTACTCGATACGGCAACGGCGAACATCCCGACCGATTCTCTAGACTTCCGCCGACCATCGATCGTGCCGGTTCCCGCCGAGATGACGTATAAGCCCGATGTCGCGGTCGTGTTCGGTCCGGACACTCGGCTCGCCGTCTCGTGCCCCGACGCCGCGGCCGTTCCATGGATGGAATCCCATCTCCGGAAATGGTTCGGGTTCTCGCCCAGAATCGAGACGAACGCGGCAATTATCGCTGACGTCCCGCCCGGTGCCGAAGGCTATGCGCTCTCGGCCAAGCCCGGACGCATCGCGCTTGCCGCCAACACGCTCCAGGGCGCGCGGTACGCGGCGTACACTTTGCGGCAGGCGGCGGAGCGCATCTCCGTCGGCCGCACGACTGCCGGATGGTGGATGCCGGAGCTGGAGGTGCGCGACGCGCCGATGCTCGGCTTCCGCGGAATGCACTTCTGCTGGTTCCCGGAGCTTTCGCGGACGTACATCGAGCATCAGTTGCGAATGGCGGCCTACTACAAGTTCAATTTCGCCGTCATTGAGCCCTGGGGCGTGTTCCGCAGCGAGCGCCACCCCTGGCACGCCATCCCCGGTGCGCCGCTCACCATCGAGGAGGCGAAGCGCCTGACGGCGATTGCGAAGGATCTTGGGCTCACCATCGTCCCGCAATTGAACATTCTCGGCCACGCGACCGGCGCACGCGGTCGCGTCGGAAAACACGTCGCACTCGACTTTCACCCCGAAGTCGCGCCGATTTTCGAGCCGGCAGGCGGCTGGAACTGGTGCCTGTCGAATCCCGATGCCGTGGCCGTGGTCCACGACCTCGTGGCCGAGTTGCACGACGCGTTCGGAAATCCACCCTTCTTCCACATCGGGTGCGACGAGGCCGATCCGCCGACCTGCCCCGTTTGCCGTGGCGTGAAACCCTACGCGAAACTCGTGGAGCGGCACATCAAAGGCGTACACGACCTCCTCGCGACGCGCGGCGCCCGCGTGCTGATGTGGCATGACATGCTGCTGGAGAAGGGAAAGTGGAACCCGTTCTACGCGAACGGCTCCCCGGACGACGCCAAGATGGCCGAGACCCTCCCTCGCGACATCGTGGTCTGCGACTGGTACTACGGCAAGAACTACGGACGCGTCAGCGAGCCGGAGTCGTACACGACCCTGGAGCATTTCACCCAACTCGGCTACGACACCGTCACCTGCCCGTGGGATGACCTCGTGGCCATTGAGGCACAGGGCCGGTATGCACGGAAAGCACATCTCTTCGGGCTTCTGGAAACCGTATGGAACCACTTCCAGGGGCGTGACTTCGCACGCATGATGGCGACGGCCTCCTGCGCCGCCTGGGGCACGGCGGCGCCATCCAGCGCCTGGTGCGCGGAATCGTACGACGGCGATCCGTGGACACTTCCAGCGGAACACTGGCGGCAGATGGGACGCGACATGGGTCCCCTACCCTATGCGGAAACGGGGTTCGCCGACCAGCAGGTCACGCTCGGCCTGCGCAACGATTCGTGAGTCTACGCGGCAAAAGGGGAACGGGTAAGTTGCCCGTTCCCCCGGCTGCATGGACGGCTTTTCCACGGTTCCCTCAGCTTCGCCCTTGCCCGATATGGAAGCTCGCGGAGAGGACGTCGACGCCGAAGCGAAGGCCCCGGGCGTCGATACTGTCGACGCCGAGGCTTTCGGGCGTGACGCCGAGATAGAAGGCCCCCCGCATTCCCTCGATGGACACTTCGCCGTCCATCGACAGCCGCACCACGGCGTGGACCGGGACAGCGTTGAGAATGGAGTGGCAGGAGGTCGGGCATCGGGCCATGAGCTCCGGCGGATAGGCGTGGTGGACCTTGTCGGTCCATTCCGAGGTGGTGGTGTTGAGGTCGAGGAAGGCCATGCCGTCGCGGACGACAAGCTCGTTTCGATGATAGTGCCCGTTGATCCAGAGAACGGGCCGGCCCTGCCGTTCCGCGTCGAGCATCTGCAGGATTTCCGCCCCGTTCGCGATGCCATGCGCCGAGGGCGGACGCACGGCGCTCGCATGGGAGAAGATGCACACCGGTCCCGGAGCGGTCGCCACGGCCCGGCGCAGGAACTCCACCTGCTCCGGCTGTAGCAGCATCTCCTTTTGGTGGCATTTCTCCCAGACGGACTCGTCGGCATAGTGCTTAATCCGTCCATCGGGACCGTGGTGGTAGTTGGTGTCGAGGGCGACGAAGCGGAAATCCCGGACATCGAACGAATACCAGTTGCACGGCAGGGAGAAGGCCTCCAGCACCTCCTCCAGGGTGTCCGAGCACTCGAACTCGTGGTTGCCCATCACATGGTATGCGGGGATGGGCAGGGCGGCGTACTTGGCAATCATGTCGCGCGCGGCGACGACATCGTGGCAGAAGTCTCCGCAATGGATGAGAAATTCGCTCCTCTCCAGGACGGCGCGCGCCACGATCTCATCGAGGCGCCGTTCGCACCAGGACCAGTCACCCTCCCGCCAGTGGAGATCGGCGAATACGCTGAATGCGATCGAATCGTTCATGGGCGGTGGCCAACCGCATCTCGGCACGGACTTCCCGGCAACCCGAGGGATTTCTACCGGATGAACACCGATGTTCCGAAATACGGTCTCTCGGCCACGCAGAAGAGCCCGAGGCTCCATGCCTCGCCTTCGCCGGTGGAGGTTGTATCAAGGGTTCCGGAAGAGACGATGAAGTCCTCCGGCTGACTGAGGTACATCGCGACCCGATCCCACCTGGCGGCGGAGCCATTCCACCGGAGCACAACGATGCGGCTTCCCGACTTCTGGATCTTGCGATGGTCGTAGCGGAACTCGATCTCGGCCGTCGCGAAGTCCCAGCGGGTGGTCGTGTCGAAAGTCGAGAGCGAATCGAACGTGCCGGCCCGCCAGAACCCCAGCGGAGAGCAATCGACGGGAAGGGCATCCGCGTGGACATCGGAGCGGTCGGCCGCCTGGAGTTTCGCAACCGTGTAGAACGACTTCTGCATGAATCCCCGGCGTGCCTTCACCCGGACGGCATTGAGGAGATCCGGCTTCTCCAGGAAGATGTCGCATCCAATGCAGTTGGTCGCATTGTACAGCCCCCAGTGGTTGTCGTTGTTGAAGATCAGCCCGTCGTTCACCACCGGGAAGATGACCTCGCCCTTGTTGATGGCCTCCCAGCCGTTCGTCCGCGCCGACTCGGCGACGAAGAGCACGTTCGTGACCTGGCGCATCGTCGCGCAGTTGAGCGTCCGTTCCACGCCCTGTCCGTCAGCCACGATGGCGCCGTTGCCCAGGCGCGCGTAGATGCTGTTCTGGTACAACGCGTCTTTCGACCCGCCGGTGATGGTACCCCAGCCGCGGATTTCGCCGTGGGTGCCCGCCCGGACCGGGCCGGATCCGTTCGCGGCGGCGCCGATCCACATCGTGTCGACTCCATAGTCGCGCCCCATGGCGCTGACGCTGTAGAAGGTTCCGCCGTTGAGCACCAGCTCGCCCTGCCCGTATGTCGAGTCCTCCTTGCCACCGCCCAAATAGACGATGCCCGTCGTCAATCTGGCGCCTTCGTTCAGGACAATGCGTCCCCGTCCCGCGCCCGACGTGCCGTCGCCGACCCGCAGGTCGCCGTTGCTCTTGCCTCTGCCCTCTCCGGCGCTCACATAGTAGATCTGCTGGAAGTCGGTCCGGCCCGGATCGCCGAAGTGGTTGACGATGATCTCTCCGGATCCGTCCTTCCCGACGGTGATGTCCTTGGCATAGTGCCAAGTGTTCGAACCCCCATTCTGGACCCAGATGCCGCTGGAGCCGGCGACACGCCCCAGAACCGGTTCGCAGGCTTCGGAGTAGAAACACCCGGCATTGGTACAGATGACCTCCGAGCCGGCCGCGTAGCCGAGAACGAAACCGCCGAGTTCCGCAACACCGCCGGGGCGGATGTCGACTACGGCCTTCGTGTTCGCCCATTCGCCGGCCTCCAGCGCCTTGTTGCACTTAATTCTGCCGCCATCCTCGATGACGAACACGGCCCAGCCGCCAATCGCCCCGGGGGTGAAATACCCGGTTAGCGAGACGGAGGTTCGCAGAATCAATGTACCCACATCTTTCTGACGTGCCCAGTACCCGATTGGCAGGGAGGCATGAGAGCTGTAGGAGTCCGAAGTCCACCAGGACGCTTCATCATCCCAGTAGCCAATGTCGAGACCGTCCTTTTGGTGGAAGAAGCCCGCGTCGGAGCCGAGGGCGATTCCGGAGAGAGCGAGGGTGCAGGCGAGCGCAGTGAACGATCGGTGGGGTGTCTTCATGGAGGATTTCCTTTTAGGGTTGTTGCGGGGTGGAGGTGATTTCGTAGAGCATGCAGGCGCCAAAGGGCTGGCGCACGGAGGCGGTGAAGGTCAGGCGACCGGAGGCGGGGTCGAAGGTGAAGGGAACCTCGCATTCCCGGCGGCCGTCGGAGCCGAGGGCGAAGACGGTGACGCCGCGCGGGGAGCCGCTCAGCGACAGCGTAATCTCCGCCGTCCCTTCGCGCAGGAGAGGGGGGCGCGTGCCGTCCGGCTCGCGCTTCACCTCGCTCCAGTTCAGCAGGACGAGCCGCGAGTCGTCCATGAACGTGGCCCCGCGCGACTTGGCATCGGTGAGGTGGGAGACGAGGATGCGGCGCGACTCGGCAAGCGGGGCGCCGTCAAGGGAGGACGCGAAGACCGTGGCGCGGTTCTGCGCCCCTTTGCCGTCGATTCGGACCCGCAGCGGGCCGATTTTGAACTCGCCGCTCTCGGCGAAGACGCCGCAGGTGCGCGGGGTGTCAACGGTGAAAACGCCCTTCTCGCGGTCGATGCTCGTGAACCGCGGCTTGGCGACGTCGAACGGCGGCTTGGCCTGTCCGTCCATGGTCGACTGCGGCATGACGACCGCGTTTTCCGGGATGTCCTTTCCGCGGACGGAGACGCCGACGCGCCGGGAGAAGACGATGTCCGAGTAGCGCCAGTTCGCCCAGTGGGGACCGCTTACGTAGGTGTGGCCGAGCGTGGGGTCGAGCTCCGCGTCGCCGAAGTCAAGCGCCAGCGCGTCCTGCGCCTCGGGGATGTCGCCGCGCAGGTAGAGGAGCACCGTCGCGCGGTCGGAGGCGACCGCGAGCGGGTCGCGAAGAAACTGGTAGAGGCTGGGGACGCCCCGGTTGTCGCCCAGGTTGTTGATGTTGCAGCCGTAGGAGAAGCGCCAGGCTCCTGACCAGCCCTGGATGCTCGCGACGGAGCCGAAGAGGAGCCCGCCCATCGAACGGTCGGCGGTCGGGCCCACGAAGTCCCATTCCGTGATGACGAACGGACGCCCCCACAGGCGCGCGTAGGCGTATACCTCCGTCTCCGTGCGGAACGTGGCGAGGAGGTTGTGCGCCTTGACGAGGCCCGGGCTCGTGTAGCCGCCGCTGCCGCCGAGCCACTTCCACCAGCCGCCGGGGTAGAGGTGCGCGTCGCAGTAGCCGTAGCTCTTCTGGCGCATCTCCTGGATGAAGGCGGGGGTCGGGCCGTAGTTGTCGCCGGTGAGGATCGCCTTCACGCCCAGCTCCTCGCGGAGGAAGCGCTCCGCCCGTTCGCAGAAGCGGCTTTCGACATAGGCCCAGAATGCCGACTTCACCGACGTCTCTGCGGTCGCGTCCCACCAGTGCCCGCCGCCGGGCGGCGAATCGGGGTCGAAGCCGGGGAAGGCGTTGGCGTTCTTCGCGCGGGCGTCGAGCAGGAATTCGCGCCAGCGCTTGTCGCCCTCGAGCGCAGGATCGGTCATGACCTCCGTCCAGCAGCTGCCGAAGGCCGTCTCGTTCTGGAGGCAGATGAGAGGCATCGCGGGCTCGTCGGCGTAGGATCGGCCGGTGTACGGATTGACGTGGGAGAGGAAGAGGCGCGAGAAGTCGCACCAGTCCTGGAAGCCGCGTTCGGTTGTCTCCTGGAACGCCTTGAAGACCCCCATCGGGATTTCCCCGTCGCGGTCAATGCCCATGGCGCGCCATTTGACGGGGCGCGAGACGAACAGGTCGGTCGTCAGGTAGATCCCGCGCTGTATGCACTCCGCCACGACCCGGTCCAGCCGCTCGACGTTTTCGGGAATCGGCACGAGCCGGCCGTCTTCGTAGCGGGCGTAGTACTTGTCGTAGTGGTGGATGCGCATGGAATTGTAGCCGTGGCGCTGGATGCGGTCCGCAAGCAGCACCGCCTGCTCCGGCGTGTCGGGATAGCACAGATCGTCGCAGAAGTTGACACCGCAGAAGCGCACTTCCTCACCGGGGCGCCCCTCGAACTCGAACCGTCCACCCACGTTGCGCAGCCAGCCGTGCTTGCCCGCCGGGGCGTCGAGGAGCCCGGAGAGGTCAAGCGCCGAGCCGGGGAGGACTGTCTTGCGGTAGTCCATCCGAACCCATCCGCCCCCGGGCTCGTCGGAGACGACGACGGGGCCGACGTAGGCGGGCGCGAGGGGTGCGCCGTCCTCCGACGCGAACACGCATTCGATCTCGAACGTGTCGCCCTTCTTGGCGCTCAGTGCGGAGGTTCTCGCAAAGTTGAGGAACCAGTAGGGGGCGTAGGGCCACCAGGAGAACCCGTCGGAGGCGGAAAGCTTCTCGCCGGTGGGGAAGCGCGCCTCAATGCCGTCTACGCGGACGGAACGCTCGCCGATCGTGAACGAGTCCCGCGGAAAATCGGCGCGTGGAAGGCGGAGGGAGACGCCGCAGTCGACTTTGGAGGCGTCCTCGTTCATGGTGAACGTCCAGCGGGCCGTCAGCGTGCCGTCGGCGTTGGCCACGAGGGTGGCGCGGCCGGAAACGGGCGGCTTGCGCCCCTGTCGGATGAACTGGAAGGAGACGCCCTCGGGAGTGGCGGGCTCCTCGCCGACGGCGACGAATCCCATGAAGTGCGAACTGCCGTCGATGCAAAGCGTGGGCGTGAATCCCGTGGGGTTGTCCGGAAGCCGGACAGATCCGCCGCTGCGAAGCGCCAGAGTGCGTGGCTCAGCAGACACCGCCGTGGACACAAGAGCGGCAACCAGAAACGCGGGAAGTAGAACTGTCTTCATGGTCTTGTCTTGCCCATTATCAAGGGGTGGTTCGGTAGCGAGTGGATTACATAATTCTTTGTGTATCGCCAGTATCACGGATTCTGAATCCACTTCCAATGGTTTATCCGTGCAAAAAGATGACCTTTTCGTGCAATGTGGTCGGACTGGGCATCCCGCGCGAAAGGGCGCGGCCGCGAGAGATGCGCGCCGGAGCCACTTGGAAGCAGGCGACCTTCTCGTTCAGGTTGTCGCGGGTAGTCGGGGCGCCCCGGTCTTCGGGAAATGTCAGCATGCCCGCAGCATTGTTGTCGGCCAGTGTAGCGGACTGAGTTCCTCAGGTGCACCAGTAAGTCGCAGGGCAACTTCTGGAGGTTGTGTGGCTCCCCTTTTTTCCGCCTGGGGCGCCAAAGCGCCCGGAGAAGGGGAAGATGTCGCATTTTGCCATGGTGGGCATTTGTAGTGAACAACGCGATCCACTAGTGCTTCAAAAGAAGGAACTCGGGGTTCATCTGCCCGAGGGTGAACGGCACAGTCCAATCGGAATCCGTTCGTCCGCACGGAATCGGTTTACCATCCTCGCCGAGCCGCGAAACCTCCGTGTCGCGCCATGCGCTGGAGAAGGCGAGGCGCACGCCACTGCGCTCGTCGCCCGAGAGATTGTTGACCATGAGAAGCATTTCCCTGCCATCGGCGGAAACAGAGGCCATGAGCCAGATTCCGGGAATATCAACTGCGGAAACGGGAATGGCGCCCGGCGAAAGCCTTTCGAGGAGATCCCTCAGAAGTTCCTGCTTGCGCAGGTTATAGAGTCCAGAGGAACGGTTGCCGATGAGCGCCATGGCGACTATGCCCACGCGGCCCCCCAGCCTGTTGCGGGAAAAAACGATGGACGGCATGGCGACATTGCCGTCGATTCCGTAGAAGTCGCTCCAGACCATTGTTCCCTCATGCGGCTGAAGTTCGGCAAACCTCTCGGCAGTCCCCTCCGACCCCGCCGAGAAGATGTAGAATGCGTTCATGCGGTTGCCGCGCTTTTGACAACCAGCCTCCGGGCGGATGCGCTTGTCGACGATGCGAACCCGCCCCTCAATCGGCGTCACATCGGCGCCGATGAGGTCGCCAAAGCCCCGCGCAGCCAATAGCGCCGCGGCGGGGGCATCCATGAGAACGCCGCCCGAAAGAAGTCCTTGGATTTCGGCGTCCGCCATCGTCTCGGCGACTTCGCCAAGAAGAATGGTCGGCCCCTCGCCATCGGCGCGTGTCGTGTAGGGGATGCCGAATTTCGAGAGCATATAGGCGCCCCAGGAGAGTTGCGCCCCGTGCGAATAGCCGATGCCGCGCGTGAGCGAAAGGTCCTCCGCGCGCCAGTAGATTCTCGCTCCGCCAAGGCGTGCATGGTGTTCACGGATGAAGCGCCGTGCGGCGTCAAGGCGCGGCTTCAACGAGAGGAATGCGTCCGCGTAGCCGGGGTCCTCCAGCGGGTCGTCGAGATACTGTAGGCAGTAGAAGAGGTAGTCATCGGTACCGGCCATCGCCGCACCCGTCATGAGCGACATCAGCTGTGCCGCGGAGGAGAAGAACCTGTTGTGGGGATAGACATCCGCTTCGTAGAACTTCTCGATGTCCGGCGGCAAACGCTCGATGGTCCAGACGGCATGAGCGAGCGCGCCGGGGACGGAGGCGGGGGTTGTTTCGGCGCCGTAGATTGCGCCGCAGGGACGCACCCCAGGGCGCGTATTCCCTGCGAAGGCGCGAGCAACGGCCTCCAGAGCGTCGCCGTCTTTGTCGGCCCCTCCCGACTCGCAGAGCAGAATGCGGATCGATGGATCCACCTCGTCCACGGCCGCCCTAACTTTCTTTGCGAGCGAGACGAGCGATTCACGAACCGTATCGGCGAAGGCTCGGCGGATTGCCAGGTTGCCGGCGGTGCGGGTGCGGAAGGCATCCGCGATTACCGCCGCCGGAAGGGCCTTGCCGTACCGCTTGGCGAATGCCGCAAGGTGGCGTTCGCAGTAGCATGCACCACCGTCGAGGCCTCGGCCCCAGGAGAGCGTGAAGTCGTCCTCGATGCAGATTATCGCCGGATGCGCCTTCGCGACGGATTGCACCTTCGCCGCGTAGTCGGCGGCAAAGGCCTCGTCCAGCGGGCACATTTTGTTGTCCTGGCTTTTGTTCCCGGCGGAATCCTCGATTAATGGGAATGCGGAGACATAGCGGATGGACGGGGAGCACCACCACGAAATTTCAATGTCCGTGTCGGCAAGGGCCCGTTTCACGGTGGCGACGTCTTCTCCGATTTTTGCGTAGAGGTCGTCCGGGAAGGGCCCGAACATGACATCATTGAAGCCGGGTCCGGTGAGAAGGAAACGGCGAAGCCCCGTTGAAGCGTTGATGCGCCGCAGTTCATCGCAGGAAGCCTCGACGCCGAGGATCCTGTAGTTGAACGGCACGGCTGGAGACATCTCATCCATCATCGTTTCGGACAGCGGACTCGCCTTGTCCTCTCCTGATGCGGCGAGGGCCAGCAGGACGGCGGTCAGAAACGTGGGAAGTGGAACCGTCTTCATGGTCTTGTCCTGCCGATTGTCGAGGGGTGGATCGGTAGCGAGGGGATCACACAATTCTTTGTGCCTCGTCAGTATCACGGATTCTGAATCCATGTCCAATGGTTTATCCGTGCAAAAACATGTTTTTTTTCGTGCAAAGAGCACGAACGGGGTCTTCTGCGCGGAAAGGTCATCTTTTTTGCGCGGTTGCGCCATTGGCGCGGACGCCAAGACTTGGGATAATGGGGGCAAGGAACCCCATCCATGCTCAACGACTACGGCTACATCGACAAGGCGATCGCGAACATTCGCGAAGTCGCCGACAAGCAGGAGGCGAACATCAAGGCCGCCGCCGCCCTGATGGCGGACGCCATCGCCGCTGACAAGCTCATCAACGTCTACGCGGGCGGAGGGCACACCACGCTCGCGATGGGCGAGATGTTCTTCCGCGCCGGCGGTCTCGCCAACATCAACCCGCTCATGGAGACAGCCCTCTCCGTCTTCAACCAGTCCCTCAAGTACCTTGAACTGGAACGCACCGTCAACTTCGGGGCGTCCATCATCAAGTACTACGACATCCAGCCGGACGACGTGGTTCTCTTCTTCCACAACATCGGCATCAACCCCGCGACCATCGACGCGGCGGAGGAGTGCCGGAAGCGCGGCGCGAAAATCATTGCGGTCGCCTCGTCGTACTGGCAAAACACGATGCCGAAAGATCATTTCATCCGCCACCCGAACGGCAGGAACCTCTTTGACTACGCCGATGTCCGCATCGACGACTACAATCCCGTAGGCGACGCTGTCGTGACCATTCCCGGCATGGATACTGCCATCGGCCCGATTTCGAATGTCGTCGATTTCACCATCGCCCACCTCCTGGAGATCGAGACCTGTCGCCAATGCGTTGAGCGCGGCATTGTCCCGCCCGTCTGGAGCAGCGCCAACGCCCCCGGCGGCGACGAGAAGAACGCCGCCTTCGTCAAGAAGTACAAACCCCTCGTGAAGTGCCTGTAGGCATGTGTGCCCGGCACGATTCATACGCGTTCCTACCCACCCATGAACACCAGGAAAATGAACAAGGCGCTGGACGTTCTCCGCGCCAAGTACGGCGCCCGGGCGGGCGCCATCACCGTCAAGGACGGCCACTGTTTCGTCGGCGCCACGCCGCTCCTGCCCGGCCGCATGGAGCGCAAGATCGCCGAGCTCAAGAAGATGACCGAGAACGGGACGCTTGAAGGCGTCTCGACGCTCCGCTTCGCCTCGTTCGCCCGCAAGGGCGCCGGCCTAGCGGCCATGCTCGCCAAGGAACTGGATCTCGCCGCCTATCTTGGTGCCGCCGACATCGTGCGCGTCATGGCCGTCGCGAACGGACGCGCCATCAACGTTCTCGCCAAGCTCGCCAACGACGTGAACGTCTCGGTTGAGATCGGGGCGGGCATGCCCAATGGCCAGGGCTCCCCGCAGGGCTACGACCGCCACGAAATTATCGCGCGCCGCGGCGTCGCCTGCGACCAGACGGTCGACACCCATACGCCCCACCCCTCCATCCGCTGCTGGGGCGCGGACGGGATTGAGGACTTTACCGACGTCGACACGGAGCTCTTCGGCCTCACCTACGAGGAAGTCTGGAATGTCCGCGCGGCGTTCGCGCTCCTCCAGGGCCGCGCCGACGCCAAGGTGTGGAAGGCCGCCTGGGCCAAGGCCACAAAGGCCGCAACTCTCGCGTTCGAGGCCGATGCAGCCAAGGCACCGCGCCACATCGCCCTCCGCAAGGGCGCTCCCGATACCAACGCCGCGATCAAGACCTCGGAGGTGAGGTAGCATGAAACCTGTCAAAATCGCCATGATGGGAATGACCCACGGCCATACCCGCAAGTACTACCAGACGCTCCTCGAGAACAGAAAGCTCGACTGGGTGGCCTCCTGCGCGCAGAACGAAGAGGCGCGGAAAGTCTACGAGCTCTACCGAACCGGCGTCCCGTGCTACCTCGACGCGGACGAGATGTTCGCGAAGCATCCCGACATCGAGGCCGTCGTGGTCGCCTCCGCCAATGACCGGCATTTCGGGCAGATGAAGTGGTGCGCCGAACGGGGAATCCACATTCTCTCGATGAAGATCCCCACCTTCGACATGGCCGAGTACGACGCCATGGTCGACATGGTGGACAAGGCCGGCATCGTCTGCCAGATCGAGCTGGAGATGCACTACAACGCTGTTGTCCGGCGCCTGAGGAAACTCATAGCGGACGGCGCCATCGGCAAAATCGAGGCCATCCAGGCCACGAACATCACGCTTTCGCCCGTCTGGGCCTTCCCCTGGCAGGGCGACCCGAAGGCCAGCTTCGGCTCGGTGGTTCCGCTCAAGAGTGGCGACCCGCGCTTCCGCGGCGGCGCGCTCTGCGACCATCCGCACATCTTCGACCTCGTGCGCCACCTCACCGGCTCGTCCTTCGACTGGATGTACGCGGAGGTCGCCCCGAACCTTCGCGACGGGCTCCAGGTCGAAGACATGCTCATGGCCGTCGGCAAGCTCAAGGACGGCACGGCTATTCTCTTCGACCCTTCCTGGTCGCGACTGGAGGAGAAGCTGACGGTGCCAGGGCCCGGCTGGGAGCGCTTCCCGAAGCGCATGGAAGTCAACCTCACCATCACCGGCGACGAGGGCATGGTCTCCTGCGACTGCTTCGGCCCGAACGTGTACCATAACGGCGCCCCGAACGACCGCTACACCGTCCAGTACACCTACTTTGACGAGTGGATCGGCCTCATCGACGAATTCGTCGACTGCATCCGCAACGGGAAGACCCCGCTCATCAACCTCCGGTGGCACCGCGAGACAATCCGCGCGATGCTCGCCTGCTACGAGTCCATTTCCACCGGACGAATCGCCAAGGTCGATTAGTCCCCCCGATCAACTGCTGACGCCATGGTGAACTACGACGAAACGGCGGTGCCGCCGTATGAGATTCCCGAACTCCTGCGCTTCGCGGACGGACGTGCGGTTCGCTCGCCCGACGACTGGCCCGCGCGGCGCCGCGAGATCCTCGATGTCTTCGCCGGCGAAATGTACGGAGAGGAGCCTCCCGAGCCAGAAGTCCTGGAATGGGAACTCATGGAGGAGGGGCCAACAGCGGCGGGGCTCGGTATCCGGCGCCAGTACCGCCTCTGGTTCAAGCCGAATCGCGCAGGTCCGTGGCTCGACTGGCTCGTGATCATTCCCAACCACATCCGCTACGGCAAGCCGGAAATCCGGGATGGCAGAGTTGTCTGCGAAAACGACGGGAAAGTCCCTGTGGTCCTCTTCCTCAACTACAGGGGAAACCACGCGCTTCTCGACGACCCCGAAGTGATTGTTCCGGACAATGTATGGATCGTCCTGGACAACTCGCGCCAAGATGCGTCCTACGCGCTCCGCCCGGACATGCGGGGCCAGGAGCGCAACACGGCTTTCCGCTACTCGTTCCCGTTGGAAATGTTTCTCGCGCGCGGCTTCGCCGTGGCGAGTTGCTGCTACGGGCAAGTTTCGCCCGATGTCGAGGTGCTGGAAGGCGATCCCCTCACTCTCGCCTGGACCGGTGTCTTCGACCTCTGGGGGCCACGCAACCCCTCGCGCGACGACAACTCTACGGCGCTCGGCGCGTGGGCATGGGCTCTCTCGCGGGGACTCGACCTCGCCGAACGCATCCCCGAAATCGACGCCTCGCGCTCGGTAGTGACCGGCTGCTCGCGACTTGGCAAGGCCGCGCTCCTCGCCGGTGCGCGAGACGAGCGTTTCGGCGTCGTCGCCCCCTGCCAGACAGGCGGCGGCGGAGCACCGCTTGCGAAGCGGTATTTCGGTGAAACCATCGCTACCGAAATGTCGATGTTTCCCCACTGGTATTGCCCGGCCTACGGCAAATACGCCGACAACGAGGCCGCGATGCCCTTTGACCAGCACTGGCTCCTCGCGTGCGTTGCGCCGCGGGCGTTGCTCATCGAGGGTTTCGGCGAACCGTGGTTCGACCCGAAGGGGGAGTTTCTCTCTTGCCGGGCCGCTTCGCCCGCCTGGGAGCTTTTCGGCATGCCGGGGCTTCCCGACGGAGACTTCCCGGAGCCGTTTGACGAATCGCGTATCGGTCCGCACCTGGGCTATGTCCGCCGCGGCGGCGCACATGGCTTGTCCCCCCTCGACTGGACGTGGTTGCTTGACTTTGCCGAGCGCTCGTTCGGGAAAGACCGCTAACCAGCCTCCGACGACAATCGTTCCGCATACGACAGGAAAGTCCGTCATGAACACTAGGAAATCCATTCTCATCCTTGCCACGGCGCTTGCCGCCATGCAACTTTCTGCAGAGGGCTCGCCAGAGTCCGAACCGCTTCTGAAATTCGGCGTCGTGAGCGATGTCCACATCGGCGAAGCCCCGAAAAACCGCTTGTTTATGGAAGGAGCACTCCGCTGGCTAGCTGCGCAAAACGTAGATGCCGTCGTATTTACCGGCGACCTGGCCCATTCCGGACTGATTTCCGAATTGGAGATATTTGCAGCCATCTGGAACCAGGTGTTCCCCGACTGCCGCGGGCCGAACGGCGAAAAGGTCGAAATCATGATCGCCACGGGCAACCACGACATTGACGCCTGGGGCGGCCGTTGGCGGAACTACACCGAGGAGGAGTTGGCGGCGAACCGCTTCTTCCACGGAGACAACCCCGAAAAGACCTGGCGACGCCTCTTCGGTCAGAAATGGGAGCCGACCTGGCGGCGCGAGGTGAAAGGCTATACCTTCCTCGGGGCGCAGTGGCGGTCTGTCGAGCCACATGTCGAGGAGTTCGTCGCGGAGACCGCGCCGGCGCTTGATCCAGGCAAGCCCTTTTTCTTCTGCCACCACGCGCACCCGAAAGGAACCTGCCACGGGTGGTATTCGGACTGCGACGACGGAGGTCTGCTGACGCGGGCCCTTTCTCCGTTCCCGAACGCGGTGGCCCTGAGTGGCCATACTCACTGCGCGCTTGCGGATGAGAAGAGCGTTTGGCAGGGTGCGTTCACATCCATCGGCGCCGGTTGCGCCCATCTATCACGCCGCATTTACGAACGCCCGGAATACGTCAATGGCGCAGAACCCTGGCATCCGAGCTACCAGACGAACCTGATGGCCCCTGTGTCCAACGAGGTGGACGGGCAGGATATCGGCGGAGACTTCGAACTTGTCGAAGTCTTTTCCGACCATCTCGTGGTGCACCGCCGGTCGGCGACATTGGATGAACCAATTGGCCCCGCCTGGACGGTTCCCCTCCCCGCCCGGGCGGATGGTCCGCTTGATTTTGCCCGACGTGCCGCCGAAGGGGAACCGCCCCAGTTCCCGGCGGACGCCGCCGTGCGTGTGGAATTCTTCCCCAACGGACATGCGCTCGAAGGCCCCGGCCATCGTGGGGAGCCCTGCATCGCCGTGTCCTTCCCGCACGCGGCCAATGTCGGCGGCCACCGCGTGTTCGACTACGAGATCGTGGCCGAGGCGGAGGGCGCAGAAACCATCCGCCGGCGAATCATGGCGCCGGGATTCTCCTTCCCCGAGAAATATGCGGATCTACCCGGAACCTGCCTCTTCACGCCGTCTGAACTGCCGCAGGGCAAGCCGATCCGCTTCACCGTCATTCCGCGCGACTGCTTCGGTGGAGAAGGAAGGGCGATCAACGCCGTTTTAACACCGTAGCGAGTCGCCCGGCAAGCGTCTCCAGAACGTATCACTACTCTCCGGCGGCGAGTGCATGATGACCGCCGTCGCCTTGCTCTTCGCCATCTACATGGTCAAGCCGAGCCCGTTCGCGCTCCTCGACGAGCTCGACGCCGCGCTCGACGACTCCAACATCGGGCGCTTCGTCGACTCGCTCAAGGGGTTCCTGTCGCAGTCGCAGTTCCTCATCATCACGCACAACCAGCACACGATCGCCGGCGCCGACATCGTCTACGGCGTCACCATGCCGGAAAAGGGCGTCTCGAAGAT
>JAEEGL016970658.1_pt1 | contig 17900 bp, 16 predicted proteins | sample 9134231 | NCBI WGS metagenome assembly JAEEGL01 (sample SAMN16246548, study PRJNA631951) | gut metagenome | biome: gut microbiome; feature: rumen; material: fiber-attached | host: Bos | place: Iran: Karaj | collected 2018-10 | reverse complement strand
TAAATAGAGCTATCACCATGTGGATGATATTTACCCATTGTATCACCTACGATACGAGCGCACTTACGATGTGGCTTATCAGGACCATTGTTCAGTTCAATCATAGAGTAGAGAATTCTTCTCTGAACAGGCTTAAGACCATCCCTTACATCCGGAAGAGCACGAGATGCAATAACACTCATAGCGTAGTCAATATAATCTGACTCCATGGTCTTTTGGAGATCAACCTCTTTAATTCTGTCAGTGGTTGTTTTATCAAAAACGTCATCTGGCATTTCGTTGTTGATATTATTATTATCTGCCATTATCTTTTCCTTTTTTCTTCATGATGCTTTGTGAGCCACCATTTATTTTTTATTACTGTTTGCCTTTTTATCAGAATATATCAATATTCTTAACAAACTTGGCATTCTTCTCTATAAATTCTCTTCTAGGTTCTACCTTGTCACCCATGAGAGTAGTAAAGGTTACATCAATATCTGATGATGATTCCTCATCCATGTTTACTCTCAAAAGAACTCGTCTCTCAGGATCCATTGTTGTTTCCCAGAGCTGTTCTGGATCCATCTCACCAAGTCCCTTATAACGCTGGATCTTATTGTTCTGATCACGTCCAACATCTGTAAGGATCTTATCTAGTTCTTCATCTGAGTATGCATACCAGACCTTTTTATTTTTCTCAAGCTTATAAAGTGGTGGCTGAGCAAGATAAACATGTCCCTGCTTGATAAGCTCCGGCATAAATCTATAAAGGAATGTGAGCATAAGTGTTGAAATATGAGCACCATCAACATCGGCATCGGTCATGATAATGATTTTGTCATATCTGAGCTTGCTGATATCAAAATCATCATGGATACCTGTTCCAAATGCTGTGATCATAGCCTTAATCTCAGCATTTCCGTATATTCTGTCAACTCTTGCTTTTTCTACATTCAATATTTTTCCACGAAGTGGAAGAATAGCCTGTGTGGCACGGCTTCTTGCTGTCTTAGCAGATCCGCCGGCAGAATCTCCCTCAACTATGAAGATTTCACAGTTCTTAGGATCTTTATCTGAGCAATCTGCAAGTTTACCTGGAAGTCCCATTCCATCAAGAGCTGACTTACGTCTTGTAAGATCTCTAGCCTTTCTTGCAGCATCTCTTGCCCTCTGAGCAAGGATTGCCTTTTCAAGAATCTGCTTGGCAACATTAGGATTCTGCTCAAGATAATATGTTAGCTGTTCACCAACTACGCTAGCTACAGCACCTCTTGCCTCAGAGTTTCCAAGCTTTTGCTTAGTCTGTCCTTCAAACTGAGGGTCCTCAATCTTTACAGAAATGATTGCTGTGAGACCTTCTCTGATATCTTCACCAGTGAGGTTTTCCTCGTTGTCTTTTAACATCTTGTTAGCTCTGGCATAGTCATTGAATGTCTTGGTAAGAGCAGCCTTAAATCCCTCAAGGTGTGTACCACCTTCAGGAGTATTAATGTTATTAACAAATGTATAGATACTCTCGTTGTAAGAATCGTTATGCTGGAAAGAAACTTCTACCTGAACATTGTTCTTATTTCCTTCAAAGTACATGATTCCATCATAGAGAGATGTCTTACTCTTATTCAGGTACTGAACGAACTCCTTGATACCGCCTTCGTAGTGGAAGGTCTGTTCAATAGGTTCCTCACCTTCCTCTACACGCATATCTGTAAGTGTTATCTTCAGTCCCTTTGTAAGGAACGCCATTTCACGAAGTCTCTGTTTGAGAATGTTGTACTCAAAAACAGTTGTTTCTCTGAAAATCTCAGCATCTGGCTTAAAGTATACTCTTGTACCTGTTACTGATTCTGGAGCTGTGCCAATTTCCTTAAGAGGGTAGCATACTTTACCTCTTTCGTATCTCTGCTGATAAACCTTACCACCTCTTGTAACCTGTACTTCAAGCCACTCAGAAAGAGCATTAACTACAGATGCACCAACTCCGTGCAATCCACCAGAAACCTTGTATCCTCCACCACCAAACTTTCCGCCAGCGTGAAGAATAGTAAATACAACTTCTACACCAGTAAGTCCTGATTTATGATTGACATCTACAGGTATTCCACGACCATTATCCTGAACAATAATTGTATTGTCTTCGTTGATAGTTACTTCGATGTGATCACAAAATCCTGCAAGCGCCTCGTCAACTGAGTTATCAACTATCTCGTATACGAGATGATGAAGACCTCTGCTGGCAGTAGTACCAATGTACATACCTGGTCTTTTTCTTACAGCCTCAAGTCCCTCAAGAATCTGGATTTGATCGGCACCATAGTTTACTGCTTCTTCGCTCATTGTTTGCTCCATTTCTTTTTATTTCTAAATTCCTGGCAATTATCAGTATTTCTACTAATTCTCGCTACTTACTGTTCCTTCTGTAACCTTGAACAGCTTATCTATTTCAAATCTGTTGTTAACAAATTCATCAAGTCCAGTACATGTAATTATAGTCTGTATATCTCCGATGGTATTTAAGAGATAATTCTGTCTGTTACTATCAAGCTCAGACAATACATCATCGAGAAGTAGTACTGGATTTTCCTTCTTGGCTTTTTTTACTATCTCAATCTCAGAAAGTTTGAGTGAAAGAGAAGCAGTTCTCTGCTGTCCCTGTGAACCGTACTTTCTGATGTCTATTCCATCTCCATATCCTTCTGAATCTGCATTTTTCTTTTGTATCACAAAAGAAAAATCATCCTTGTGAGGACCTGTTGTGGTCTGCTTGGCATACATATCTTTTTGCCTTGCACTCTTTAATTTTCTTTCAAATTCATCAGCACTGACATTTGGCTCATAATAAACTGACAGGAGTTCTTTCTGTCCTGTTAACTTTTCATGTATAGGTCTTATTATTTCATTAAGATCTCTGATGAATTTTTCTCTTGTCTTGATAATGACAGATCCATATTCGCATAATTGCTTATCCTGAACATCAAGTAGAACGTTATTTTCAGGGTGCTCATACAAATCTTTAAGAACTTTGTTACGCTCTACAACAAGTTTGTTGTATTTTGAAAGACTATTAAGATATATCTGATCCAGCTGACATAGCTCCATATCCATGAATCTACGCCTTTCTGAAGGACCATTTTTTATGATACTAAGATCTTCAGGCGAGAAAAAAACTACATTGAGCATTCCAATTAGGTCTGATGCCCTTTTTATCTTTTGTCCGTCTATTGCAATTCCCTTGGATTTACTGCTGCGAAGATGCATATCTACGCGATATTCTGCATTATCCTTTTCAAGAATTGTCCTGACATGAGCTTCTTCTTTTCCAAACTTTATTATTTCTTTGTCTTTGCTACCTTTATGCGATTTGGTAGTAGCCGAAACAAATATAGCCTCAAGAATGTTAGTCTTACCTTGGGCATTATCTCCATAAAGTATGTTTGTACCACTGCTGAAATCAATCTTTAGATTTTCATAATTCCTAAAATCAGCTAGTTCAAGTGATTTGATTATCATTTCTCAACTTTAACCTGTGTGCCATCATACTCAAAAATGTCACCATCATATAGCTTACGGCCACGTCTTTCTTCTATTTCTCCGTTAACCTTAACTAGTCCGGCTTGGATGTCATTCTTGGCATCCACTCCAGACCCCTCAAGTCCTGCCTTTTTAAGGGCCTGACCTAGTTTTATAAAATCATCATTTTCACGTAATTTGATTATTTCCATTACAATATCCTTATATCTTATTTATGCCTTGAAACCTGTATTAGTCTACAGTTGTGAAGTTTACAGGAAGAACAAGGTAAATATATGTTGATTCCTTGTCTCTTATAAAGCATGGAGCCTTAGGATTAACAAGATAAATATCAACTATCTCATCCTCAATTACTCTGAGGGCATCAATAAGAAACTTAGGATTGAAGCCAATCATAAGATCCTTACCCTGTTTATCTATTTCAATTTCTTCATCCATGCTACCAATTGCTGAATTGATCTTAAGTTCGATATTTGAATCTGTAACTGATATTATAACAGGCTTTTTATCTCCCTCTTTAACAAGAAGAGTAGCTCGGTCAATACACTCTAGAAACTCTTTCCTGTTGATACTGATCTTAGTCTCATAATCACTAGAGAGCATCTGATCAATACTAAAGTATTCGCCCTCTATAAGTCTTGAAACAACAGTAGTATTATCAAACTCAAATAAAACATGTTTGTCTGTAAAATATATATTTACTATTTTCTCGATACTATCTCCAAGAATTTTACTTATTTCACCAAGTGTCTTACCTGGAACAATAACTTTCTTGTATGGATAGTTGCCATTAAGCTTAACTTTTCTGATAGAAATTCTATGTCCATCAAGAGAAACAAGCTTAAGATTCTCGCCATCTACTTCAAATAATTCGCCAGCCATCATCTTATTGGCATCATTCTCAGCAATAGAGAAGATAGTCTGCTGTATAACATTTCTAAGCGTGTACTGTGAAACAGATACTCCATCAATCTTTTCAATAGATGGAAGATAAGTAAAGTCATCACCCTTCCTACCGATAAGATTGAATTTGGCTCTTTCACAACTAATAGTTACCTTATTGCTGCTATCAGATTCAATTGTTACTGCATTATCTGGAAGTTTTCTTACAATATCTACAAAGATCTTGGCATCTATAGCAATATAACCTCTCTCGACTATATCACCTTCTACTATAGTCTGAATACCAAGTTCCATATCGTTGGCAATAAATTTGATTACTCCTTCAGTAGCATCTACTAATATACACTCGAGAATGGACATTGTTGTTTTAGAAGGAACTGCTTTTGATACAATCTGTAATCCACTAACGAGGTTGGATTTAGAACAAACGAATTTCATTTAACCACATACTCCCTTCGCTGGCTAAAGTATAAAATTAATATTAATTAATAATAAAAACATTAATAATAGCTGTTGATAAGTGTAAAACCTATTCTATTATACAATTTATGCGGCTTTTTTACAAATTTTTGATTGTTGAAAACAAAAAAATTGATGTTGAAAATTAAAAAGTTATAAACAAGCCAAATTTTGACAAATAAGCTATAAAAAACTTAATCCACCTTAAATCACAATTAATCCCCAGCTAAATCACAAGTTATCAAGAAAGTTATCCACAATTGTGTATAACTTTTTAGTTTTTGTGAATTACCTATTATAAAGAAGGGTTTATTTTTTTCATTATTATATCCAGGTTTTTATTAAGCTCTTCATCAAAAGTCATCTGTTTTTTAATTTTATTGATACCACTCATTACTGTAGTGTGATCTTTTTTACCAAGAAGCTTACCTATTTCCTCTAGTGAAGCATCTGTGTGTTCTCTGCAAAGATACATTATAACCTGTCTTGGAAGAACTATTTCTGAGTTTCTTCTCTTGGAGAAAATATCTTCCTTCTTGGATCCATACTGCTCACAGACTGTATCAATAATAAGCTGTGGTGTAATAACCTTAGATTTATCTGGATAGATGATATCTTTAAGAGCTTCCATTGCGTTCTCAAGAGTAATATCTACATTATTAAGTCTTGAGTAGGCGATTATCTTATTGTATGCTCCTTCGAGCTCTCTGATATTTGATTTAATATTAGTAGCAATATAGTTGATAACTTCATCATCTATATGCTTGCCATAGTTTTCAGCATTTTTACGAAGAATTGCCATCCTTGTCTCATAGTCAGGTGACTGAATATCTGCTATAAGACCCATTTCGAATCTTGATCTGAATCTCTCTTCCAGAGTTTCCATTTCTTTTGGTGGTTTATCTGAAGAAAGAATAATCTGTTTTCCTGCTTGATGAAGCTCATTGAAAGTATGGAAGAACTCTTCCTGAGTTGACTCTTTTCCTATAATAAACTGAACATCATCGACCATGAGAACGTCTACTGTTCTATATTTCTCACGAAGCTTGGACATACTCTCTGCCTTACCACTTCTGATTGATTCAATAACTTCATTTGTAAACTGCTCAGAAGTTACATACAGAACCTTGGCCTGGTGATTATGTTCCATGACAAAGTGACCTATTGAGTGCATTAGGTGTGTCTTTCCAAGACCTGGTCCTCCATAGAGGAAAAGAGGATTGTAAGAAATTCCTGGAGACTCAGCAACAGCAAGAGCAGCTGAGTGAGCAAACTTGTTATTACTACCTACAACAAAAGTATCAAATCTATATTTTGGATTAAGATTTGAATGATCAATGTTAGAATTGCCTGAATACTGGCCTTGCTCATTGTCTGTATTTTTATTTTCATGAGTTTCTTCATTATTAATAATATCTTTATTAAGTATAAAAGATATTTCTACCATTTCTTCTAGGAATTCGGATACTATTACTTTGAAAAAGTCCATATAGTTCTTACTGATATACTGAAGAGCCACAGGATTATCCTGTGGAATAAGAATCATTACAGTATTATTCTCTATTTTATATACTGTAAGAGGTTCAATCCATGTTCTATAAGAGATATCAGTTATACCTGACTCTATTCTTATATTTTTTTTGATTTCATCCCAATTGGATTTTAGTTTATTTGTGATTTCTACTGATGATTGCATGAAAAAACTCCCAACAAAGCATAATTTTAGACTTTAACTATTTTATATTATTCCGGTTTAAATATCAAACCACATAGGTTAAGTTGTGGGAAAGTGGAAAACACATTTTTTTAGGTAAAAAAACACCCCAAAAAAAATGCGGTGTGGAAAAAGTCCTGTTTTTCCACTATTAATAATCTACAGTCACAAAGCGCATAAAATGGCCATTCTCATTAATTTATCAACCATTAATTAACTGGGTTATCCACAAAAAATTAAAAAAATGTGGATAAATTTGTAGGTAAAATATTAATCAACATGTTATCCACAAAATCAACATTTTGATGTGGAAAACTTTTTTCAGCACCACATATTGTTGAAAATTAATTGAAAATTTTTTTTACTATTTTGTAACGTAATTTAGGGGAGTTTATGGCTTGACTGTCGTGTTTTTATTTATTATAATTATAAAGATTTTTTCCACACATGGATGCAATCATTAATCATTTAAATGGAACTAGATGTTTTATTTGGGTGGTTACGTACTTTAAATTTGAGAATTTCTAGTTTGAATAAGAAGGAGGTGTTTCCATATGAAGATGACATTCCAGCCTCATAAGCTCCAGAGAGCCAGAGTACACGGCTTCAGAGCAAGAATGGCTACTAAGGGCGGCAGAAAAGTTCTTGCTGCTAGAAGAGCAAAGGGAAGAAAGAGATTATCAGCATGATTTAAAGGCCGCAGTTAATGTGGCCTTTTTTCTTCAAAAAATTAAGGGATAATAAAAATGCTTTTTTCAGAATCAATGAAAAAAACAACTGATTTCCGTAATGTTTATGAGAATGGCAAGAGTTATGCTAATAAATTTATTGTTCTATATGTGTGGGAAAATGGCCGTTCAGACAATAAACTTGGGATTTCATGTAGTAAAAAAATAGGGAACAGTGTTGTAAGGCACAGATTTGCAAGACTTGTTCGAGAATCATACCGATTACAGGAAAGTGTATTCAATAGTGGTTTGGATATGGTAGTCGTAGCCAGGGCCTGTGCGAGAGATGCTAGTTTTTTTGATATTCAGGAATCTCTTTTATACCTGGCAGGTAAGGCCCGCATAAAGAAAAATGGCGGTATTCAATGAAAAAAATACTTATCTTTTTAATTAAATTTTATAGAAAGTATTTGTCTCCATTAAAGAGAACAAAATGTCCATATATTCCTACATGTTCGGAGTATGGACTAGAAGCAATAGAAAAGTACGGAGCAATCAAAGGGGGACTTTTGGCTGTTTGGAGGATATTAAGATGTAATCCTTTTTCAAGCGGTGGTTATGATCCTGTTCCGTGAACTTTCAGAGGAGGTATAATTTGTTAGGAGTTTTGTTAACCAAGGATAACGGTAAGATCGTTGGTCCAGTAGCGTGGCTTCTTGGTCACGTAATGAATGGAATATTTAATGTTCTTAATGCTATTGGAATTCCAAACATTGGTCTTGCTATTATCATTTTTACTATTGTTATTTATTTATGTCTTCTTCCACTTACTTATAAGCAGCAGAAGTTTTCTAAGCTTCAGGCTAAGATGAGTCCTGAACTCAAGGCTATTCAGGATAAGTATAAAGGGAAAAAAGATAATGACTCTATGCTTGCTATGCAGGCTGAAACCAAGGAACTTTATGCCAAGTATGGTGTATCTCAGACTGGTAGCTGTCTTCAGCTTATCATTCAGATGCCTATTCTTTTTGCTCTTTATAGAGTAATCAGTAATGTTCCTGCATACGTTACCATTGTTAGAAATGCTTTTTATCCTCTTGTAGAGGAACTTAGACTTGCAGATGGTGCTGCAGATTTTATTTCAACATTAAAGAGTGCAGCTACTTTTTCTAGTAGATTTACCAATGAGCAGTTTACTTCTGGTAATGTAGAATTTATTGAGAATACTTACATTGATATTCTTAATAAGACTTCAACATCTGATTGGGCTAGCATTTCTGAGCATTTTACAAGTCTTTCATCTTCTGTAGATAAGACACATACAGCTCTTAATGCTTTTAACTCATTTCTTGGTCTTAACATAGCAGATAGTCCTATGTATATGATCCAGACTGCATTTGCTAACAGAAATTTCCTTCTTTTCTTTGGAGGAGTTATAGTTCCTGTTCTTGCAGCATTTACTCAGTGGGTTAACACTAAGTTGATGCCTCAGAATGTAGATCCTAATGCTAAGATAGATCCTAATGATCCAGCTGCTCAGATGCAGCAGTCTATGAAGACTATGAATATTATGATGCCTTTGATGTCTGCATTCTTCTGTTTGAGTCTTCCTGCAGGTATGGGTGTTTACTGGATTGCAGGTGCTGTTATCAGATCAATTCAACAGATTGTTATCAATAAGCATATTGATAAGACAGATATTGATGCTGAAATTGCCAAGAATACTGAGAAGTACAAAAAGAAAATGGAGAAAATGAAATCTTCTCCTCAGATGAATAGATATGCAAATATGTCTACCAGAAATATTACTAATGTAGCTAAGAGTGCTTCTACAGAGGTTTCTGGTGATGTTGAGGCTAAGGTTGCTAATTCAAGGAAGGTTTACGAGAATAACAAGATTCGTAAGGATTCTCTCCTTGCTAAGGCTAACATGGTAAAAGATTATAACGAAAACTATAATAAAGATTGATGAGGGGTGTGTACGATGGAGTTTAAGGAGTTTACAGCAAAAAATATAGATGACGCTATCACTGAAGCTTGCGAAGAACTCATGGTTACAAGTGATAGATTAGAGTATGAAGTTGTTTCAAGTGGTTCTGCAGGTTTCCTTGGAATCAATGCAAAGCCTGCTGTTATCAAGGCAAGGATAAAAGAAGAAAAGCCCGTTGAAGTAGAAGCTCCTAAGGCTGAAGCTACTGATAGTAAACAGTTTTCTAAAAAGGATGATTCCAAAAAGAAAAATACTAACGCTGATTCAGATAATAAGCCTGAAGCAGAAGATAAGAAGACATCTAGCATTGATGGTGATGATCTTGTAAAAAAGGCAAATGATTTCCTCAAAGATGTTTTTGAAGCAATGAAAATGGAAGTTGTTGTAAATGCTAAGTTTAATTCTCAAGATAATATTCTTGATGTTGAGCTTAGTGGTGCTGAGATGGGTGTTCTTATAGGTAAGAGAGGACAGACACTTGATTCTCTTCAGTATCTTATTTCTCTTGTTGTTAATAAAGAATCTTCTGATTACATTCATGTTAAGGTTGATACAGAGAACTATAGAGAGAGAAGAAAGGCAACTCTTGAAAATCTTGCCAAGAATATTTCTTATAAGGTTAGAAAGACAAGACAGTCAGTTGCTCTTGAGCCAATGAATCCTTACGAGAGAAGAATTATTCACTCAGCTCTTCAGAACGACAGATATGTAACAACTCACAGTGAAGGTGATGAGCCTTTCAGACGCGTTGTAGTTACACTTAAGAAATAATTTCTAAAACTATAAAGTCGAGAGGGGATAACCTCTCGACTTTTTTCTTTAAGTTGAAAGTATTGTTTGTTCTTCTTGTGTTATAGTTATTGTGATAATGTTCAAATATTTATAGGAAGATGACTATGAGTTCTGTACTTAATAATTTCAGTGGAGATACTATTTGTGCTATTGCAACAGCTATGTCTGATGCCGGTATTGGTATTATTAGAGTAAGTGGTCCGGATGCAATCAGTATCTGTAATAAAATATATGTTTCAGCAAAAAAAGAACACAATTTGCATGATCATAGACCTAACACCATTACTTATGGATATATTGTGGATGAATCAAAAAATCATGACTTATGTGTTGTTGACGAAGTTATGATTTCATACATGAAAGCTCCACATAGTTATACCAGAGAAGATGTTATCGAGATTAATTCTCATGGCGGAATGCTTGTGATGAATCAGATATTAGAACTACTTATAAAAAGTGGTTGTAGAATGGCTGAGCCTGGTGAATTTACAAAGAGAGCTTTTTTAAACGGTCGAATTGATCTAACGAAGGCAGAAGCTATCATGGATGTTATTAGTGCACAGAACAATTTTGCACTAGAGTCTTCAAGAAATCAGCTTCAAGGTAAAATATCTGAAAAAGTAAAAGAAATTCGTCAAAAGATAATTTATCAAATGGCTTTTATAGAGTCTGCATTAGATGATCCTGAAAACTATGATTTAACTGGCTTTTCTGATAGTTTAATTAAAATAATAAATCCTATAATTACAGAAATAGATTCTTTAATAGCTACTTCTGATGAAGGTAAAATCAGAAAAGATGGCATTAAGACTGTGATCATTGGTAAACCAAATGCTGGTAAATCATCTCTTTTAAATGCGCTCACAGGTGATGAAAGAGCTATAGTTACTGATATAGCAGGTACTACTAGAGATATCATTGAAGAAACTGTCAGACTTGGTGATATAATTTTGCATCTTATTGATACTGCTGGTATTAGAAACACTGAGGATATTATTGAAAAAATTGGTGTGGATAAAGCAAAAGCAATGGTTAATGATGCAGAGCTTGTACTTTATATACTCGATTCAACTTCTGAAATTGATGATGAGGATAAAGAGATAATAACTCTTTGTAGAAATAAGAAGACTATAGTACTACTTAATAAAGATGACTTAAGTAGTGATATTAAAATTACAGAACATATTGTTCGTAATCTTTTTTCGGAGTCAGAAAATGAATCAGTGCCTATTATCAAAACTTCAATGTTAAAGGGAAATGGTATTGAAGATTTAAAGTCTGCAGTTAATGATTTGTTTTTAAATGGACAGCTTGTTCCAAAGCAGGAACTGTATATTACTAATTTAAGGCACAAGAATCTTCTTCAAAAAACTCTGAATAGTTTAAAACTTGTAATTGATAGTATTGAAAAAGGGTTGTCTGAAGATTTTTATACAGTTGATCTTAATGATGCCTATGTAAGTTTAGGCGAAATAATAGGTGAAGAAGTTGGAGATGATCTTGTAGAGGAAATTTTCTCCAAGTTCTGTATGGGAAAATAAATTATGTTAGATATTAGAGAAAAATATGATGTTGCCGTAATAGGTGCTGGCCATGCTGGATGTGAAGCAGCTCTTGCTTGTGCCAGGTTAGGACTTGAAACTATTATATTTACAATGAGTGCTGACAATATAGCATTCATGCCATGCAATCCCCATATTGGTGGGTCTTCCAAGGGACATCTTGTTAGAGAGATAGATGCTCTTGGCGGAGAGATGGGAAAAGTTATTGATAAAACTTTTTTACAATCCAAGATGCTCAATACTTCCAAAGGACCAGCTGTTCATTCACTTAGATGTCAGGCTGATAAGATGGAATATTCCAAAGAAATGAAAAGAGTTTTGGAGCATCAGGAACATCTTACAATTAAGCAGGCTGAAGTTTCTGAAATTATAGTAGAAGATTATAAGGTAGATAATTCTGAAGAAGAATATAGCAAGAAGATTGTCGGAATCAAGATTTTTTCTGGCATTATTTATGATGTTAAATCAGTGATTCTTTGTACTGGAACTTATCTTAAAAGCCGATGTCTTACAGGTGAAGCTATTACATACAGTGGTCCTAATGGTTTACAGCCTTCGAATCTTTTATCCCAGTCTCTTATAAATGCTGGTATTGAGCTTCGAAGATTTAAGACAGGTACACCTGCTCGTATGGATGGCAATTCTATTGATTATTCAAAAATGTCAGAGCAGTTTGGTGACACACCTGTCATTCCTTTTTCTTTTGACACTGATCCAGAAGATGTTCAAAGACCTCAGGTATCATGTTGGTTGACATATACCAATGAAAAAACACATGAAATAATACGAAATAACATAGATAGATCACCTATTTATGCTGGTATTATTGAAGGCATTGGTCCTAGATATTGCCCTTCTATTGAGGATAAAGTTGTAAAATTCCCTGATCATGAAAGACATCAGGTTTTTGTAGAACCTGAAGGTACATATACTAATGAAATGTATATTGATGGAATGAGTTCTTCTCTTCCTGAAGATGTACAGATTGCAATGTATAGAACTGTTCCTGGTTTGGAAAATTGTAAGATTGTTAAGAGTGCGTATGCAATTGAATATGACTGCCTTTGTCCAGGTCAATTAAATCCTACTTTAGAGATAAAAAATATCCATGGATTATTTAGTGCTGGCCAGTTTAATGGAAGTAGTGGTTATGAAGAAGCTGCTGCGCAAGGTCTTTATGCCGGAATTAATGCTTCTATGCAGATTCTTGGTAAGCCTTACATTTCTATTGATCGATCAGAAGGTTATATTGGAGTTCTTGTTGATGATCTTGTAACAAAAGAAAACTTGGAGCCATATAGAATGATGACTTCCAGAGCAGAGTATCGTCTTTTGTTAAGACAGGATAATGCTGACATCAGACTTAGAAAGAAAGGTCATGATGTTGGTCTTATCAGTGATGAAAAATACAATAAACTTATCAATAAAATAGATAGCATAAATTTGGAAGTTGAAAGATTAAAGAAAACTTCCGTTGGTGCTAATGCTACTATTCAGAAATTTATGGAGGAGAGCGGTAGCACACCATTAAAGACTGCGACTTCTCTTGCAGAACTTTTATGTAGACCAGAGTTTTCATATGAAAAATTGGCCCCTATCGATTCTGATAGACCTTCATTAACTAATGATATTATTGAACAGGTTGAGATAACTATTAGATATGAAGGATACATTAATAGGCAGGAAAGACAAGTTGAGCAATTTAAAAAACTTGAAAAAAGATTAATTCCTGCTGATATAGATTATGATGATGTTTCTAGTTTAAGACTTGAAGCTAGACAAAAATTAAAGAAATTTAGACCAGCTAATATAGGACAGGCTTCAAGAATAGGTGGAGTTAATCCTGCTGATGTATCTGTTTTATTAATATATCTAGATACTTTGAATAGAGGAAATAATGATGAGAGATAAATATGCAAGTATGATTGCTGATTTGAATACTTTTGGTGTTGAGATTAGTGATAAACAACTTCAACAGTTCAATACATATTATGAATTACTTGTAAAATGGAATGAAGTTATGAATCTGACTGCTATTACAGACTTTGAAGATGTATGTAAATTACATTTCGTCGATAGTATTTCAGCATGTCAGTTTTTTGATTTTTCTTCAGATGATTATTCACTCATAGATATTGGAACTGGTGCTGGCTTTCCAGGTATTCCTCTTAAGATAGTTTTTCCAAATCTTAGGATCACTTTATTTGATTCTTTAAATAAAAGACTAAATTTCTTAAATGAAGTTATTGATAAACTTGATCTTAATGATCAGGGATCTATTGTTACTCTTCATGGTAGAGCAGAAGATTTTGCTTCAACTAAAAAAGATTCATTGAGGGAGACTTTTGATATTGCCGTTTCTCGTGCAGTAGCTAATATGTCAACTCTTTGTGAATATTGTCTTCCTTATGTGAAGGTAGGAGGAAATTTTATAGCTTTTAAAAGTGAAAAAGCTTCTGAGGAGTTAGTTAAGGCTAAAGGTGCTATTCATTTACTTGGTGGTAAGCTTACAAGCACTAATGAATTTATTCTTCCGGATTCTGACTATAGTAGAACAATATGTATTGTAAATAAAGTAGAACCTACCTCAAAAAAGTATCCACGTAAAGCTGGTGTTCCATCAAAAAATCCGCTTTAATATATCTTGTGTTTTACTTTTATTTGTTCTTAAATGTTTCACGTGAAACATTAATATTTGAATTTGTTTATTATACAAAAAATTGTTTCACGTGAAACATTGAAACACAAAATCTAGTATAAATAACTGTGAAACATTAATCCGTGCAAGTAATTGTGTAATTAAGTCAGAAAATTATTCATACTAGATGTAGTTATACAAAATAGTAAATGCTAAAAATAACTTATTTCGAAATATTTTTTTGGGATAAAAGAGAAAAATAAGTAAGTTTTATAAAATGTATCAACCGCAAAAACTAATTTGTGATAAAATCATATTAGTGTTTAAATTGTGGAGGAGAAATGGGTAGAGTAATAGCAATAGCAAACCAAAAGGGAGGAGTCGGTAAAACAACGACTTCTATTAATTTGTCTGCAGCTCTGGCAGAAAAAGGAAAAAGAGTCTTAGTAATTGATACAGATCCACAGGGAAATACAACAAGCGGATTTGGTCTTGATAAGAATGAGTTAGAAAATACTATCTATGAGTTAATGATTGGAGAGTGTGATACAGAGGAAGCTATCCATAAAGAAATCTTTGAGAGAATAGATATTATTCCATCTAATGTAAATCTAGCAGCAGTAGAAATTGAGCTAATCGATGCTGATCAAAAAGAATATATCTTAAGAGAAGCAATCAGTAAAGTTAAAGATAACTACGATTTTATTGTTATAGATTGTCCGCCTTCACTCAGCATGCTGACAATTAATGCTATGACTACAGCTAATACTGTATTAGTACCAATTCAATGTGAGTATTATGCTCTGGAAGGACTTAGTCAGTTAGTACATACAGTAAACCTTGTAAAAGAAAGACTGAATCCAGAACTTGAAATGGAAGGCGTTGTCTTCACAATGTTTGATTCAAGAACAAACCTTTCTCTTCAGGTAGTAGAAAATGTTAAGGAACATATACAGGAAAATGTGTATAAGACAATAATTCCAAGAAACATAAGATTAGCAGAAGCTCCAAGCTATGGCCTACCTATAAATATATATGAGCCAAAGTCTGCAGGTGCAGAAGCTTATAGACTCCTAGCTGATGAAGTAGTAGAGAGAGAGTTTTGATTGGGATGAGTAATACCATTTAAAAGATTAATGTTGGAGGAGACAATGGCAGTTAAAAATGCAAAAAGAGGTCTCGGGAAGGGCCTTGACACCTTGATTCCTGCGAAGGTAAGTACAACAAAGGAAGTAAAAATTGAAGAAAAACATATTGAAGGCCAGATAGTTAATCTGAGTACTACAAAAATAGAACCAAACAAGAACCAGCCAAGAAGAACTTTTGATGAGGATGCTCTTTTAGAGTTGGCTGATTCAATCAAGCAGCATGGAATGATAAATCCACTTATTGTAACACCAAGAAAAAATGGTGGTTACATGATAGTAGCCGGAGAGAGAAGATGGCGTGCTGCAAAAAAATTAGAGTTAAAAGAAGTACCTGTAATAATCAAAGATCTTTCAGATGAAGAGATTGCTGAGCTATCAATCATTGATAACTTACAGAGAGAAGATATCAATTCTATCGATGAGGCATTTGCATTTAAGCAGCTTATTGATGCGTATTCATATACCCAGGATCAGTTAGCTGCTATAGTTTCAAAAAGTAGAGTATATGTAACAAATTCTCTTAGATTATTGAAATTATGTAGCAGAGTTCAGGAAATGGTAATTCAGGAACTGATATCTACAGGCCATGCAAGAGCACTTATCTCAATAGAAGATCCCAAGGAACAGGCAGAGATAGCTCAAAAAGTATTTGATGAAAACTTAAGCGTTAGAGAAACAGAAAAGCTTGTTAAGGGATTAGGAAAAACTTCCAAGAAAAAAGTAGCTAAGACTAATCCAAGCATTGAGGCTGTATATAGCGATGTTGCAGAAAAATGTAAACAGGCCCTTGGAACAAAGGTAGAGATTTCATCTAAAGGCGATGGAGTTGGTCTTATTCAGATTGAATTTTATAACAATGATGATCTAGAAAAAATCATTGGAAGAATATGTAAAGAAAACTAAATACATAGTCGGGGGACAATAATGGAAAGCAATATATTCAGTGCATTAGGAATGGCAGGTTTAGATCCAGCGATATTATTCCTGGTGTTATTAGTTCTTTTGATCGGAGCATTTGTAATCATTATTCTTCAAGGGAAAAGACTTAAGAATCTGGAAAGAAAGTATTCCAAGTTCATGCAGGGAAAAGAAGCGGAATCTCTGGAAGAAGAAATTGTGGGCCTGTTCCATGACAACAGAATGATCAGAAGTGAAAACGAAAAAAATAGAAAAGACATTATCAATATAAATAAAAGGCTTAATAATTCTTTCCAGAAAATTGGATTAGAGAAATATGATGCATTTAGCCAGAATGGTGGTAAACTAAGTTTTGCGCTTTGCATGCTGGATGAAAATGATAATGGATTTCTTTTAAATTCAGTTCACAATTCAGATGGAATGAACTATTCTTATTCAAAAGAAATAAAAGCAGGAATATCTGATGTAGAATTAAGCAAAGATGAAAAAAGAGCATTAGATAAAGCATTAGAAAGTACAAACAGATAATACAATAACAAATGATATTTTTTAAATAAAGGTATCATCAAAAAGCTAGGTAAAGATATCAACTCTATAAGAATAAAAGGATATCTTCAAATAAATAATAACTTGGAGGAGATCAAGATGATCGACATTAAATTTTTACGTGAAAATCCAGATGTTGTAAGAGAAAACATCAAGAAAAAATTCCAGGATGAAAAGCTTCCTCTTGTAGATGAAGTTATCAAATTGGATGAGCAGAGAAGATCAAACCAGCAGGAAGCTGATGAAATTAGAGCTCACAAGAATAAGATTTCTAAAGAGATTGGTGCTCTTATGGCTCAGGGCAAAAAAGATGAGGCAATGGCACTTAAAGAAGAAGTAGCCAAGGAAGCCAAGAGACTTGAGGAACTTGAAGAAAACCAGAAGAAACTTGATGAAGAAGTTACAAATAAGATGATGATCATTCCTCAGATCATTGATGAATCTGTACCAATCGGAAAAGATGATTCACAGAATGTAGAGATTGAGAAATTCGGTGAGCCAGTAGTTCCTGATTTCGAGATTCCATATCATACAGATATTATGGAGAGCTTTGACGGTATTGATCTTGATGCAGCTAGAAGAGTTGCAGGTAATGGTTTCTATTATCTTATGGGAGATATTGCAAGACTTCACTCTGCAGTTATCTCATATGCTAGAGACTTCATGATTGATAGAGGCTTTACATATTGCGTACCACCTTTCATGATTCATGGAAACGTAGTAGCAGGTGTTATGAGTTTCCCAGAGATGGAAGCAATGATGTATAAGATTGAAGGCGAAGATCTTTATCTTATCGGAACAAGTGAGCACTCAATGATCGGTAAGTTCATTGATCAGATCATCCCTGAAGAAGAAATGCCAAAGGCTCTTACAAGCTATTCACCATGCTTTAGAAAAGAGAAAGGTGCTCATGGTATTGAGGAAAGAGGTGTATACAGAATTCACCAGTTCGAGAAGCAGGAAATGGTAGTAATCTGTAAGCCAGAAGAGTCAAAGACTTGGTATGACAAGCTTTGGAAGAATACTGTAGATCTTTTCAGATCAATGGATAT
>JAEEGL010765677.1_pt1 | contig 17900 bp, 14 predicted proteins | sample 9134231 | NCBI WGS metagenome assembly JAEEGL01 (sample SAMN16246548, study PRJNA631951) | gut metagenome | biome: gut microbiome; feature: rumen; material: fiber-attached | host: Bos | place: Iran: Karaj | collected 2018-10 | reverse complement strand
TTATCTGAACATGGTCTTTTACTTTTACAACTTCAATATCAAAATCCATTCCGTTCAGATATTCGCTGTATGGGTTATTCAATTGTGAAACTGCAGATTTAAGTACGTCTGTTTTTAGTTTTCTTGCTTCCTTGCATTCTGCTTTACCATCAAAACGAATAGAAGCAAATTCTGTAAATAGCATTTCTTTTGCTTTTGAGTCATTGTCGTGCATGCGGGCATCTAGCGAGTCAAAAACAATTAAAGACGGAATGGAATTTTCTGAAGTATAGCCGTCATCAGATTTAAAGTGCAGGTGAATCTTTGTAATTGTATTTGTAAGAAGAATTCCTTCTGAACTTGCAGAACGGTATTCTTCAAAATGAAGTTCGCGTTTTCCAGAAAGTTCCTTTACTTCTTCGCGCTCTTTCATCTCATATTCTGTATCAATATCAATCAGATGGAGCATAATTTTTGCAAAGGCCGGGTCAAACTGAGTTCCCATTCCCTTTACAATTTCTTCTCGTACTTTCTGCTGAGGAATTGGGTCACGGTAACTTCGCTTAGATGTCATGGCATCATAAGAGTCTGCCACAGCTATAATTCTTGCAATTTCTGGAATATCGTCACCCTTTAAGCCTTCCGGGTAACCGCGGCCATCATAACGTTCGTGGTGGTATTTTGCGGCAACAGAAAGGTATGGCGACTTACTGATGCTGGAAAGAATCTGTCTTCCTATTACAGGATGTTTTTTAATTTCTGCAAATTCTTCGTCTGTAAGTTTTCCGCGTTTGTTAATAATTGAACTTGGAACTCCAATTTTTCCTACATCATGCAAAAGTCCGGCATAATATATGTCTGTGCAGAATTTTTCATCTTTGTTTGCAAGACTTGCAATCTTTTTTGAGTATTCTGCAACTCGCATGGAATGTCCGTGTGTGTAAACGTCTTTAGCATCTATTGCGTTTGCCAGCGCGGTTGCTGTCTGGTCAAACATAATGAACATGTTTTTCTGTTCTTCTTTTAAATAGTCAAATTCCAGTTTGTGGGCGTTATCAATGGTATCATTCATGTCTGTAAGAACAAAAATGTAGAGCATTACTGCTTCGCCTACCATTGCAATGTTCTGCAAAGAAAGTCCATAAACAAAGAACTGAATTACAGTTGCAATAATTGGGATAATGGCAAATAAAACAAGAGGAATTCTTATGTTGCGTCTTATTCTTTTGTAAAACTGCAGTATAAGACTGAATTGAACGGCCATCATAATTCCTGGGAATAAATAGCAGACTAAATATCCTGGGGAAGATCTGTGATAGCGGTTCTGATCGTCAAAATAGTAATAAAAATGATTAAGCTGCGAGAGTAAAAGAAAAACCACGGCTGTAAAGAAAACTATTTCAGAAAAAATAAGTCTCTTTGGAACCTTTTCAAGTCCGCCTTCATTGGTAAGCAAGTCTATAAGGTAGAGGTTAAAGGCGTGCATAATACACAGAGAAAAGAAGTATACAGAAAAGTTTGAAATTCGAACCATCCAGAATCCCAAATCTGATACATCTCCGCGGTATATGTAGGCAAGGCGGTCCATAATCAGAAGCATGGCCGCAAATAATTCCATTTTTACAATTGCGCTTCTTCTTTTTTTTGGCATTGATTTAGTAAAAAAGCAGAGTATTGCCAAAATGGTACAAATACCGCTTAAGAAAAGCATAATAGATAATTGGTGATTTCTTATAAATTCCATTCTTTATCTCTATTTAATTTCTATATTATTTACGATTATACCAAATGATTGTTCAGAATACAATTTTTTTACGATGGTTCCAGTGGAACAATCACTAATACTATGCTAAAATGCACGAACGGAGAATATAAATAGGAGTTATTTTTTATGGAAAATGTAAATGCTGATAAGAAGGTTCTTGTAACAGGAGCCAGTGGTGGAATCGGTCGTGCAATTGCAGTTGAAGCTGCAAAGGCAGGATATTATGTAATCTGTCATTATAACGGAAGTCAGGGAAAGGCCGAAGAAACACTTAAACTTATTCAGGACGCAGGTGGACAGGGAGAACTTATTCAGTTTGATGTTTCTAACCGTGAAGACTGTAAAGCTAAACTTGCAGAAATCAGTGCAAAATATGGTGCTCTTTGGGGAATCGTAAATAATGCTGGTGTTACTCGTGATAACACATTCGTAGCTTTGAGCGGAGATGACTGGGACAAAGTTATTCATACTAACCTGGACAGCTTCTACAATGTAATCAACCCACTTTTGATGCCAATGGCAAGCCGCAAGAACAAGCGCGGTGGTCGTATCATCACAATTTCTTCTGTTTCTGGTGTAAACGGAAACCGTGGCCAGACAAACTATTCTGCTTCTAAGGCTGGTATTATTGGTGCAACAAAGGCTCTTGCTGTTGAACTTGCAGGTCGCGGAATTACTTGTAACGCAATTGCACCTGGTGTAATTGAAACTGATATGACAAAGGCTATTAATCCAGAAGTATATGACATCATTATGAAGACTATACCAATGGGACGCGCAGGTAAGCCGGAAGAAATTGCTTCTGCAGCTGTATTCCTGCTCAGTGAAGGCGCTGCATATATTACAAGACAGGTTTTGACTATCGACGGAGGAATGTAATTTTATGGAATTCACAAAACCAAACGGAAAACGCCGTGTTGTTGTAACAGGTGGTGGAATGGTATCGGCACTTGGCCGCGACTGGGAAACTGCCCTTGCTAATCTTAAGACATGTAAAAATAAGATTCGTTATATGCCAGAATGGGAACGCTACACAAAGATGAACACTCGCCTTGCTTGTCCTTTTGATGAGGAACTTCCTAGCTTCCCTCGCAAGAAGGTTCGTGGTATGGGCCGCGTTGCTTTGCTGGGCCTTCTTTCAACTCATGATGCTTTGCAGATGGCAGGTCTTCTTGCAGAAGACGGCGACGATGTAATTGAAGAACTTAAGAACGGCCGCACTGGTATTGCATACGGAACTTGTATGGGAAGTATGGATGCTATCGGCGACCTTGCAAAAATGGTAGAAACTGGTGACTCATCACACCTGAACAGCCAGACATACATTAAGGCTATGCCACAGACAAATGCCTGCAACATGAGCGTTTACTGGCAGATTCGTGGTCGTGTAATCATTACAGATACTGCTTGTACTTCTGGTTCACAGTCTATCGGTTATGGATACGAAGCAATTGAAGACGGACGTCAGGAAATCATGATTTGTGGTGGTGCAGAAGAGCTTTCTGCTCCAGATGCTGCTATTTTTGATACACTTGGTGCAACAAGCTGTCTCAACAAAACTCCAGAACAGACACCAAAATGCTTTGATAAAGACCGTGATGGTCTTGTAATTGGTGAAGGTGCCGGAACTTTGATTCTTGAAGACCTTGAACACGCTGTAAAACGTGGTGCTAAGATTTACTGTGAAATTGCCGGATTTGCTACAAACATGGACGGTTCTCACATTACTTCGCCAAACAGCGAAACTCAGGCAAAGTGTCTTGAAATGGCAATTGAAGATGCAGGAATCAGCAAGGATCAGATTGCTTATGTAAACGCACACGGAACTGCTACTCCACACGGAGACATTTCTGAAACACAGGCTGTTTACAAGGCATTTGGACGCGCTGTACCAATCAGCTCTACAAAATCTTACATTGGACACATTCTTGGTGCCTGTGGTTGTGTAGAAAGCTGGCTTACAATTAACATGATGAACGAAGGATGGTTCCATCCAAACGTAAACCTTGTGAACGTAGACCCAGAATGTGCTCCACTTGATTATATTACAGGTGAAGGCCGCAATATCGATGCAGAATATGTTATGGCAAATAACTTTGCATTTGGTGGCGTAAACACTTCTCTTATTTTCAAGAAATGGACAGAATAGTTTAATACTATAATTATAAAAAAGGGATGTCTAAGTGCTTAGACATCCCTTTTTTTATTATCTGTATTATTCAAACGAACCCATCACTATATTTTTACCAGCGCCCTTAGCCTCATACAGTTTTTTATCTGCCTGGCTTATTAAGCGGTGCAGGTCTTTGGTTGTGCTTACAAGACCTTTTGAATAGCCGCCGCTAAAGAAGAATTCATCATTAATAGCCTGTTCGCAGGACTTAATATTGTCCAGGAATGTTTTTTCGTCTGTTGCTGGTATAACAACAAGGTATTCATCTCCACCGTAGCGGTAGCAGTGTTTCTTTCCAAAAGTATTCTGCAGAATAAAAGCAAACTTTTTAAGAACGATGTCTCCAAAATCGTGACCATTTGTGTCGTTATAAGATTTAAAATCATCGATATCGGTAAGCATTACAATAAAATTGGAATTAAGATTAGGGTTTTCCGGATCTTCAAAATCCATATTCAATGCTGTTCTGTTTTTCAGTTTTGTAAGGAAGTCATAGCGGGAAGCGTCTCTAAGCTGTTCTGCAAGAGAGTGAGTTATGACTGTATGGTTGGCAATTCTTAAAAAGTGCTGGTAGCGCACATTATTAAGAATAATAAAGAAAAACATAATGATAGGGTAGTTTACGATTGTCGCTGCTGATATGCCAATTGTAACTTTCATCAGGTAATAAAAAATGCCAAATGGAATTACAATCAGAATGATGGCCATGTATGGCTTAATCATAAATAGACTGGTTACAAATAGTTCTATTGTCAGAAAAACAAAAATCTGTTCGTGCTGAACATAATCGTTAAGAGAAATACAGATTCCAAAAAAAATCAGAACCAGAAAGAAGATTAGCATGCTGCTGCCTAAGAAAAATCTGGAAAACTTTTTTTCTTTTGTAATATGGTAAGTAGAATAAATAAAGAGCTGGGTGGAAGCCAGAAAAAGTAAAGTGTATAAAGTTCTGTGATATAAACGCCATTTTACCGGATCCTGACCATCTTTTACTGTATAAAAGAAGGTTGTTATGAATAAGCCAATTTCTAAAAGCATTACTATAAATGATCCGGGTCTTGCTATATTCAGGTTTGCAGAATCTAAAAAGAATTGAACGTCTGGATGAAGTTTTTCAGTGCCTAAGATTTTTTTTAAATTGATAATCATACCACTCCCAATCTTATATAGTTTATCATAGTAAAACTTAAAAGCAACCTTAAAATAATCTTTATTTGAAATTCTTGTGAAAAAAAAACAAATACATTATAATTTAATCCCGTATGAAAAACGGGTTTGATAACGAAAAATATCTGAAGATTCAATCAGAACACATTAAAGAAAGGATCGCCAAGTTCGGCGATAAGCTCTATTTGGAATTCGGTGGAAAGCTTTTTGATGACTACCACGCTTCCCGAGTTCTTCCAGGTTTCCAGCCAGACAGTAAATTAAGAATGCTCATGCAGCTTTCAGACGTTGCGGAAATCGTAATTGTAATCAGTGCAGTTGATATTGAAAAGAACAAGGTACGCAGCGACCTTGGAATTACTTATGATAAGGACGTACTCCGCCTTCGTGATGAATTCCAGAACCGCGGTCTTATGGTAGGTAGTGTCGTAATTACTCACTACACAGGTCAGGAAGCCGCAAAACTCTTCCGTGCAAAACTTAAGAAAATGGGCATTAAAGCCTACTATCATTATACAATTCCAGGATATCCTTCTAACGTGCCTCTTATTGCCAGCGACGAAGGTTTTGGTAAGAACGATTATATTGAAACTACACGTCCTCTTGTTGTAATTACAGCGCCAGGACCAGGAAGCGGAAAGATGGCAACTTGTTTGAGCCAGCTTTATCACGAAAATAAACGTGGAATTAAAGCCGGATATGCCAAGTTTGAAACTTTCCCAATCTGGAACCTTCCACTTAAACATCCTGTAAACCTCGCTTACGAAGCTGCCACAGCCGATTTGAACGACGTAAACATGATTGACCCATGGCACCTTGAAGCCTATGGAAAAACAACCGTAAATTACAACCGTGATATCGAAATCTTCCCTGTATTGGATGCTATTTTCAAAGGTATCTATGGTGATAATCCATATAAATCGCCAACAGACATGGGCGTTAATATGGCAGGCTACTGTATTTATGATGACGACGCTTGTTGTGATGCCAGCAAACAGGAAATTATCCGCCGCTATTATGAAACACTTGGTCGTCTTGTAGAAGGAAATGCCGAAGAATCTGAAGCAGACAAGATTGAACTGCTCATGCAGCAGGCAAAAATCACAACTGATGATCGTCCTGTTACCGTAGCCGCTAAAGAGCGCGCCGCAAAATCTAAAGTTCCTAGTGCTGCTATTGAGCTGGCCGATGGTACAATCATCACATCTGAAACATCTGAACTTTTGGGAACAAGTGCCGCTCTTATTTTGAATGCAACAAAACATCTTGCTGGCCTGGATCATAAGCTTAAGCTCATCCCAGAAGCAATGATTAAGCCAATTCAGGAAATGAAAGTTACATTTTTGAGCGGAAATAACCCACGTCTTCACACAGACGAAGTTCTGGTTGCCCTTGCTATGCTTTCTGAAACTGATGAAAACTGCCGCAGTGCCTTGAATCAGCTGCCAAATCTTCGTGGTTGTTCAGTTCACACAAGCGTTATGCTCAGCGAAGTTGACCGCAAGATTTTCAAAAAGCTTGGCGTAGACCTTACCTGCGAGCCTGTTAGTAAGAAACAGAAGCCTCTTATCGGCTAAAATATCAGGCTTTCTTATGTAAGCGGGGTTGCATGCAGGCACCCCGCTTTTTTTATGAAAAAAAAATTCCTTGCGTCCAGTCAAAAGGTGGGGTATACTTTACTGTTGGGTAAGAGGACTGATTTAAAGTCAGGTGGCTCCAGCTGGTAGGAGACTAGTTTATGGTAGAACTGAAACGACTAACGTCTGAAAACATGGATGAAATAATTGCGCTTCAGGTATCTGATACACAGAAGGGATTCGTTTCTCCAAATTCACGCAGTATAATGGACGCTCACCTTGCAATTACCAATAATGAAATTGCAGTTACTTTTGGCATTTATAACGACAATATTCTTGTAGGTTTTACAATTCTTACCTACGGAGTTCGCGAAGACAAGTTGATGCCTTCTGTTGCTTACCGAAACTACTATATCTGGCATTTTATGATAGACCAACAATACCAGCGTAACGGTTACGGCAAGCAGGCATTAAATCTCTTGATTGAATATATGCGAACAGCTCCTTGTGGAGAAGCTTCTTCCTGCTGGGCATCTTACACGGTTGGTAATACGGGCGCAAAAGCATTCTTTGAAAAATGCGGTTTCCAGGAAAATGGAGAAACTGTATTTGGAGAATTTGTTTCTGTTCGCCGCCTTTAGTTGCCTCACTTATTTGTAAATCCATCTTTAGTATGATATACTTTTCTCTATGAGTGAAACACAGGATCATTCCATTGTTTTAATGGGACTTAAACATTGCGGAAAATCTACCCAGGGCCGTCTTCTTGCAAAAGAGATGGAACTAGATTTTTTTGATACAGATGAAGTAATTGAACAGACTGTTGGTCAGCCAGTGCGCACTTTTTACAGAACAAAAGGTGTTGCCAGTTTTATGTTAGAAGAAGAAAAAGCCTGTGAAAAAATTGTTGCAGAGAACGCTGGTAAACGCATAATTGTTGCTACTGGTGGCGGTATTTGTGACAATCCCCCTGCAATTACAAAACTTAGAGCACTTAATACTTTTGTTTTTTTGCGTCTTGATCTTAATTTTTCTATTGAACGAGTAATGAAAAAGGTTGTAATGATTGAGCCAAAAAAATTCCAGAATATTCCGGCTTATGTAGAAGCAGAACATCCTAGAACACTAAAAGACGTTAGGGAAATTATGGTAAAAAAGTATGCCGAACGCCTTATGCACTATGAAAGCATAGCAGATATTATTGTGGACATAAAAAATGCCCCGATAGAAGAGAATTTCAAACTCCTCTACGAGGCAATTCGTTAGTCTGCCAGCTGATTAACAGCCGCCGCAGCCACCACCGCAAGAGTCGCAGCCGCCGTCTCCACAGCCACCGCAACCTCCGCATCCGCCGCCGCAGCCAACAGGATTAAGTTCTTCTTCTGTTGGTTCGCGAACTTCTACAACTTCTACATCAAAGTGAAGTGTTTTTCCTGCAAGTTCGTGGTTTCCATCAATTTTAATTTTTTCGTCACCAACTTCAACAACCTTTACAATTGATGGTCCCTGGTTTGTCATAACCTGGAACTGCATTCCAACTTCTATTGGCTGATTTGTTTCAAACTGAGTGCGAGGAACGTCAATAATTAAGCGTTCATCGTATTCGCCGTAGCCGTCTTTTGGCTGAATAACAGCAGTAAATTTATCTCCAGGATTTTTACCTTCCAGTTCGTTTTCCAGACCAAAAATTAAATAGCCGTTTCCGTGCAGATAGCCCAGAGGCTCTTTGCCAACAGATGAATCCAGCTGAGTTCCATTATCATCTGTAAGTGTATAATGAATTGTTACCCATTTATTCTGTTCAATCTTCATTAGAATTCCCATCCTTCCTGATTTGCCATTGCGTTATCCTGTACAACTTCTGAAATTTCAGGACAAGCGTCTTTAAGGTATCTCTCAATTCCCATTTTAAGTGTCATCAGAGCCATTGGGCAGCTTCCGCATGCACCAGTTAAATTCAAGTGAACCTTTTTTTCTTCGTCGATGCATACAAATTCCATGTCGCCACCGTCAGCCTGCAGCTGTGGTCGGAACATCTCCAGGGCTTCTTTTACAGTTTCTTCTAAAGTTTGTTCTGCCATAAATTACCTCACTATTGATATAACAAATGTACTGAAAAATCAGTTAAAAGTCATTATAAAAAGTCATTATAATTTTTAGTTATCCAGTTCTTCCAGCTTGCGGTTCAGATTAATTATCTGAGTATGCAGATAGTGATCAACAGTGTTCTTTTCCAGAATACCAACCGGTTCATCTTCTGCATCTACAATCGGAATGGCGTCTATGTCATATTCATCAAAGAGCTTGTAGGCGTCTGGAAGGGTAGTAGAAGGTTTACAGACAACCGGTGGCTGCGTAAGAACATCAATTGCGAGCATAGATTCGGCAAACTCTCCAATCTGCATAATTTCTTTAAGGTGTTCCAGGGTGATGATTCCAGCTAACTTTCCATCAGCAGATTTTACGACATAATTCAAATTCTGGTTATGACTGAATTTGTTGAGCAGGTTAAAGAGCGATTCTGTCTCGCTGATAATTGCCGGAGAATCATAATTGCATATTTTCTCGTTGTGAATTACTACGTCTGTTACGCGGGCCTTCTTTTTAATATCATCAATCGTAACGTTTAAGCCACATTCTCCAGCTTTGGAAACTCCTATTTTTACGCAGACTGGGCCAATCAGCTGAACTATAAAGGTTGTTGCCGTAATGATAAGTAGGATTTCTGGGCCTATTGAATCTGCAAAGTCGTTTCCTGCTGCAATGGAAAGGCCAATTGCAACACCAGCCTGGCTTAAAAGGCAGAAAGGCAGATACTTTTGAACGGTTTTTGGGGCTTTGGTAAGCCAGGCTCCAAAGGTAGCGCCAATGGCTTTTCCGATGGTGCGGCCCAAAACGTAAATTAAAGCAAGCAGGCCCAGGAAAGGTGTAATAATCCATATGTTTAATTTTGCGCCAACCAGTACAAAGAAAAGAACGTAAACCGGTGGAGTAAATCTTGAAACCAGATTAAAAACAGACTGAATTCTTGTCTGAGCAAAGTTTATAAGCACAAAGCCAACGCTCATGGCAGCAAGAATGTTATCTAGACCAAAACGCTGGGCAATCCCCGTGCATAAAAATAAGGCACCTAGGGCAAAAGAGAGAGTGCGGCCATCATCATTGTTAATAAAGCGGGTAATCAGCAATAAAAGAAAACCAAAAGCGGCTCCCAAAAGAATGGAACCAAAAATGTCTTTTGCAATGTTTAAAAGCTGAATGCCTACCGGTAAAGAGTGTCCGCCTATAAGAGGGGATGCAATTGTAGAAGCCACGGTGTAAAGAATAAGGGCAACGGCATCATCCATTGCAACCAGACCGTAGACCGTGCTTGTAAGCGGGCCCCGGGTTCTGTATTCTGCAAGAACGTCTGTTGTGGCAGCCGGAGCTGTTGCCGAACAGATTGCCCCAAGCAGCAGACCCAAAGAAACTGCGTGGGCAAGGTCTTTTGTAAAAAGATAAACGGTAAGCGTGATAATAAGGCCAACTACAAGGGCTGGGGTAATTGCTTCAAAAAGCAGAATGCTTACAAACTGTTTTCCATATTTTTTGATGGTGCCAATTTTTAATTCTGCGCCAACCAGAAAACCTATCAAAGAAAGAGAAATTGTGCTTACAGGTTCCAGGGCAGAAATAACTGATGGTTCCAGTATGTGCATTCCAGAAGAGCCAATGATAATGCCTATTACAATAAAGCCTACGACCTGGGGAATTTTCAATTTTTTAAAAAGCCAGCCGCCTGCGGTTCCTGCAAAAATAATGAGTCCCAAAAGCAGTACAAACTGAGCTGAATTAAGAGAAGAAAAGTGCAATGCTTCTGGAAGAAGTTTAGAGAAAGGATTGTCCATTTTTGTTACCTTATCATTTTTTCTATTATATTATTAAAATTATTATTAGTGTCGATGGAGCCATCACCATAAAGATATTCGTACATTACAGCGGCCCCTGCAAGTTTTCTGCCGTACTCTCTGGTTTCGGCATATGGTACTGTTTCCAAGAATAAGTCTATTGGCATGTTTTCTTTTTTGCCAAAGGATATCATAGAGCTTTGAACCCAGCGTCTTACACGGGTAATGCCGGCGTTGTAAGAAAAGAAACCCTGCAAAAGTGAACCGTCGCAACGGCGGATTAATTCTGCCAGGTAGTAGATGCCAAAGAGCAGGTTTGTTTCCGGGTCTGTAAGTTCGTAGTTTTGAACTTTTAGTTTGCGGGCAATGTCACTGCCGGTAAATTCCATAAGCTGGGTTAAGCCAATGGCGCCCGCACTGCTTTGAATGTCCGGGTCAAAAAAGCTTTCGCTTCTAACCATGGCATAAACAATAGAGCGGGGTATTTCATAACGGTCGCTGAATTCGTCTATGTAAGTTGAATAATTCTTAGGGTAAAGCTGCTGCAAAACTTCCTGCGAGAGAGAACTTGTATGTGCAGAAACTGTTCTACTTGTAATTCTAAGGGCCTGCTGATAATAATCATCTTTTCCTGTTGAACAACGGTTCAAAAAGTTTGCCAGGAAAAAATTGGTTTCTTCGGAGATTCCGTTTTTATACAGTTTTTGCCAGGCTGGGTAAATTAATTCTGGAAAACCAAAATATGCATAGCCCTTTAAAAGTTTTTCTGCATCCTGGTCTATATTTGTGATGGCTCCATTGCTTCCTGCAAGAGAATTGTATGGGCCCATCAAGGCAGCTTCCAGTTCTTTATCCTGCAGGTTTAGCTGGTAAGCAGCAAGAGCTCTGTAATAAGAACTGCTTCCAGATTTGAGTGCCCGGCGAAAAGCCGCTTCTGCATCTGCTTTGCTTCCGCTTGCAAGTTTTTCTTGAATCAGACGACCGTACAAATAAGCGTATTGAGAAACCGTCAGGTCTGTTGCATAACCGTCAATTGCCTTATAAATTTCTCCAAAAGCATTCCACTTTCCTGAGGCAAGAAGGCCGGAAATTAAAGATTCAAAAAAGTCTTCAAAATATTCGGGATTGTCCCACTGGCGCGAATAAATTTTTATATCTTCTGTAATAGTTTCCAGAGAAAAGTTCAGTGATGATACCAAAAGGTACCAGAGAGCGTTGTCTTTTTGTGCAGGTGTAGTGGCACTGTTTACTGCTGCTTCAAAAGCCTTAATTGTCTGCGTGTAATAAATGGAAGCCTTTTCAAAAAGCCTTCCTGTGTAAAAGTTAAAGTAATATTCTACGGGCGTGCCGGCATATTTTTCTGCCAGCTCAGAAAAGGTCATTGCGTTTTTTGCAAAGTCTGTGCTGCCGTATAAGCAGGCCTTTCCAATGTCAGAGGCCAGCTGTTCATTCAGCTTTAACTGACCATTTTCTATATATTCCAGCAGGATACTTACAGCCGGAAAGGCAAAAGAATAATCTCTTCTGTAAATTGCAATACGGTAAAAGAGGGCAAAATCTTCCGGGGTAAAAATAAGGTCTTCACTTTCTTCAGAAAAATCCGGGTGGTCAAAAGTGTCCCTGTAAAACTGGTAATGCTCGTTAGAAATTGGCCTCTCCATAAACCAGGTAAAAACTTCATGTTTTAAGGAAGCTGCATTTCCAGAAGCCAGGGCTTCCATTCTCATTTTAAGTGTTTCGTTACTGTCCTCTTTAAGGTTGCAGTTTTTTGTAAGTTCAATAACCTTGGTGTTTTCTTCTGCCGCTCTAAGCTGGCGGACAGCAATTAAAAGAGATTCGGCATCATCATACTTTGCAACATAATTAAGCGCCGCCTGATTTTTTTCCTGAACGGTTCCAAATGTGCAGAGAATTTCATAGCTTTTTCTAACACAGTGGGGCGAACCTTTTTTTATGCATCTGTAAAACTTAGAGCGGGCCTCGTTTTCCTGCCCGTTTTTTAATTGAGTAAGGCCCAGAAAATAGTCAGAGTCCGCCCCAAACTCTTTTTGAAGCGGATTCCCTGCCGTACAGGATGTGCAAAAAATTGTTAATAAAGTTAATAATACAACTTGATATTTAATCGCATTGTTCAAGCGTTACTCCGCCGGAATTTCAATAAATGTTCCTGAAACAATGTGATCTGGATCTTTAATTCCGTTATATTTTGCAATGTCTTTATAGCGCCATGGGTTCTTATAGTAAGTATCTGCAATATCCCAAAGAGTGTCGCCCCACTTAATCTTGTAAACAATATTCTTTGGTTTTTCTTCAATTACAGGAGGCTGTTCCGGAATAACTTCCTCTGCCTTTTCAATTACTATAATTTCTTCTTCCTGGGCTGATGGTACAGTTTCCTCTACCTCTGGCTCAGGTTCTGGTAAAGCTTCCTCTTCAGGTTCAGCCTCTGGCTCTGGTGCAGGGGCTTCTTCTTCGGCTTCTTTTGTTTCTTCAACAACTTCTACTGTTTTTTCAGCTGATTGCTCAGTTCTCGTAAGCAGATTGTATTTTGAAGGAATAATAAAGAGCACAGCTGCAGTAGCAAGCAGACAGATGATTGCACAGATTATGCAGATAATAAGAGGAGCCTTTGTATGAGACTTTTCTTCCTCATCGTCCAAAATTGAGTTGTCATCATAAAGACCGGCAAAGTCAAAACCACCAGATGCTGCAGGTACTGGATCATTGTCCGGCAGGTCAAAGTCGTCAAAGTTTGGAGTTTCCTCTTCTTCAACGGTCTGTGTGGCATCATCTTCCGGAAGATCAAAATTAAAATCTGGAAGAGAAGTGTCTTCTTCGCTATCGTCGCTTGAGTCTGGAATATCAAGGTCTGGTAAATCCAGAGAAGAGATATCCTCGTCTTTATTGTCTAAGTCGTCCATTGTTTCACCTTTTTGTTCTATTACATTTTCATTATTTTCAAGTGGCTGTTCAGCTTCTGTTTCTGGAACATAATCTGGAATATCATCAAGAGAGAAGTCTGGCATTTCTTCAGATTCGCTTTCTTCTGGAATTGCGGCTTCTTCTGTGTCCATTCCAAGCTTAAATTTGTTTTCTTCAAAGTCTGGAAGTGCATCTGCATCTTCTTCAGAAACTGCTTCTTCAAAAACAGGTTCCTCTGCAGCTGAGGCCAGTGGTTCATCATCAAAAACCGGATCTTCTACTGGCTCTGTTAAAGCTTCCTCATCAAATACAGGCTCGCTTTCTACAAGAGGTTCTATGTCAATTTCTGTTGGAATTTCTTCGTCTGACGCTTCAATTGAAAAGTCTGGTTCTGCTTCTGCTTCAGGCTCAGTTTCTGCAATCTCTTCACTTTCTGGCGATGGCTCCACTGGCCCTTCATCAGGCAGTTCGAATGATGGTTCGGCTGCAGCTTCCGGTTCGGTTTCTTCTGGAAGCTCAAAGGCAGGTTCAGCTGTGCTTTCTGCTGCTGGCTCCTCAGAGAAGTCGAAGTCTGATAAATCAACAGATTCTGTCTCTGGTTCCTCCGGCAAGTCGAAGGCAGGCTCTTCTGCAGTTTCGGTGACTTCCGGTGCTGGCTCTTCCTCTGGAAGTTCAAAAGCAGGTTCTTCTACGCTTTCTGTTGCTGGCTCTTCTATAGCTTCGGCCTGTGGTTCATCAGCTGGTCCTTCAGCCGGAGCCTCATCTTCTTCCTGATTCAAAAGTGCTTCGGCGGTTGCAAGAAGGCCAGGGCCGGCGCTTTCTTTAAGAATCTGAACGCCGTCTTCTGCCAGGGCCGGTGGTTCATCAGTATTTGTATCAAAAACGCTGTCTTCTGCAGATGGAATAACCGGGTCTGCATCCGAAGGAGCTGGCAAGTTTACTGCAATGCTGCTCTGGTTTCCAGTTTCGGTATCCTGAATTTTTGCAGAAAGAGCTTTGTTTTCATCAATAGAAAGGGTAAAAGTAATGTCTGGCTCTCCGTTTGGATGAGCCACCAGATTTTCTATCTGAAGAGAATCAATATATTCTGCATCGTTCATTTTGCAGGCTTCTGAACGGTACAAATCTACCATTATTTTTGTCTGGTTGTTGTGTACGGTTGTGAGTTCTAGAGTTTTTTCTGTTGGCTTATCATCCCCAATAATAGGGTAAAAGGAGCCATCTGCAAGTTTAATACCGATTGTTTTCATCATATATATTGTAAATCATTCATTCCATTCTATCAATATTAAAGAAATAAAGAGAAATTATTTTACTTATCAAAGAAAAGCGATTATATTAGTTAGAACGAGATGAAATCGTGAAATCTATTTTATAAGAGGACTAATATGGAACTGAAAGGCTCTAGAACAGAAAAGAATCTCCAGACAGCATTTGCTGGAGAATCACAGGCACGCAATAAGTATACTTATTTTGCAAGTGTAGCAAAGAAAGAAGGTTATGAGCAGATTGCAGCTCTCTTCCTTGAAACAGCAGAAAACGAAAAAGAACACGCAAAACTTTGGTTCAAGCATCTTGGTGGAATTGGTTCAACGGCAGAAAACCTTAAGGCTGCAGCAGAAGGTGAAAACTACGAATGGACAGATATGTATGCAGAATTTGCAAAAGTTGCCCGCGAAGAAGGTTTCGAAGCAATTGCAAAACAGTTCGAAGGTGTTGCTGCAATTGAAAAGCACCACGAAGAACGCTACCGCAAGCTTTTGAAGAACGTAGAAGACAAGGTTGTATTCTCTAGTGAAGGCGATGCAATCTGGCAGTGCCGCAACTGCGGTCACATCGTGATTGGAAAAGAAGCTCCAAAAGTATGTCCAGTATGTTTCCATCCACAGGCATACTTCCAGGTAGAAGCTACAAATTATTAGAATAAACTTACTTAGTGATATTTTATAAAGAGTTTTACTTATAAAAATCGCCTTGTGGGACGCAGAAAAAAAATTAAGGGGGGCCCCGAAAGGGGAGATTCCTTAATTTTTTTTCGTTGCTGGGACCCGCAAGGCGATTTTTATGTGTAGGTATCCTTTTTAGAACGATTAGAACTCGTAAGTATATTCGCTCATTGCTACAAGTTCATTTACGATTGTTCCAAACTTTTCTGCAACGTTATATTCAGAAACGCGGGCAACGTTACCATCAGCATCATATTTGATAAGAAGACGGCTTGCAACCTGCTTTGAACTGTCATAAGTTGTAATTTCGCCAAGCTGATTTTCTGCACCATAGCGGAATACTTTCTGAGTTTCAGTATTGTTGAAGCTTTCAAAAACTGTGATTGTATCAATAATTCCAGCGTCGTTGTAAGTGTAAGTTTCCTGATTGTTCAGTTTTCCGTCTGCTGAATATTCGCATACACTTTCAAGAGAACCAGCTGCATTGTATTTGTAGATTGTCTTCCATACCAGAGCACCTTCGGCATCGTAGATGGTTTCATCAACAAGATTTCCTCTGTCGTAGAGGTAAATTGTCTTAGACTTCATAACATTCTTTGAGTCATATTCAGAAACTTCAGATTTAAGGCCTTCTGAGTTATAAACAAAAGTGTTTTTCCAGATCATTTCTGAATCGCTGTTGATGTATGATTTTTCGCGGAGTTTTCCAGTGTCATCGTAAACAGAAACAATTTTATTCTGAACTACATCTTTTGGTGTCATTTCTGAAGATTCAACTTCTTTGCCGTTTTCAAAATAATGCTTGATTTTAAGGCTTGGTGTTCGGAAGTAGTTTCCGAATTTAGATGCAATTGAATATTCTGTTTTAGTATAAGTTCTTACATCGCTTTTGAGCGGAACGTAGGTAAAGATATCTGCCGCAAACACAGACAAACTAAGTGCAGCTGCAAAAGCTAAAGAAATAATTTTTTTCATATTCCCCAATCCCCCTGTGGAAATTATTGTTCAATACATTATATTATATCGGTCAGGAAAATAAATAGATTAGAGTAAATTTTTATTTGTTTTATATTTTGGGTGATTGCCCCGTCCGCCGTGACTGTGGGGGCTTCGCCCCCGCGGCAACTTTTATGGAATTGAGGTTTTATGACAGATAAACAATGGGAACTTTTCTGCGCTTTTAAGAAAAACTATGCAGAAAAAATAGCAGAATGGTCTGGGCGCATTCCGGAACTGCAGGCGCTGCAGAAGGAAGTGGCGGCAGCAGAAGGGACCCCCGCCTATGCTTTTGAAACACCGGTCGTGTACAACAGAGCCTTGGATGATATTGGGCCCGCTGATGATATAAAGCTCATTGTTATTGGAGATAACCCTGGAAAGGAAGAGCAGTTGGCTTGTAATAACCGCTACCTGGTTGGGCAGGCGGGCCGGATTGCCGAGGGCTATTTTAAGAGGAATCCTGGGCTTGGGGTGGATTTTCGCCGCAATGTTATCATTTTGAATAAGACTCCTGTGCATAGCGCTAAGACTGCCCAGTTGAGGGGGATGGTAAAGAAGGGAGGCGACGGCGTTGCGGCCCTTTTGCAGGAAAGCCAAATCTGGTGTGCAAAAGAAACGGCCCGTCTTCACATAGCCTTGTGCAATGCAGGAAAAGCTGATGGCGCAGTCTGCCCGGAACTTTGGCTTGTCGGTTATTCAGAGCTTAAGGAAAAAGGTATTTTTGGCAGCTACCGTGACCAGCTGCGTGACGCATATAAAAATGAAGCCGGCTCTTCTGCCTGGGAGCGCGTTTTTGTCTTCCAGCATTTTTCTATGAACCGCTTTACAATCGACCTTTCTGATTATATGAAAAAAAATGGCTGTGAAGAGCGCTCTTTACAAGAGTGTATTCACAGCCTTGGCGAAATCCATAAAAAGGAAATCTTTATTTAGTTTGTATTTTCTGGTGATTGTTCAGTTGCAGCTGCCTCTTCCTGCATCTTTTTTAACATTACTCTGCGGTTTGTGTAGTGAATAATGCTGAAGAAAAGAACCATAAAAGAGAATGATTCAAGCAGAAGGGCCATACCTTTCAAGGCTCCAAGGAAATATGAAACTACAACAGAAAGGCAAAGCAAAATCTGAAGGAAAACAATAAGGTAGAGTGCAGATTTTTTTGTGTATCCCATGTTCAAAAGCTTGTGATGAAGGTGAGAACGGTCTCCTTCCATGATAGGCTTTTTATCGCGAATGCGTCTCCAGATTGCTGCAATTGTATCAAATACAGCAAATGAAGTAACAACAAGCATAATAAGAAGCTTGTTGAATTCAAAAACATCTCCTGATGAATAAAGAGGAAGTGTTGCAATCATAAAACCAAGGAACTGGGACCCGTTGTCTCCCATAAAGAGCTTTGCTGGTGGCCAGTTAAAGCAGAGGAAGCCGAAAATTGCACCTGCAAGCATAAAGCAGAGTGCAGACTCTGGGTTACCAGAAAGATAGTAG
>JAEEGL010114853.1_pt1 | contig 17900 bp, 20 predicted proteins | sample 9134231 | NCBI WGS metagenome assembly JAEEGL01 (sample SAMN16246548, study PRJNA631951) | gut metagenome | biome: gut microbiome; feature: rumen; material: fiber-attached | host: Bos | place: Iran: Karaj | collected 2018-10 | reverse complement strand
GTTCTAAATAAAACTCAAAAAAGTCGCACCTTGTAGGGTTATTTATATTTTAACATATTTTAGTGTTTTTTTCAAATAATAATGCAAAATTGTTGAGATAATTATGGCGCATATAGGCAGTGCCAAGTGAGGTGCTTTATGGCGCACGGGAAGTAGCGCCGCTACGATGCATGAAAAGGGGCGAGCAATGCTCGCCCCTACGAATTAGATGATTCTGCTCATCGCATTCTTTCCCCCGAATATACAAGGAGAATTGCACTTCCAGCCTGGGAATGTACATCTTGCCCCCTTTGAATAAGGAAGCAGATACTGATAAAGTTCAGGTGCATCCTTTACTTCATCTAAGTACCTCTTCATGGTTTCTCTAGTTTGTTCCATAATTTCAAGCTGAGCAGCACCGCAAAGCCTTTCCATGCACTTAAGCACAAAGTTTTCAATCGTGCCACGCTCATTTACCATTATAAGCATTCCTTGCGGGAACAAGTCACCAAGAGAGGAAATATCCTGAAGCCACTCTTCTTCATACTCTGTTCCCCTAATGATAGGAGGAATAAAATATGAAGTTTCTTCGCAGAACATCATCTCGTATGAAAGAGTTCTATGTCTTTGTGCCTGTGCAAGTTCTGCAAAGCTTGCAACATAGTTTACACTATAGTTTTCACCAAACTCTTCCATCCTCCTTCTCTTTCCAAAAAGGGAGAATGATCTTCCCTTAACTCTTGAATCAAGTCCAGGAACTTCCAAGTCTGGCAAAGCTTCTAAGAATTCCTTCATGACTTCTTTAAGCATTACCGAAAAACTATCATCACCAAGTGAGTCAATCATATCTCGCGCCCAATTGATAATGTAGTTAAGCTGCCCAAGCGTTACAGTGTATTCCATAACAGTAGACGGAGTAAACACGCTAATAAGATACCTTGCATTTTCCTGAGCAAGCTTCTTAACTCGCTTGTCATCAAAATCAGGATATGCTTCCTTTATCCTCTGCATGAAAATCTCAAGCCACTTGTCATACAAAACCTGTTCTCTTGGAGAAACTTCCATCTTAGTGTACCTAGCAGACTTCTCCGATGTGTTATACATCTTTTCGTTGTTCAAAATCATAGCAAGAATCTTTGGCACACCTTCTAGTATAAGGTTATATACTGGATGCCCAAATACGCTATGATGTCCAGAAGAAATGTTAAGGTTTGCCCTCTTCATAGTCTTACTCTTTGCTTCAGCAAGAAGCGAATCAAACGTGTCTGGCAAATAGCAGATTCCAGCAGAAATTCCCGAGAAACGAACCGCTTCCTCCGTAGGAAGAGTATAACCAATTTTTGTAGAACCAATGACCCTGATCTTCATGATAATTCTCCTTTCAAAGATAGTATTAGACTTCTTAGGTTGTGAGGAAAATATAAAAGTATTTGTCCCATGAATACTATATTATTCTCGACTAAAAGTCAAGCTACAAAAAGGACTAAGAATGCTTGTAACACTTGATGTTACCACATTTCTTAGTCCTTAATAGTTTAAAAATTATTCTTCTGTTGTTGTCTCTTCGCTGTTTTTAGAAGCTGCTGCATTCATAGCAACAATATCTTCCTTAACACGTGTAGCTTTACCTACTCTATCTCTTAGGTAGTATAACTTAGCACGTCTAACTTTACCGCGTCTAACAACTTCAACTTTTTCAACTCTTGGTGAATGTACAGGGAAAGTCTTTTCAACTCCAGTTCCATAAGCAACACGTCTAACTGTGAAAGTTTCGTTTGAACCTCCACGTTGTTTCTTAATGATTGTTCCTTCGAAAACTTGAGTTCTTTCTTTATTTCCTTCCTTAATCTTGTTATATACTTTAACTGTATCTCCAACATTAAGTACAAGTTCATCTTTTCTAAGTTGCTCGTTCTCGATAGCTTTAATCTTATCCATTGTTATCTCCTTTCTTTAATATCTATATATTAATTATTTTTTTCGTTTTTCATGTACTCTTCGTACAAATCGTTTCGGCGCTCTTTTGTAATCTCTAAAGATTTTTCTTTGCGCCATGAGTCAATCTTTGCATGATTGCCAGAAAGTAAAACTTCTGGAACCTTTCTTCCATTAAAAACTTCTGGTCTTGTGTATTGTGGATACTCTAAAAGTCCGTTTGAAAAAGACTCATCAGAAACTGATTCGGAATTAATAACTCCATTCAAATTTCTCGCCACACTATCCATCAAAACCATGCATGGAAGCTCACCACCAGTTAATACATAATCACCAATAGATATTTCTTCATCAACGATTTCTTCGATGATTCTCTCATCTACTCCTTCGTAGTGTCCACAAATGATAATCAAATGTTCCTTGCTTGAAAGTTCTTTGACTTTATTTTGTGTAAGAAGTTTTCCCTTAGGCGACATATAAATAACTTCTGCATTCTCCTTATCTTCTATAGATAAGTATGCATCATAAAGTGGCTCAGGTTTTATAACCATACCTGCACCTCCGCCATATGGAGTATCATCCACATGCTTCGACGCATCTTTAGAGAAATCTCTAAAGTTTATTAGATTAACATCTAAGTGATTTTCTTTTATTGCTCTTCCTAAAATACTAGAATTAATCGGTTCAAACATTTCTGGAAATAATGTTAGTACATCAATTTTCATAATATTCTTTACCTCCTAATCTCTAAGTCCTTCCGGTATAGCAACAAAGATTTTATTGTTCTCTAAATCTATGCTTAATATTACTTCTTTAAGTGCTGGAAGAAGTAAAGGATCTTTACCTTTTCTTTTAATAGAGTAAACATCCGCAGCGCCTGCTGTGAAAACGTCATCTAGTGTACCTATGAGAGTATCACCTTCAAACACCTGCATGCCTATTAAATCTGCAATATAATGTGCTCCTTCTTCAAGCTTTGGTGCATCTTCTCTTCTAACAAAAATCGAATGACCTTTAAGCCTCTCAGCTTGCTCAATCGTATCAATTGTTTTTAGTTTAAGAAGTACAACATCTTTTTGATATCGAACTTTTTCAATCTGATATTCAATGTACTCATCATTAATAAGAACAAGTATAGACTTCAATTCTTCAAATCTTTTTTGACTTGCTGAATAATTTCTAACTTTAACTTCTCCTTTTAATGCGTGAGTATTTGTGATACATCCTATCTCAAAAAAATCTACCATCATATCTCCTAGTCTATAATATCAACATTGATTTTCTCACCAAACTTAGCACCATACGCTTTCATAAGTGTACGAATTGCTTTGGCAATTTTACCTTGCTTACCAATTATCTTGCCCATGTCATCACTTGCAACACGAACTTCTAATACATTGGTATTACCATCTTTTCTTAAGTTAATTTCTACTTTATCAGGTTCACTAACTAAACCTTGTACAAGTAGCTTTAACATTTCTTCCATGAAAGCTCCCCCTTTTTAAAAGCATTTTAATTATTTTGATGCTTTACCGAATAATGCTTTAACAGTGTCTGTAGGTCTTGCTCCGTTTTTAACCCATTGCTCATACTTTTCAGTGTCAAGCTTGATAAGAGCAGGCTCTTTCATTGGATCGTAGATTCCGATTTCCTCGATGAATCTTCCATCTCTAGGATATCTAGCATCTGCAACAACGATTTTGTAGTAAGGAGCACCTTTAGCTCCATCTCTTCTAAGTCTGATTTTTACCATTTATGTTTTTCCCTCCTCTCAATGAAATGAATATATATTATTTTTTTGTTTTTTCTTTGATTGATTTGTAGCAGACAACTAAAGTTGTCCATGGCGCACTCTAGTGCGCCGCTACGAAATGTGTGTTTATGGCGCACTCTAGTGCGCCGCTACGGTTAAAGCTTAAAGTTTTTCAATTCGTTCGGGTCTATATCTTTTCCGAACTTTCTTGCTGCCTTTAGCAATGCTCCTTTGTTGCCCATAATCATCTTCATTTGCTTTTTCATTTCGTTGTATTGCTGAACGAGTTGATTAACTTCTTGAACTGTTGTTCCAGAACCTTTTGCAATTCTAATTCTTCTACTTGCATTTAAAATTGCAACATCTCTCTTTTCTGCTTCTGTCATAGACTGAATAATTGCTTTTGTCATAACTAGCTTCTTTTCCATTGCCTCTGATTGTTCTGCTGTAACTCCAGAAACTCCTATCATCTCAAGGATTGATTTGAAAGAACCCATTTTGTTAATCTTTTCAAGCTGAGCTAAATAATCAGACATCGTGAATTCTTGACGTCTCATCTTCTTCTCTAGCTCGATAGCTTCCTCCATCTGTATGTTCTCTTCGGCTTTTTCAACTAGTGAAATAACATCACCCATGCCTAAGATACGAGTTGCCATTCTGTCTGGATGGAAAGCTTCAATATCGCTAAGTTTTTCACCTGTACCTATGTATTTAATAGATTTACCTGTAACTTTCTTAACTGAAAGAGCAGCACCACCACGCGTATCACCGTCAAGCTTAGTTAAAATAACACCTGTAATATCTATCTCTTTGTTGAATGTGTCTGCAACTTCAACTGCAACTTGACCTGTCATAGAATCTACAACTAGCAAAATCTCAGTTGGATTTACTGAAGACTTAAGTTTCTTAAGTTCATCCATAAGAACTTCATCAATCTCAAGTCGTCCTGCTGTATCAATAAGCACGATATCATTCAACTTTGAGTTTGCTTCTCTTAGTGCCTCTTTTGCAATTGAAACTACATCTTTTGTATCTGTATTACTATAAACTGGAATGTCTAGTTGCTTACCAATTACTTTTAGCTGGTCAATAGCTGCTGGTCTATAAACATCACATGCAACCATAAGTGGCTTTTTACCTGACTTCCTAAGTAAGTTTGCAAGCTTACCACACATAGTTGTTTTACCAGAACCCTGAAGTCCAACTAACATTATGATAGTTGGTGGATTTGGAGATATTTTAATCTCTGCATCCTCACTTCCTAGTAGTTCAACAAGCTCATCATGAACAATCTTAACAATTTGTTGACCTGGTGTAATGCTCTTAAGTACCTCATGCCCTACCGCCTTTTCAGCAATAGCAGAAGTAAATTCTTTAACAACTTTATAGTTAACGTCGGCTTCGAGAAGTGCCATCTTGATTTCTTTAGTAATGCTCTTAACATCTTCTTCAGTAATCCTAGCTTTTCCTCTAAGACCGCCAATTAGTTTTTGAAGTTTGTCCGTTAATCCTTCAAATGCCATCTAAATGCTCCTTTCAAAATAGGGAATTTAGTTTTAAAGCAATCTTTGTAATTTTTCCTTTAGTTTTGAATCTTTTGTTTCGCTTATTAATTCCTCTAACAGTTTATTTCTAGCAAGCCTTTCATCCAAAAAATGAAGCTTTGACTCATAATCAAAAAGGTTCTTCTCTGCTTCTAGTAGATTTTTCCTAACGCCTTGTCTTGTGATTCCCTCATTTTCGGCAATCTCTCCAAGCGATAAATTTTGATTATAGTAAAAATCTATTGCATCATATTGCTTAGGCGTTAATAGCTTGCCATACAATTCAAGAAGCATACTTAGCCTTATATTTTTATCCATATAATACACCCTTTCAACTTCTCTTCTCTGTAAACCTTTGATAGTTTACACACGTTTTGGCAAATTGTCAACAATTATTGGCGAAAAAATGCTGTTTTTTGCCGATTTTTCACAAAAAAAGATGCCCTTTTGGGCATCTTAGGTTCATTTTCCTCTTTTTTACGGGTCAATCTTAAAGAATGAGTATTTATTATCCATAGGCTCGCCATAGCTATTAGCTATTCTTAAGTATACTGGACCCGTGTAGTTTTCAAGCGTTTCATAAATAATATAAATCTGATAAATATCACCTTGATTTATAACATCATATATAATCCCTATTGGGTCTTCACGATCACGATAGTTAAATGATTCCATTATACATGGTTTGTTGTCATCATTATAAAAGTATGGCTTATTAATATCATTATAAATGCCTGCAGAATTATATGGCAAAATTGTTTGCTCGCCATTTGTAGGATAATCTTTTAAATCATAGCTTACTAAAACAGCATTCCACTTTGAACCAGGTTTATTAATATCAATCTTCAAAATTGAATCTGTATTATTCTTCTTTGCAATAATTTCCTTAACTTCTTCGTCAGATAGTTTTCTTTCAACTCTCATTGCAACCCATACGTCGCCTATTCCTGTAAAGTTTTGAAGTAATACTTTTCCTGCTTCACCCATTAAAATTGGTTTTTCAAAAGTACTATACCTTGCGGAATCCGCAAAACTATCCGGATTAATCTTAACAGGATTTTTCTCTTCTATCGGTACTGGTTCCCCACTTTCTTGTTCATGTGGTTTAGCTTCACCAGAGTTATTATCATCTAAAACTCCAGGCTCACCACTTTCTTGTGATGGTTCATTATTAGATGGCAAGTTATCAACTATTTCATCCGCCTTTTCCCCAGCATCGTCTCCATGTTTCGTCTCTTCTTTCACATTGGTTTGAATTGGCTCTGAAATAGGATCATCGTTAGTTGGGAAATCATCCGGATCTTGAAATAGACTACAGCCAGTCAAAGTAAAACAAAGTAAAACTCCAACTACTGCAAAAATTATAAAACTTTTAAGTTTCATAAGCATCAACTCCATTTTTATCTTTTGTACCTATTTATATTACTAAATCTATACATATTATACCGCAAAAACCGCTATTTTTCAACGGTTTCAAGGCACATAGTTCTCTAAAAGGCGCTTCCGTAGCAAAGAAATCTTACAAAATCCTTAAAAAATCATTAAAAATTGCTTAAATATCCCTTATAGCATGGCCAGAAAAGTATAATTATAGTGAGTTAGTAGGTCAAGAAAGGACTGATTATTAGGTGAACAATCCAAACATTACGGACGAGGAAATACAGAGAGCAAGCCAGATTATAGGGATTATATCGCAGTATTATACTAAAAGAATTGTAGGTCAAAACAATCTACAACTATCTTTGCTAATATCTTTAATTGCAAATGGGCATATTCTAGTAGAATCTGTTCCAGGCTTAGCAAAGACTACAGCGGCCAAAGTGCTTACGGAAGCAGTAAATGGCAAGTTTGCAAGGATTCAGTGCACGCCAGACTTACTTCCAAGTGATATCATGGGCTCTCAGATTTTTAACTATACAACTAATACTTTTGAGACAAAGCTAGGCCCTATATACGCAAACTTTGTACTACTAGACGAGATAAATCGTTCTAGTGCAAAAACGCAAAGTGCTATGCTTGAAGCCATGCAAGAGTATCAAACAACTATTGGTGGCGAAACGTATAAGCTTCCAGATATCTTTATAGCTATTGCAACGCAAAACCCTATAGAGCAAGAAGGAACTTATATGCTTTCAGAAGCTCAACAAGATAGATTCTTGATAAAAGAAAAAATAACATACCCTACTCCTGCAGAAGAAGTAGAAATATTAAACCGTATAGAAGGTAAAGTTTTTGAAAAATCAAAAGCAGTCTTAACTCTAGATGATGTTAGATTTTTACAAAAACTATCTGAAAAAGTGTATATAGATAATTCAATTAAGCAATATATTACAACCATCATTTATGCGACTAGATTTCCAGATAAGTTCTTAACTCCAGACCTTTCAAAGTACATCAGTATGGGTTCTAGTACCAGAGGTGCAATCGCATTTATGCAAGCCGCAAAAGCCCTTGCACTTATTCGTGGAAGAAAATTTGTAATTCCAGATGATGTTAAAGATTTAAGAAGAAGTATTCTAAGACATAGAGTGACACTAAATTATAGTGCCACAGCTGATGGTGTTACTGTTGAGCAAATAATTGATGCTATCGTTGGAAACATTAATACTCCATAAGGTGGTAAAGATATGGTATTAGACCGAATTAATAGAATTAAAGCTAATATTTCAATATATACCAACAAAAAAACGTCCAACATACTAGATGGAACGTATAACTCAATATATAAAGGAAAAAGCTTAAACTTTGAAGACTTAAGAGAATATGTTCCTCGGGGACAATGTAAAAGACATTGACTGGAAAGCATCTGCTAGAAGTGGAAGTTTGCTCATCAAGCAATTCATTGCTGAGAAAAAACATAACATCATACTTGTTTTTGATTCAAACAAAAAGATGCTAGGAAACTCCAAAGGAGAAGTCACAAAAAAAGAACTTCAAATATTGTCTCTTGGCACTATCGCCTACCTAGCTAATAAAAATGGTGATTACGTTGCTGGATTATATAATAGTGATTCACTTATGCATTATAGCTCCTTTAAGTCCACTTTAGTTGGATTAGAACAAATACTAGCAAGTTATGATGTAGACCCATTGCTAAATTCTCCAAAAGAGAATTTGAATAAATCTCTAGAGTACATTATAAAACACATCAATAGAAAAGCTATTGTCTTTATTGCAACAGACATTTATGGTTTATCAAATGTTTCAGAGCAGTTGCTTAGAACATTGGCTGTAAACAACAATGTACTGTTTATAAACATTGAAGATGCCGAGTTATCAGGAAGTAAAGTATTAGACTTGGAAGAAAATGAATTGATGCCAAAAATGCTTTTAAACAACAAAGAGCTAATTGCAATTAATGCAGATTTAAAAGACAACTTAAAGAAAAAAGCACTCGAAAAACTTAAGAAATATGCTATGCCAATCGTAGATATTTCTGATGAAAAAGAAGTAGTACCAAAAATTATTGAGTTATTGGAGAAACATAAATATGGAAAGTAATGTAGAACTTCAAAATTTATTTACATATTCATTAGGGTACGTTGTCGTATTTGCCCTTATTCTTGTTGCGTTTATTGTCATTTATATTCTTCTTTGCAGAAAAGAGTTTATTGATGACCATGCTCCTATTGAAGTTAACAAACCAGAAAAAGCAGTTGATGCGAACAAGATAAAGGAAAAATATATCAGTAAACTTAATGACTTAGAAAGCAGATTAAATCAAAATACCGTTTCTAACAGAGAGGCGTATCAAGAGTTAAGTAGTGTAATTAGAAACTTTGTTTTTGAACTTACAGGAATTAATGTTCAAAACTATACTTTGAAGGAAATAAACGCAGTTAACATCCCTGCCCTATCTTTTTTAGTTGAAGAATATTATAGCCCAGAGTTTTCTTATGAGGGAAATGGCAATGCGCTTGAATCACTTTATAAAACAAAGGAGGCAATCGAAGGATGGAATTAAACTCTCCATGGGTTTTATATATAGGGATTCCACTTGTACTTCTTCTTTGCTTTATAAAACTAAAAAAAAGTAGCAAGGAAATAAAAGCTGAGAAGAAGGTTGCTAATACAGAATATATTAAAGAAACAGAGCTTTATAAGAAACTACTTAAGAGATACAAAATATTTAAAGCATTGACCATATTCATCTGCTCTTTCAGTTTAATTTTATCCTTAGTATTAATCGCAAGACCTGTTGAAACGCAGAAAACTACTAAAGATGAAAGAAAGAAAGACATATTCTTATGTATGGATGTTTCTGGCTCAATGAATGGTGTAAATGAAAGAATTTGTACTTATCTTAAAAATACTGTAGCGGGTCTAAAGGGTGACAAATTTGGAATAGTATTATTTAATTCTTCTGCCACGGTCGCTGTTCCCCTTACTGATGACTTGCACTATGTCGAGAACACTCTTAATACTCTTAGAATATCTTTCAATACTTCATCAGAAGAATTTCAAAGTTTAGATGTTACAAAAAGATTAGCAATTACAAATATGAAAATTGATGGAACAATGGAAGGCAAGGGTTCATCAATAATACCTGATTCGCTTGCAACTTGTGCCTATGACTTTCCAGATGCAGATAAAGAAAGAACACGAATTATTATTTTATCTACCGACAATGATTTAGCGGGCGACTCTCTACTTACCATAGCTGAAGCATGCAAGGTGTGCAAAAATAAAGATATTGTAGTCTACGCAATATCTCCTGAATATGTTGTTGATGAATTAATATTTAAAAATGCAATTGCCTCTACTGGCGGGAAATTTTATAAAGCCACAAAAGACAAGTCTGTTGATGAGATAATCCGGAGAAATACAACAAATAGAAACAAAACCATCAGATCAAAAGACGCTTATTGCAACTATAGATAAGCCTCAAGTTCCATATATACTTTTAATAATATCTACTTTAAGCATGCTATTTTTATATAAAAAGGTGAGCATATGATTATATCCCCCATTATTCCAATTTGGGTATTAATACTACTATTTATAGTCAGCATTGTTTTCTTTACTCAAAGGAAACCTAAGAATATTATCTTAACATGTGTTATATTTGCATTTCTGTTTTTGATTGACATACGCATCAAAAACACAAACGGGATTGCAAAAACATCAAGTTGCAATCTGGATATTCTATTTGCAATTGACACATCTCTTAGTATGGTAGCCGAAGACTATAACGGAAACGAAAGAAGGCTTGATGCTGTTATAGATGACTGCCAAGAAATTGTTGATTCATTTCCAGGCGGAAAATATAGTCTTATCATTTTTGATGACAGAGCAAGAGTTGTTTCACCTTTCACAACTGATGGCAATGTAATTACAAGTTATTTGAGAGGCATTGGAATTCCACTTGCATTTTATGCAAAAGGAAGCAGTATCAATTCTTCGTATGAAGCCATATATGATATGCTAAGCAACTATGAAAGCGAAGAAACAAGAAAAAAAATACTAATCTATATTAGCGACGGTGAAATAACCAACGAAGAAAAGCTGACTTCTTTTTCTAAGTTAAATGGTTGTTCAGACTATGCTGCGATATTAGGGTATGGAACAAAAGCACGGTGGAAAGATGACTATATACGAATATTCCTTTGAGAATACTAAGCCATCATATTTAAAGGATAAAACTGCACGTCTTCCTTATCCAGATGCCATTTCCAAAATAGATGAAGCAAATTTACAAACAATCGCACGAGAAGTTGGTGGAGATTATATCCACATGACAAGCCCTAGTGATGTTTCGCAAGTTATCAATAAATTAAATAGTCAGGTGGTTTACACTTCTGCAGATGGGACTACGGAGCTATTCCAAGATACGTATTATTTCTTTGCAATTCCACTTTTTGCAATTCTTTTGTATGTTCTAATAGATATTAAAAGAAATTATTAAAAACGAGGTAAATTATGAAAAAAATCGTTCTAGTTTTAATCATTCTAACTTCTATTATAATATTTAAATTTGTTTATACTTATGCGGTTAATTCAATTATTATTAGTGATTATGAAAAAGGAAAGTATAATCAAGGCTTAGGCAAAGCTCTTCACTTTTTAAACTTTCCTGATTCTTATATTGCATATTACAATAACGGAAACTTGTACTACAAAAATGGTGATTATGAAAGTGCAGTAGATAGTTATAAAGAAGCCCTTTCTCTACCACACCCATTGAACAGAAAAGATTGCAAAATTAGAATTAACCTAGTTTTAGCAATGCTAAAAACTTTTAACTTAGATAATTTAGATAAACAAAAAGTAGAAAGCATTCTAAAGATACTAAGTGAAGCAAAGGGTATTCTTACAGAAAACAATTGTGCAGGAAAGACTTCTCCGGATGGACATAGCAAAGAAGCAGAAGAATTGAAAAAAGAAATTGAAGAACTAGAAGAAATGCTTAAGCAACAATCTGATAAAGAAGAATCTGAAGAAGAAAATGAAGACGATAAGCAGGAAGAAAAAGACAATTCTGACTCAGGTGATATTGAGAAAAAGCTAATGGAGCTTCAAGAAGTAGCAAATGATGCAAGAGAAAAAAATAAAGATAATAGACTTTATGAATATGTTGGTAGTTATGACGGAAAAAAATGGTAGCATTTTATGCTACCATTTTTGATATTTTAGCTAGTTCAATATTCGAATTCGAATCTATGTACTGACTGTAGTGATACATCGGCTTTATGGAAGTTTCAATATCTAGTTGCGAAGATATGAATCTATTGTTTAACTTCTTCATAACAGTGCTCTTAGCTGTTTCTTGCAAAGCAACTATTCTTTTTAAATAATCACTATTTGCTTTAGCAGCATATGAATTCTCTTGCATTTTTATTAAGTCTTCCAATGTATATTCTGGAATAATAACATTACCTTGTTCTCCATTGCTATCTTTTGATTGGTCTATTATCTCTTCTACTTGAGCCATATCATAAGTTCTATTTAATAAGTCTACTGTCTCTCCAGTATCTGGCCAAGTAACAACTCCATTTACTACTAAATCTTCAGGAATTATTCCATCTTTTATTCTCATTACTCTAACGACTGTTCCAGATAAGAAGTATCTATTAAGCTTATTTACTTGGAAACCAGAAATCTTGTTATTTCCATAGCTTCTAATCATATCTCTATTAGCATGTGCTATATATCCATCACCTAAGTATAGCATTCCATGATTTCCATGATCTGTTATATAAGCAATTATATCTCCCTTTTGAAGTTTAGAATAATCTATTCTTCCAACAGATACTCCAGAATAAACCATGTCAAAGTACTGACTATTTTTCCCTTTTCGTGCGTCATTATATATATCTTGAACGTGCCAAGGCTCTCCTTGACTGTTTAATAATTCAAATCCCAATGTATTTTTTAGTAAGAATAGTACTGTGGTGCCACAGTCCATTACCCATTTCTCACCTAAATCTAAGTATCTGCCATTTACAATGTAATAACCATTGTTCTTTACGTGATACATTTGAGCATTATAGCCACCAGAACGAATTTGTATACATGTTTTCCAGTTACCACTTAAAGCATATGTCAAAAGAGGAAATCCTTTCTCATCTCTCCTATTGTTCCCTTCTTCAATGAACTTCTTGGCAAACTCTGCAACATCATCACCTTGCTGCTGTGTGATAGCTGCAAACGCGTTTGATACAAATAGCAGAGATATAACGAGTAAACAAATCAATATCTTTTTCATAGGAACACCTCCTAAGCTTGTCTTTTGTAGTTATGTATTCATACTATGTTAACGTTACATAAGTAAATTATAGCATAATTTGGCTATTTTTCAACAGCTAAAGTGCCTAGTCGCAGCTGATTCCGCGCTTCCCTAGCAAAGAAAATTTTATTCTTTTTTTGCTTATTATTTTGAACACGATTCAAATTTACATAATAAAAAAGCCTGGGAATTATTTCTTCCCTAGGCTTTATCTGAATTTACTTTATCGCTAAATGCATATAGTTTCTTTAAACCATCCGAAATCCAACCAACCATCTCTTTTTCTATGTAAATTGTATTATATTCAACGTCTTCAATGCTTGGTATATTGACTTCAATATACTTTGGTTCCTTTATTTCTTCTGGCTCAACTTCAACTTCGATTTCTACTTTTTGCTCTTCTTCTAGTTTCTTATTTTCAATAATATCTTTTAATCTTTGCGTAAGAACGGCTTCCTCGCCATTATCTGGCCATGTAATTTGCGAATTAACAATTTGTTCCTTTGGAACAACACCGTCTTTTAATCTAACTATACTAACTACTGTAGATGTTTTGTAGAAACGGTTTAGAGTAACTACTTCGAAGCCAAGGATTGGCGGATTCTTAGAATATTTAATGCCATTTCTACTAGCGTGTGCAGTCTGCATTCCTTCACCTACGTAGATTAATCCGTGATTATCCCTAGGCCCAAAGTATAAAACGATGTCTCCCTTTTCAAGCTTTGATTCATTGATGCTTGAGATAGGGACATTTTTATAGACAAACTCAAAGTACTGGCTATTTTGGTATTTATTCGCATCTGCATACATATCTTTTATGTGCCATGGATCTTCCTGTGGCATATTCAATAAATCTAGCCCAAATGCCTGGTGATATACGTATGAAATAAAGTCTCCGCAGTCCATTATCCACTTTTCACCTAGGTCTAGATACTTGCCATTTGATTTATGATAATTGTTATTATATACGTGATAGAGTTCCGATTTATAGCCACTTCTCCTCATTTCAATGCACTTTTGCCAGTTGTTGCTAAGCGCATAAACTAGAAGTGGATATCCTCTTTCGTCTCTTCTTTCGTTACCTAAACTAATGAAATTTACTGCAAACTCTGCAATATCATCAGATTGCTCTTTTGTAAGACTTGCATAGCTTGTTGTGCTAAACATAATAGCAGTAACAAGCATAATACAAAATACTGCAATCTTAGACATAAATTAACCTCCATACAGCTTCACTTAGGAAACTGTATGGAGGATTATATCACGGTGTTTATGAAAATGCAAGAAAGCTCGTGAAATTGATGCTTCCTTACGGCCACAAGGGCCACAAAAAAAATGCTGGTAAAAATACCAGCACTGAAATTCATATTCTTAGAATGTAATTCTAATATCTGTTGTGAATAAAGATTTTATTCCACCCCAAATATCAATTTTGGTATCCCAAGGGATATCCATAAATAATACATCTGAGAAACTTCTTTTAGTTGTAAGTGCTCTATCTTCAGGCACTGTAGCAAAACTAAATAATGAATTATCTCCATCGTAGTTTGCCATGTCATAACCCTCCTTATCTTTTGCATGGTACCCATCACTAGGTACATTACTGTAATTTGTAAAATGGCTATTCCCAAAACTACTAACGTTTGTATCAGAAAATACAAATGTATTATTCTTACTTACATCATTCGAACGATCAACAGATTGATATAATTCTTCCAATCTCCTGTCCAATTCTTTTTGGTCAATGGAATCAAAAGACATACCACCAATTCCGTCGAACGAAACAGCACCATTATCTGCTACTGTAGGACTATTGAAAGTTACTCCTCCAAACTCAATTGGAGTCGTTCCTCCATCTGTTGAAAAAGCCGTGCCACACGCAATATCCCCGTAATCACTCGTTTGATGATTGCCTGGAACATTGTCGGCAAATGCCATTCCACCAATCTTAATATCCCCAGTAGTATCATAACTGAAGCTGTCAAAATTATTCACTGGCTCTTCACCAGTTGGAACTTCTCCACTATTAAATTCTGTCGAAGATGCACTATCAAACTTAGTAGTTATCGAATCGTCAATAACATAATTTGAATCGAGTAATGATAAAAACTGATCCGTTATATCATTAATCTTTTCTTCGAAATTTTTTAGTTCGAATTCCATACTATCCACCCCAAATTCTTCCTTCGTCTAACAATTACATTTTAAAACGAGCCGGGAGAGTTTGCAATTACGCAGCTATTAAGAATTAATTACATTTATGTTACTATGAAATCCTTGAAACTATTACGTTATCACCATCATAGCTTAAAGCTAGCGTGCTACCGCTTTTGAGTGTGATTTCTTATCAAATAATCTGCTATTGGATTCTTAATATATATAATAATATTTCTAGAAATTTGTCTTGCTCCATAATTTGACGAATCACTTTCCTCAACCACTTTACTAATAACGTCGTTGCTAACTTGAATATTATACTTTGTGAATTCATGTGTAAACTGCTCTAATTCAAGCCTTGTAATCTTATTTAGTTCTTCTTTGCCTAATTTATTGAAAACAACGATATCATTAATTCTGTTCAAAAATTCAGGCATAAATGATTTTTTTAATTCGGAAACTACAGTTTTCTTTTTCTTTTCATAGCTTTCTTTAGAATCGTCTTTAGTATTGAAACCTATTGAACTTGTTTCAAATACATCTTTTGCCCCGACATTTGATGTCAAAATGACAATAGTATTTTTAAAGCTTGCTTTTCTTCCTAATGAATCTGTAAGCTCTCCCTCATCCATTATTTGAAGCAGTATGTTATAAATATCTTTGTGAGCTTTTTCTATTTCATCAAAAAGGATAACTGAGTAAGGCTTTTTAATAACGCTTTCTGTAAGCAATCCCCCTTCACCATATCCAACATATCCTGGAGGTGAACCAATTAATTTAGAAATTGTGTGGCTCTCTGCATATTCTGACATATCAAATCTAATTAGAGAATCCTCTCCACCAAATACATTCTTAGCAAGTTCTTTGCAAATAAGAGTTTTTCCAACGCCTGTTGGCCCAACTAGAAGAAATGTTCCGATTGGCTTTTTAGGGTCATTAATTCCCATCATTGAACGCTTTATAGAATTGGCTATTATTTCTATTGCATTGTCCTGACCAATTATATTTTTCTTTAAGTTATTCTCTATTTCGCCTGCTATATCGCTTTCACTTTTACTTAATATGGTAACTGGCACTTTAGACATCTTAGAAACTACTTCAAGAATTGTATCTTCCTTTAATGACACTCGCTGGCCATTCTTTTTTGCCTTCTCATCTTGCAATTCAATATATTTAGCTATATCGCCATCATCTGCAGCCTTTTGCTTTTCATCAATATGTGCTGAATTAGCAACTTCTTTTAAGCGGATTTTCTTCAGATTTTCTCTACTACATGCTTCGTCCAATACGTCTATTGCCTTGTCCGGCATGAACCTTCCATTAATATATCTGTCTGACAAATCAACTATCATAGAGATATTATCATTAGATATTTTTATATGATGATAATTCTCATAATATTTTTTAATTCCCTCAATGATTTCTATAGTTTTTTCTTTGTCGGGCTCATTAATTGGGACCTCTTGAAATCTTCTTTCTAACGCTTGGTCTTTTAAAATGTATTTTCTGTATTCAGAAGTAGTAGTTGCTCCTATAACTTGTATGTCTCCTCTTGCTAGAACTGGTTTCAAAATATTAGCTGTATCTAAAGAACCTTCTGAGCCTCCTGTACCAACAATTGTATGAATTTCATCAAAAAATAAAATTACATTAGGATCTGACGTTGCCTCATCTATAACCGCTTTGACTCTTTCTTCAAATTCGCCTCTATATTTAGAGCCTGCCACCATAGAAGGTAAATCAATTGCCACGATTGTTTTGTTTTCTAATACATAAGGCACTTCTTTATGAACAATTTTATAAGCTAATCCTTCAACAAGTGCTGTCTTTCCAACACCAGCTTCTCCAGTTAAGCATGGATTGTTTTTATTCTTTCTAGTTAAAATCTCTATTATTCTTTCTATCTCTTCATCTCTACCAATTACTTTTTGAAGCTTGTTTGATTTTGCCAGTTGGTTTAGATTTATTCCATATTTTTCAAGTGATGATGATTTTTTATTGTCTGAAATATTCTTAAAAATAACTGCTGATAAATCTTTGTATGCCTTTGTAAAATCGAAACTTAAATCTTGCAATACAATAACAGCTTCACTATCAATTTGCTTAATCAAGCCGTATAGCACATGCTCCGAGCCAATATTATCTATACCGTTTTCTTTTATAAACTCTTCTGCTGTTTTAAAAACTTCACTATACTTTGGGCTAGCAGTTACTTTGTCATTCTCATTTTCTTCACGTGGTAATAAGTAAGAGAATATTTCTTCATACCTAATATGTTGCTTTGTAAGAACGCTATATGCCATTCCATTCCCTTCTTCTAAAATTGCTGCTAGAAGTTCCAAAGTTCCAACATATTTTCTATCATATTTTTTAGCTATTTTTTCAGCTCTTTTCCTAATATTCTGAACGCAAGCTGTATATTTTATATCCACTTTCTTCTCCTTAATTTTTGAGTCAGGCTCATTATATATTTATCGGTTTTTAGTTACAAGCATTTTTTGCGAAAAACGTCCAAACCGTGGACACGACAGTCAGCGCCCGAAAAAGGATGCTCCGGGGACACGACAGTCAGCGCTCGAAAATGAACAAAAAAAACATGGCATAAAGCCATGTTTTAAAATTCTATAATTTTCTAAATACTCCCGCAACCTTGCCAAGAACTACACAGCTTGGAACGATAATTGGTTGCATAAAGCTATTTTGTGGTTGAAGTCTTATATGATCCTTCTCCTTGAAGAAAGTCTTGACTGTGGCTTCGTCCTCTATAAGAGCAACAACAATATCGCCATTTTCTGCAACATTTTGC
>JAEEGL010111419.1_pt1 | contig 17900 bp, 18 predicted proteins | sample 9134231 | NCBI WGS metagenome assembly JAEEGL01 (sample SAMN16246548, study PRJNA631951) | gut metagenome | biome: gut microbiome; feature: rumen; material: fiber-attached | host: Bos | place: Iran: Karaj | collected 2018-10 | reverse complement strand
GGACCTTTAAAAATATGAGGGGTCATGGGGGCGAAGGCTTATAAAAAAAGCTGGGGTCACCATTCTTCAAATCTATGGGGTTAAAAAACACGTTAACTCGGTTGAGATAACGTGTTTTTTTTATGCCCAGAAATTATTTTTTTTTAATATTTTATTGGTTCATTATAGTTCAGTGCGAACATTGCACGATTTCTAAATCTATCAAAATCAGTAAATCCATTTGCATCACCTATTAATCCTTTTAATCTGCCATTTAATGATTCAATTGGACCATTTGACATTCTTTTACCATTAACTTTTATAAACGAATTAGCAATGTAATATTTCCAGTGTTCTAGTAAAAATCCAAATTCTTTAAATTCATTGAATTTCGATTTTTTAAACTTTTCAATGAAGTCTTCCAATTTAGTTATAGATTCAACTGAATAATCTTCAGTTAAATTAAATTCTCTATATTCTGCCTTTAACATATAAGCTTCTGTTAAGTCTTTGTCTATACTTAATAGTTTTCTTAATACTTGATGTTTATTCCATAGATAGGAGTAATGAGATCTGGGTTTTCTTTTGTATTTTATGTTATCGAAGTCTTCAACAAAGTAATACCAAAAAGTTTTTAATAGCCAATAATAGCCATTACGATCTTTGTCTTTATCATGTAAGAATTTTTGTTCAGTTTTAATTCTTATTTTGTTAATAGCATTATTTAAATGTTCTATAACATGAAATGAATCGACACATATGGTGGCGTTAGGAAGATATTTTTCAGCTATATCAACATAAGTTTGCCACATATCAATACAAACAAATTGAACGTTTAAACGTTCTTTAGCAGAAATGTGAATGAAATATTCCTCTAAATCATATTTTCTTCTAGAATCAACAATGTCAATTAGAGTACTATGAATAGGATCAAATATGCAAAAAGAGTATTTTGTTTCGGTTAATCTTCTAGCATATATTTCGTCAAAGCATAATACCCTAGATAAAGTATGTCTATTAATTTGAACTCTTTTATCAAAATGATTTATTACATTAGAGATAGAAGTAAAACAGTCTCTAGCAACATCTGTAAAAGTTTTTCTAGGGTTCCTTAACATATTAATCATCCGTAATTCACCATATGTACTAATTCCATCGCCAATAGGATTGTTTTCCATAAAGGTATGTTTACAATCCTTACATATGAATCGTTTTTGATGAAGAATGATTTCAATTTTTTGTTGAGGTTTAATACAATGGTTAATTTTCTTTTTAATGATATCTTTTATATTAGTATGATTTGATTTACAAAAAGGACAAATGACTTGTCGCCTATTTAAAAATAAATTAACTGTAATGTTGGTTGATGTTTCATCTATATGTACATTAGTTTTAATTTTATCAACATCGTAATGATGTAGTTCTACAAATTTTAATAATTCTATGTTATCATTAATCATGGAGCCTCCTGTTTTAATTTCTGGACAAAATTATAATAACACGAGGCTCTGCGTTTTTTATACAAAAAACTGGGGTTTTAATTAAATTTAAAAACCCCATTATTTTTTATAGGTTATATTCAACCCCATAAATTTAAATATATCTAAAAGTAAAATAAATTTTACTAAAATATATTATTATGATATAATCATAACGATTATGTTTTAGGAGAGAAGCATTATGTATCATAAAAAAATTATTTATTATAGTGATGAACTTAATGATGATTTTGCTGCAACAAAATCAATTAAGAAAAAGATAATAGATGAAAAATATAATTATTTTAGACAAAAGAATAAATTATATAAATTATGGGCCGATACATTATATTTTATAATAGTAGTACCAATTACAAAATTAATTATGTTATTTGTTTATCATACATTTATTCATGGAAGAAATAAAATTAAGCCAAGAAGAAAAAAAGGTTGCTTAATTTATGGAAATCATACAAATTATATGCCTGATGCCTTTATACCTAATCATCTTAACTGGAGAAGAAATTATATTATTACAGGTTCTGAAACAGTTAATATTAAAGGTATTGCCGTATTAGTTGATTCTTTAGGTGCAATACCACTACCTGATACATTAAAGGCAGCTAAGAACTTTAAAAATTGTATTGAACAAAAAATTACATATGGTGATACAGTAACTATTTATCCAGAGGCACATATATGGCCATATTATACAGGTGTTAGACATTTTAAAAAGGAAAGCATTAAATACGCAATTGAGCTTAATTGTGCAGCTTATACCTTAACAACTTGTTATAAGAAAAGAAAATTTGGCAAAAAGCCAAGAATCTCAGCTTATGTAGATGGTCCTTTTTATCCAGATGAATCATTACCTAAAAAGGAAAGAGTAGATAAGCTATATGATGAAATATATGGCACTATGAAAAAAAGATGCGATGAAGAATCAACTTATGAATATTATAAATATGTAAAAAAGGAAGATGGTATAAATGCTTCATCCAATTAAACATTTTATAGTTATTACAAGACATCGTCATAAGGTAATGCGATATTGCTTTAGATGTGGTTTATATCGTCAAGGCTTAAAGCATGATTTATCTAAATACGGATTTAAAGAATTCTGGTTAGGTGCTAAATACTTTATGGGCACAAAAAGCCCCCATTATAAGGAAAGATTAACAAAAGGCTATAGTGAAGGCTGGATGCATCATAAAGGAAGAAATATGCATCATGGTGAATATTGGGTAGATGTTAATTTAGAGACAGGTAAATATGGTCCTGTTAAAATGCCTGATTGCTATTTAGCAGAAAGCTTATGTGATAGAATAGCTGCATCTGAAAATTATAATAGAGGTCATTTTGAAAGACAAATGGTTTTAGATTATTTTTTAAAATCATCTACTCATGAACCTTTTCATCCAGACACTAAAGCTAAATTAGAATGGCTAATTAGATATTACGTAGAAAATGGTAAAAAGGCAGTATTTAAATATATAAAAAAGAATATGAGAAATAAAAAAGCAACTTACTAGTTGCTTTTTTTCGTTTTTATTCAGCTTTTTCTCTTTCTTCTTCTAAAGAAGGAAGACCATATTTAGATCTAATATAATTATCAATTTCATCTGCAGCTTTTTTAGTTGCTTCAACAGCGGCAACTACAGTTTTAGCTCCTGATACTACATCACCTGCAGCATATACACCAGGACGAGTTGTAGCACCCTTTTCGTTAGCTTGAATTAAACCCTTTTGGTTTGTATCAATATTCTTTGAATTGTTAACGATATTTGCTTGAGCACCTTGACCAATTGCGATAATTACAGAAGAAGAATTAATCTTATATGGATGCTCTGTATCATTTTTATATTCAACAGTTCCATCTTCATTTTCAATCTTTAATACTGGTTCAACAATGATACCATCAGATTCAATCTTAACAGTATTTAAATAATAATTAAATTTAATACCATCAACTAATGCTAAATTAACTTCCTCATCTAAGGCTGTAACTTCCTCACGGCCTCTAAAGAAGATAACATCAACTTTAGCATTACTTTTTCTTACAATTGTTCTTGCAGCATCCATTGCTACATTACCAGCACCAATGATTACTACATGATCACCTAATGCGTTATAAGAATCAGGATTCTTTAAGTAATCAATTGCGAAGTGAACGTTTCCTAATGTTTCACCTGGAATTCTAAGTCTATTAGGTCTCCAAACACCAGTACCAATGAATATTGCATCATATCCATCTTCAAACATATCATCTACAGTAATTGTTGGACCAATTAATGTATTAGGTCTAAATTTAATACCTAATTCATTCATTCTAATTAATAATTTATCTAATAAAGCTTTAGGTAATCTAAATTCAGGAATACCATATCTTAATACTCCACCAATTTTATCTTTAGAGTCAATGATTGTAACATCATATCCTCTTTTTGCTAATATAATCGCAAGTGTAAGTCCGGCTGGACCTCCACCAATAATACCTACCATATGACCATTTTGTTTAGTTGGATTTAAACGTGCCTTTTCTAAATAGTAAGTAGAAATATAGTTTTCAACCTCGAAAAATTTAATAGGCGCACCTTTTCTGTTTAAAATGCAGTGACCCATACAATTTTTTTCGTGTGGACATATTAATGAACATAAAGCTGAAAGTGGATTATTTTCAAATAATTTTTCTCCTGCTTCATACATATTACCTTCTAAAAACATTTGCATAATAATAGGAATATCTGTTTTAACAGGACATCCTTCCTTACACATTGGTTTTTTACATTTTAGACAGCGTTGGGCCTCGCTTAAAATATCTGCCATAATAAATCACCCCTCACAAATTTATTATACATAAATTTTTATTTTATGAAAACAAATTTCTTTTAAATATTAGTTTTTATGCTAAAATTAATATATGAATATATATAATTTTTTGTGCCAAGAAGATGATATTAGGTTATCTGAAGAATTGAAGAAGCACGTATCAAGAAAATTTTATAAAAACTTAAGGTCAACTAATGCGAAAATTTTAGTTAATGACGTAGAGATTCCTACATATAAAACTATTAAAAAGGGTGATATTATCACCGTTTTTTATGATAAGGAAAAAGAGGTTAATTGGCCTTTGTATGAATCAAAGGTTGATGTAGTTTATGAGGATGATAATTATTTAGTTGTTAATAAAAGAAGTGATTTATTATCAATTCCTACAAAGGCATGTCCTTTTAGCTTATATCAAGAGGTTATGTATTATTTAAAGAATAAAAATACAAACGATAATGTTTCTATTTTAAATAGATTAGATAGAGACACTAAAGGCTTAGTTGTTATTGCTAAAAATAGACTTGCTGCCTATAAGTTAGAACCTACACATCTACATATGGTAAGAAAATATTATGCATTATGTGAAGGCATATTTGATAAAAAAGAAGGCAAAATTGAAACATATATTGAAAAGGATGAAGAAACTAACAGAAGATATGTTTCAACAACTGGTAAAATAGCTATTACGAATTATAAGGTTATTAAGGAAGAAAATAATAATTCACTTGTTGAATTTGTATTAGAAACAGGCAGAACTCATCAAATAAGAGTTCATTCATCATATTTAGGTCATCCAATAGTAGGGGATATCTTATATGGTAATAGTGGAATTAGTGATTTGCATTTATGTAGCTATTATGTAGAGTTTTTTAATTCATTTACAAATGCTACTGTTAAATGTGAAATAGATTGTGGTTGGTAGTTATGGATGAATTAAGTCAAGAAAAAAAGAAATTATACAAAAGAATAAGATTAATTATACAAATAATAGTTATATCTATTGTTTTAATAGGAATTACCTATTTAACAATAAAATTATTTCCAATAATGCTTAAAATACAAAATGATGAAGAATATCGTAATTTAGTTATTGATAAAATAGAACATTTTGGAAGCTTTTCTTGGGCATTAATATTGCTTGCTCAAATAGTTCAAACTGTTTTAGCAGTTATTCCTGCAGGACCAATAGTTATGATATCTGGTATGCTTTATAATCCAGTAGTATCAGTTATATTATGCATTTTAGGTCAAACAATAGGAGCGGTAGTTGTTTATTATTTAGTAAAAGGATTAGGGGTAAGATTTGTTGCCCTAATGGTTGATCCTGATATGATAAAAAACTCAAAGATGCTAAGAAGTGAAACTAAAACAGGCGTATTAATGTTTGGTTATTATTTAGTTCCAGCACTTCCTAAAGATATTATTGCCTTTATTGCGCCTTTTACTAAGATAAAGGTAAGAACATTTATTATAATTAATTTAATCGCTAGAATACCTATGACAATAGTTTCTGTTTTAATGGGATCATCACTTATTAGTGGTTCTTATGTTTTATGTATTGTACTTGCTATAATATCATTACTTTTAGCTTTAGTATGCTTTATTTGCAATAATAAAATAGTTATATTTATTGATAAGCTAGCTAAGAAAGAAGAGCTATGCTTAATAAAATTAACCAAAAGAAGTCAAAAAGAATTTAATGATATGATGGAAGAATGGTTGAGTACTGAAGATGTTGGTGATAACTATACACCATATGCCATTTTTAAAAATGATTATAAGGACTTTGATAATTATTTAAATAATTTAGAAATAAAGAATTCTAATGAAAAATTAGTTCCTGACTCAGTTTTTTTCTTATATAACATTAATGAGAAAAAGATGATTGGCGCGGTTAATATAAGACATGAATTAAATGATTATTTATTACAATATGGTGGCCATATTGGAGATGGTATAAGACCATCTGAAAGAGGTAAAGGCTATGGTAATAAAATTATTGAGCTTGCGTTAGAAGAATGTAAAAAACTAAAAATTGATAGAGTTTTAATGACTTGCAATAAAGATAATATTCCATCTAAAAAAACTATTATTCATAATGGTGGAGTATATGAAAATGAAGTTATAAAAAAAGATGAAATTATTGAAAGATATTGGATAGATTTAAAAAAATAAGGAGTTGATAATTAATGCTTAGACAGCTATGGAAGAAATTAAAAGAATCTTTAATTTCAGTTGTTCCTGTAACATTAATTGTTTTAATTTTATATTTCACTCCATTAGTCAACTTAAATGCTAAGGAATTAATAGTTTTCTTAATATCAGCATTTATGCTTATTTTAGGTATAAGCTTATTTAATTTAGGTGCTGATATGGCTATGGGTATTATGGGTGAGCAGGTTGGCTCAGCTTTGATTAAATCTAGAAAGCCTTGGCTCGTTGTTTTAGTTTTATTTTTATTAGGTCTTTTAATAACTATTGCAGAACCAGACCTACAGGTTTTAGCAAAACAAATTGGTAGTGTTGTTAATCCTACGCTATTAATTGTATTTGTTGGTGTAGGTGTTGGTATATTTTTAGTTATTGCGGTAATAAAGATTATTGTTAAAGCTAATTTAACAATGATTATCATATTCTTTTATATGATGATGTTTGCCCTAACTGCCTTAGTATTAGAACATGGTGCGGGTAATTTCTTAGCATTATCATATGATTCAGGTGGTGTAACAACAGGACCTATTACTGTACCATTTATAATGGCTTTAGGCTTAGGTATCGCAACAACTATTGGTGGTAGAGGTGCTAAGGAAAACTCATTCGGTCTTGTTGCCTTATGTTCTATTGGACCTATTATTGCAGTACTTGTCTTAGGATTATCAATTGATCCATCTAAGATAAGTTCTAAAGAATTATTTGATTTAAGTCATTATGACTTACCAGAAGATACACTTGTTGGCTTTGGATATCAAATTTTAAATACAATGAAAGCTGTAATTCTATCATTAGGCTTAATTGTATTATTCTTTATGATTATTAATTATACATTTATTCATTTACCTAGTAAGAAACTAAAACAAATTGGATTTGGTATTTTATATACATTCTTAGGATTAGTATTATTTTTATCAGCTGCTGAATTTGGATTCTTATCAATTGGCTTTAAAATGGGAACTCAAATGGCTTCTTATAATAAAACATTAACTACAATATTTGGACTTGTTATAGGTGCGGTAGTGGTTTTAGCCGAACCTGCAGTTCATGTATTAACTAAACAGGTTGAAGAAGTAACAATGGGTGGCGTAAGAAAAAAATCAATGTTAATGGCGCTATCTATTGGTGTAGGTGTAGCTATTTTATTATCACTTATTAGAATCATTTTTGATTTTTCAATTTTATATTATTTAATTCCAGGATATTTATTATCTTTAGGATTATCGTTTTTTGTTCCTAAGGTTTATACATCAATTGCCTTTGACTCAGGTGGAGTTGCATCAGGACCTTTAACATCAAGCTTTATATTACCTTTTGCTATAGGTGTATGTTCAGTTGTTAGTCCTGAAAATTTATTAAATGATGCCTTTGGTGTTGTTGCGATGGTTGCTTTAACACCACTTATTACTATTCAGCTTTTAGGCTTTAATTCAGAGGTTAGAATTAAATATAAAAAGGCTCATAGAGCTAGAAAGCTTAACCAAGCTAAAGATGATGAACAAATTATTTATTTTTAGGTGAAGACTATGCGGAAAAATAAGAAAAATGAAGGTTTAAAGGCTCCTAAAAAAATTAAATTATTATTTACTATTATTGATAGAACTAAGGTTGATTTTTATGTTAACACATTAGAAGGCTATGGAGTTAATATGCAAACTATTTTATATGGTAGAGGTACAGCTCCAAAAGAACTTCATCAATTATTAGGTCTTGTTGATGATAAAAAAGGAGTAATTATTTCAGTAGTACCTGAAGATAGAATTCCTAAGATACTTGCTGATTATGAAGATAAATATTTTAAGCTTAGAAATGGAAGAGGTATTGCATTTACAATACCTATTACATCAGTTATAGGTGTTTTAACCTATAATTTCTTAGCTAATAATGAAGTGGAGGTAGCTTAATATGGCAGCAAATCAATATGATTTAATAGTTACAATTGTTAACCAAGGCTTTGGTGAGCAAGTGATGGAAGTCGCAACTAAAAATGGTGTAACAGGTGGTACTATTATTAATGCTAGAGGCACCTCAAAGCCAGATGCTGAGGCTAAATATGGAATAGTTATTCATCCTGAAAAGGAAATTGTTTTAATAGTTGTTAATTCTAAAATTAGAGAAAAAATATTACATGTTATTTACCAAGAGGTAGGTCTTGATACACCTGGTCAAGGTATCGCATTTACATCTCACATAGATGAGGTAGTTGGTGTTGGTAATAAGAATATTCAAGAATTATTAAAAGAAAAGAATATTACTATCCCTACTGAAGAAAATAATAATGAAGAAATTGAAAATAATAATGAGGTAAAAGCATAAAAACAAATGCTCCAACCTTGATTTATTACATAAAAGTAGTAAAATATCTTTGTTAGTGATTAAATAAATTTAATCATAAAAATAATTGGAGGAATAATTAAATGGGAATGTTTGATAAGTTATTAGCTAATTTAAAGGCTAGTAAGAAAACTATCGTTTTTACTGAAGGTACAGATGCAAGAATCTTATCTGCAGCAGATAGACTTTTAAAAGAAGAATTAATGGATGTTATTCTTTGTGGTAACGTTGAAGCTGTTAACGCAAAGGCTAAAGAAGGAAACTTTGATGTTTCTAAAGCTACTATTTTAGATCCAGCTACTTATGAAGGTATGGATGAAATGGTTGCTAAAATGGTTGAATTAAGAAAGGGCAAAATGACTCCTGAAGAATGTAAGGCAGCTTTAGCTAAGTCTAACTACTTTGGTACAATGTTAGTTAAGATGGGTAAGGCTGATGCATTACTAGGTGGTGCTACTTATTCAACAGCTGATACAGTTAGACCAGCTTTACAATTAGTAAAGACTAAGAAGGGAGCTAACTTAGTATCATCTTCATTCATCTTATTCAGAGAAAAAGATGGCGTTGAAGAAAGAATTGCAATGGGTGACTGCGCAATCAATATCTCTTATGAAGATACAGTAGATAAAACAACTGGTGAAGTTTTAGTTCCAGCTGCAAGAAAGTTAGCTGAAGTTGCAGTAGAAACTGCAAAGACAGCTGCATTCTTCGGAATTGATCCAAAGGTTGCTGTTTTAAGCTTCTCTACTTATGGTTCTGGTAAGGGTGGTACAGTTCAATTATCACATGATGCTGTTATCGCTGCAAAGGAAATGGATCCAAACCTAGTTATCGATGGTGAATTCCAATTCGATGCTGCAGTATCTCCTGTAGTTGCTAAGACTAAGTGTCCAGATTCAAAAGTTGCTGGTCAAGCAAATACTTTCATTTTCCCACTTATTGAAGCAGGAAATATCGGTTATAAGATTGCTCAAAGACTTGGCGGCTATGCTGCTTATGGTCCAATTTTACAAGGCTTAAATGCTCCAATCAACGATTTATCTCGTGGTTGTGATGCTGATGAAGTTTATAAGATGGCAATCATCACAGCTGGTATGGCTGAATAATTAAATTAAAAAATAAAAATGTAAGGAAGCAATATGCTTCCTTATTATTTTAATCAGGTGGTTTTATGTATAAGGATGAATTAAATAAATATATACCTAAATGTGAACAAGAAATAGAAGATTTAAAAATAATGAAGGATTTCATAAATGAATATGATGATTTTTCATTGGATAGAAAAAACTTAATCGCCCACTTTTCTGCATCTGCTTGGGTAGTTAATAAAGATATGGATAAGGTATTATTAAATTATCATAATATTTATAAAAATTGGGGATGGCTTGGAGGCCATGCTGACAAAGATTCTAATTTACTAAGAGTAGCTTTAAAGGAAGTTAAAGAAGAATCAGGCTTATCAAACATTTATCCTTATAGTGATGATATTATATCTATAGAAATTTTACCTGTAGCCCCTCACATTAAAAATGGAAAATTTGTTAATGCCCATCTTCATTTAAATGTAACTTATTTAATTGTTGCGGATGAATTAGAAAAGCTAACAATTAAACCAGATGAAAATAGTGGTTTACAATGGGTTAATATAAATGAAGTTAAAAATGTAGTAAAAGAAGAATGCATGCTTCCCGTTTATGCTAAATTAAATAAATATGTAAAATCATTAAAGAAGAGTATATAAATATATTAATTTGCAAAAATATATCTAATAATGTAAAATATACATAAGAAATCTAACGTTTTAGAAAATGTAGGGAGGGAGAGAAAGATGAAAAAGCTTCTTTGTTTGTTAATTTTATTTTTACTTATTGGATGTAGTGCTAATAACAATTCACAAAACATTGAAGAACCTCCTGTTACTCCAAACAAACAAGAAATAATTGAAAATAAATATTATTTTGATGATATTGATTCATTAAGAGAACAAGTTGAGCAGGAAAAAATCGAAAAAAACTATTACTATTTAGAGCCTATGTATATTAATACTTTTATGTTTGCATATAGGTCATTCGATTTTTATATAGAAAAAGAATGTGATGGTAAGATTATTAATTCTAAAATAGATGAACATTTTAGTATTATTGATGAAAGTTTAGGTATTCAAGGTGCCAAAAAGAAAGATGGTCCTTATATAACAATTACTTTCCAATGCGAGTTTTATTATACGGATGAAGATATAGTAGATATAACATATGAATATGTTGAAGGTTATTCTATTAAGATTAATTTAATTGGTGAAAAAGAAAATATAGGCTATATTTATGCATATCATGGAGAATTAGATGCGGATGAATATGTTCGTGACTATATTTCTAAAAATTTAAAAAGGATTAAAATATAAATTGAATTAGCGACTTTGTAAGAAGGCGCTTTTTTTATAGTTTTTCTTTTTTTCTATTAATATTGAAAAATGATAGAAAAGGTATCAAATTTTAAAAAAATTATGCTATAATAAAATCAATGAAAACGATTTTATAAAGAAAAGAGAGGGCGAATTATGTACGATATTGTAATTATTGGTTCTGGAATAATTGGATGTTCTATAGCTAGAGAATTATCTAAATATAAAGCCAATATATTAGTATTAGAAAAAAATAATGATGTATCTTGTGGTACAACAAAAGCTAATTCAGGAATTGTTCATGCAGGCTTTGACGCAAAGCCTAATTCTAAGAAGGCTTTTTTTAATGTTAGAGGAGCAAAGCTATATCCTTCTTTAAGTAAGGAATTAGATTTCCCATTTAAGCAAAATGGTGCATTTGTTTTATCTTTTTCAAAAGATGGAAGGCATACATTAGATGAACTTATGGAAAGAGCGAGACTAAATAATGTTTCTGATTGTGTAATACTATCAGGTGATGAAATAAGAAAGATGGAGCCTAATGTATCTAAAGAGGTAGTTGAAGGCTTATATGCGAAAACTTCTGGAATTGTATCACCTTATGAAATGTGTATCGCAATGGCAGAAAATGCGTGCTCAAATGGAGTTGAATTTGAATTTAATAAAGAAGTAGTAAATATCCATAAGGAAAATGATTTATTTATTATTAAAACATTAGATGGTAATACTTATGAAGCTAAAGTATTAATTAATGCGGCAGGATGCCACAGTGATGAAATTAATAATATGTTATCTAATCATAAATATCATATTAAAGCTCGTAAGGGTGAATATGTATTATTAGATAAGGAATATTCATATATATCAGAAAAGACTTTATTCCAGCTTCCAACTAAGATGGGAAAAGGTATTTTAGTTTCCCCAACATGTCATGGAAATATAATTGTTGGTCCTACTGCTTTAGATGTAGATAATAAAGATTTAACTTGGACAACACCTGAGGGATTAAATGAAGTATGGAATAAAGCTTTAATATCTGTTCCAACTCTACCAAAGGGTGGAATAATTACTCAATTTTCAGGACTTCGTGCTCATGAAGAAAAAGAAGATTTTGTTGTATCTTTTTCAGAAGATGTAAAAGGCTTATATAATTTAGTAGGTATTGAATCACCTGGTTTAGCATCAGCTCCTGCCATTGCAGAATATGCAGGTAGTGAAGTTGCTAAATATTTAAAACTTTCAAAAAATGATAAATTTAACCCTATTAGAAAATCTATTAAGCATATTTCTCATATGACTGATAAAGAATTAGAAGAGGCTATAAAAGAAAATAAGGATTATGGTCATGTTATTTGTCGTTGCGAGGTAGTAAGTGAGGCTGAAATTAGAGAAGCAATAAGAAGAAAGCCAGGTGCTACTGATTTAGATGGAGTTAAAAGAAGAACAAGAGCTGGTATGGGAAGATGCCAAATGGGATTCTGTACTCCAAAGATTATGGAAATATTAAAGGAAGAATTAAATCTTTCTATGGAAGAAATTACTAAACGAGGAAATGATTCTTTTGTTGTTGAAGGGAGGATTAAAGACTAATGAATGTTAGAGTTTTAATCATAGGTGGAGGACCTGCTGGTCTTGCTGCCGCAATTTCAGCATATGATAGTGGTGAAAGAGATATTTTAATATTAGAACGTGAAGATAAACTAGGTGGTATCTTAAACCAATGTATTCATAATGGATTTGGTCTTCATACATTTAATGAAGAATTAACTGGTCCTGAATATGCAGAAAGATTTATCGATGAGGTTAAAAAAAGAAATATTAAATATTTATTAAATACTACAGTTATAGATGTTTCAAAGGATAAAAGAGTAAAGGCTTTATCTTCTGATGGATTACTTATAATAGATGCAGAAGCAATCATTTTATCTTGTGGATGTAGAGAGCGTCCAAGAGGTGCAATTAATATTGCTGGATCTCGTCCAGCAGGTGTATATAGCGCAGGTACTGCTCAAAAGCTTGTTAATATAGATGGTTTATTACCAGGTAAAGAGGTTGTTATTTTAGGCTCTGGTGATATTGGCTTAATTATGGCAAGAAGAATGACATTTGAAGGAGCTAAGGTTAAGGCTGTTGTTGAATTAATGCCTTATTCAAGTGGCTTAAATAGAAATATTGTTCAATGCTTAAATGATTTTAATATTCCACTATTGTTTTCCCATACAGTTGTTAAAATTAATGGTGATGATAGAGTAGAAAGTGTCGTTATTGCAGAGGTTGATGAAAAGCTAAATCCTAAAATGGAAACAGCCCAAGAAATCAAATGTGATACTTTATTATTATCAGTTGGTCTTCTTCCTGAAAATGAGCTTGCAAGAGGTGCTGATGTTTCTATTTCAAGAACAACAAGAGGCGCAATAGTTGATGATAACTTAATGACTAATATTCCCGGTATTTTTGAATGTGGTAATGTGCTTCATGTTCATGATTTAGTTGACTTTGTATCTAAGGAAGCTATGGTTGCTGGAAGAAAGGCTGTAGCCTATATTAATTCAAAGAATAAGGATAATAAATTTGAAAGAACAGAAATTAAAACATCAAATGGTGTTAGATATGTTGTTCCTGAATTAATATTAAGAAATGATGATTTTGATCCTATGTCTTTAAAGCTTAGAGTTGATAATGTTTATAAAAAAGTAAGATTAGAAGTAATGGCAGATGATGAAGTCATTTATTCTAAAATGAAGCAGGTTTTAGCTCCTGGTGAGATGCAAACAATTGATCTAAAAGAAGAAGATGTTAAAAAGCTTCGTAAAGCTAAAGAAATTAAGGTTTATTTAAGGAGTTAGCTTATGAAAGAATTAATTTGTATAAATTGTCCTATGGGATGTCATTTAAAAGTTGATGATACTGATAAATCTAATATAATAGTAACTGGTAATACTTGTCCTAGAGGTAAAACCTATGGAATAAATGAGGTATTACATCCTTTAAGAATGGTTACATCATCAGTTAGAGTTAAAAATGGAAAAACAAATGTTGTTTCTATTAAAACTAAAGAAGCTATTCCAAAGGAATTAATATTCGAAGCCTTAAATGTGCTAAAAGATATTGAGATTGAAGCTCCAGTTTCTATTGGAGATATTATTGTAAAAAATATTTTAAATACAAATGTTGATATAGTAGCAACATCTAATGTAGAGAGGATTTAATTTATGTGTAAACAGTATATTTTAGCCTTAGACCAAGGAACTACTTCATCAAGAGCGATTGTTTTTGATAAAAAAGGTGAAATAGTAGGAATGGCTCAGGAGGAATTTAAGCAAATATATCCTAAACCAGGCTGGGTTGAGCATAACCCTCTTGATATTTTATCAAGCCAAATGGCATCTTTATTTGGTGCTATTACAGGTGCAGGTTTAAACATTAGAGATATAGAAGCTATAGGTATCACAAATCAAAGAGAAACAACTATAGTATGGGATAGAAAAACAGGAAAGCCAATTTATAATGCCATTGTTTGGCAATGTAGAAGAACTGAAGAATATATTAAAGGCTTACTTAAAGATGAATCATTAGATGAAAAGGTATATTCTAAAACAGGTTTAAGATTAGACCCATATTTTAGTGCATCAAAGATTAAATGGATTTTAGATAATGTTAAAGGCGCTAAGGAAAAAGCCTTAAATGGTGAATTATGCTTCGGTACTGTTGATACATATCTTTTATGGCATTTAACAGGTGGTGAGGTTTTCGCAACAGATTATACTAATGCCTCACGTACATTACTATTTAATATTCATACATTAAAATGGGATGATGAATTATTAGAATTATTTGATATTCCAAAATCAATGCTTCCAGAAGTTTATTCATCAAGCCATATGTTTGGTAAAACTAGAATAGATCAAATTGGTGCTGTAATTCCTATTACAGGTATTGTAGGAGACCAACAAGGCTCTTTATTTGGTCAATTATGTGTTAACAAGGGTGATATTAAAAACACCTTTGGAACTGGCTGTTTTATGTTAATGAATACAGGCGATTGTGCTATTAAATCTAAGCATGGCTTAGTTACAACTTTAGGTGCATCCTTAGAAGGTAAAAGACCTGATTATGTATTAGAAGGTTCAGTATTTATTGGTGGAGCTGCCGTACAATGGCTAAGAGATGAATTAAGATTTGTAAAAGATGCAGCTAAAACAGAAGAATACTCTATTAAGGTAAAAGATACTGGTGGAGTTTATGTTGTACCAGCATTTACAGGCCTTGGTGCTCCATATTGGGATGGAGATGCAAGAGGTATTATTACAGGTATTACAAGAGGTACATCAAAAGAGCATTTAATTCGTGCAACACTAGAAGGTATTGCATATCAGGTATATGATGTATTAAAGGCTATGGAAAATGATTTGGATATCGATATTAAATCACTTTGTGTAGATGGTGGTGCTTGTAAGAATAATTTCTTAATGCAATTTGAAGCTGATATCTTAAAGGCTGAGGTAAAGCGTCCTAAGGTGGTTGAGGTTACAGCACTTGGTGCTGCATATCTAGCTGGTCTTCAAACTGGCTATTGGAAGGATTTAAATGAAATTATTGAAAATAAAGAAATTGAAAAATCATTTATGCCTACAATGCCTGATGAGGTTCGTTGTGCTAAATTAAAAGGATGGCATAAGGCAGTAAAACTTGCTTTAATTCATGATGAAGATTAGGAGAATTTAATGCTTATATTAGAAACGAAGGGTTTAACTAAAAAGTATGGATTGTTCACCGCAGTAAATGGTGCTAATATGCATATCGAAAAAGGTGATATATACGGCTTTGTTGGGGAAAATGGTGCAGGTAAAACAACGATTATTAGAATGATTTCAGGCCTTGCGAGTCCAACAGAGGGGGAATTTGATTTATTTGGTGTTAATAATAAATCTAAAGAAATTGAGGTTGCTAAGAAAAAGCTAGGAGGTATAGTTGAGGCAGTATCTTTAAATTTATCAATGACTGCTAAAGAAAATATTACCTTACAGGCAATCTTAACAGGTAATAAATTAACTGATGAAGAAAAAAATGTATTATTACTAAAGGTAGGATTAGATCCGAAACAAATTGAAAAGAAAAAGGTAAAAAGCTTTTCTTTAGGTATGAAGCAAAGATTAGGTATTGCCCTAACTTTAATTTCAAAGCCTGAATTTATTATTCTAGATGAACCAATGAATGGATTAGATCCTAAGGGATTTATTGAAATAAGAGATGTAATTTTAGAATTAAATAAAGAAGGAATTACCTTCTTGATTTCATCTCACATTCTATCTGAATTAGATAAAATTTGTAATAAAATTGGATTCATTTCTCATGGTAAACTAGTTAAGGAATTATCTATTGATGAGCTTCATAGCCAATCAAAAAGAAGGATTGCGATTGAAGCATCAAATTTAGAAGAATTAGAATTAGCCTTAAAGGAAAAACTAAAACTTAATAATATTAAAGTAGAAGGAAAAGAATTATTTATCTATGATGAAATTGATATAAATGATTTAATGAAATTCTTAGTTAAAGAAAATATATCTATTATTAATATCAATAAAAAGGAAGATACAATTGAATCTTATTATATGAAGCTTATAGGAGGTATAAGAAATGCTTAATCTTTTAAAAGCTGATTTTTATAGATTATTAAAAAGTAAATCTGTTTACATTTTACTTATCCTAAGTGTTCTATTATGTCTTTTTACATTAGGTATGAATGCCGTTGTTAATTTAATAACTAAAGAATTAGAAATGGAAGGTGAAACATTACTATCAATTAGTGGTAAATCAGTAATGTTTAGCGGCTTTGCATTAACTAATAATACAGGTTTATTAATTACTATTTTTGCAGGAATTATAACTATTACAGATATTCGTCATGGAACAATAAGAAATAAGGTTTTATTTGGAGAAAATAGAACAAAAATATATTTATCTCATTTCATTGTTTCTTTAACAATGTGTGTGGTTATGGCTTTAATTTCTTTTGCAGTACTAGCGATAGGTTCTTCAATTTTATTTGGATATGGAGAAGCTTTTAATGCATTAGAATTCTTTAAATCACTATTAATTGGAATTTTGTCATTTATTCTAGTAGCATCTATTTCAACATTCCTAGCATTAATTACAAAATCAATGCCATTAACAATTATTTTAACAATAGTTATTTGTATAGGGCTTATGATATTATGCAGTATATCAATGATGCTTCCAACAGATAAATATAATTTCTTATTCTATGTAGTTCCAACATATGGAACAATGCTTGTATCTCAAGGTATAGATTTATCAAAGGAAGTATTCTTTTCAGGATTATGCTCATTATTATTCTTTATTGGAATTAATACAGCAAGTGGAATTATATTATTTAATAAAATAGATTTGAAATAAAAAAATGGGTTGTCGTATGACAACCCTTATTTTCGTTACTTTAGTCTTTCTATTACTTTATCAACTATTTGTTTTGGCACATATTTAGATATATCTAATCCGAAAGCAACTAATTCTTTAATAGCTGAAGAAGAAATAAATTGGTTTTTACTTGATGGAAGTAAAATTACAGTTTCAACATTTGGATTAATATCTTTATTATATTGGAATAATTGGAATTCATTTTCATAATCTGAATAATTTCTCATTCC
>JAEEGL016160266.1_pt1 | contig 17901 bp, 18 predicted proteins | sample 9134231 | NCBI WGS metagenome assembly JAEEGL01 (sample SAMN16246548, study PRJNA631951) | gut metagenome | biome: gut microbiome; feature: rumen; material: fiber-attached | host: Bos | place: Iran: Karaj | collected 2018-10 | reverse complement strand
TAAGCCTCTCGACCTTACGGGGTAAGGGGAAGGTGTCTGCATACAAGTCATGTCAAGCGATTCTAAGCCTAGAGTCAGACAGAATCGTCACAAGCAAGGGCTAAATCAGACACGCGAAAAATTATCTGCGGATTTTAGGTTTATTAGTTTGTTATAAGATAAATTATGCATTAGTAGTCGGTTGCAAAGGTAAGGTATAAAGTGGGAAATACAAAATAATTCAATCATAAAAAAGCGTAAATCTACGCAAAGGATTACGGATTACCGTACCCACGGAAGTTATTATGTCCCGCAGAAATCGCAGAAATGGCAGAAATTCAAGCTGCGCACTCACAAAAGCCATTTTCCGAAGGAAACCTTTCTGCTATTTCCTTTATTTCTGCGGGACTGAAAATCATCAGGACCTCGCCATCTCCCACCCTTTCAGCATAGCGAAGTAATCCAGGTTGGCGTTTCCGTTTTCCTGAATGGCCATCGCCGCACCTAACGCTATCCAGCGCGCAGGACTCTCTGAGGGGATGCCTAAGGGCTCGTCGGGGTCGATACCTGTCAGCCTGCCGACGTTCTCCACATACGCCTTGGTATTGTTCTCGTTGGGTGGTGCCCACCTCGTCACGATGGCCCTGATGGTAAAGAGCCTGTACGTGTGGTAGTAGGTACGGGTGAGCAGCCTGAAAGCTGCTCTCCACCCATACGCTAAGTTCTCAAACTGGCAGAACGCTCCGTCTGTCTGCTCCTTCTTCAATCCCTGCCACTGATCCTTCGAACGACGGATATTCAGTGGATTGTTATTTCTGATTCCTCTTGGTAACATAATTATGACTTCTTGTTTTTTGCCTTTTTCATTTCTTCTCTTTCTTCTTCTGACAGCTTTTTAAAACTGAAATCTGACATCTGAATCACATAGTCCCGACTTTGCCATGTCGATATCATCTTACGGGCACGTTCTGCATCTAAGCCTTTCTGTTGTCTTACGCGCTTTGCGTCTTCCACAGTAAACTGGGTAGGCAATGAGTCAAGCAAGCTCTCTGGACCACGTTTCGATATTTGTACATCGCCATCGGCCGATCGAATACTATCCCCCCAGAACTTCATCTTCAGATAAAGGTCGTAGAACAGGCTCCAACGACAGAATTCCTCAATGGCCTTCTCCCACTTCATACCGTTGGCCGCATAGAGCAGACAGGCCTTACGGAAAGCGTGTACAAGGGCACGGTGCGACAGGTTATCAAACACGGTGTCTTGCGAGAGACGGGCAAAATCGGCACATTCTGCCTTCAGCCTGCTGGCCAGTTTCATAGCCTGTTGACAGACAATCACTCCCGTAGCCTCCTTCAGATTGTCGAGATAGGGTTTCAGTGCCTCATCGTACGCCTCGTCATAGTCACCAAACACCGGTATGTCGGAACCAATCTCACTGTCGGGGATGGTAGCCAGACAGAGTCGTGAAATCGGTCCGTCCGTCACCACGTACCTAAAGTACCTCAGAGCCTTTGACACAGTGGTATTCGCGTTCCAGTTCAGGTGCAGGCTACCCGACCCCATGACGCTCTGCGTCGAAGCACGATCACTACCGAAGTCGTTTTCCTCGTCGTCATTCTGCTTCATGACGGTAAACTGGTTGTTGCGACCTGTCGCACCCTCCACTTTGTCCCATTGTTCCAACTCGTTCAGACGGGCGTAGAGCGGGGCACCCTGAGCATCCTCCATGCGTTGCACCAGTGCCGCCTTGGTAATGTCCGACTTGATGGTCTGTATCACGAGGTCTGCAGGTCGTTGAGGTTTCTGCTTGTTGTTTGCGTTGCTGTTATACTCCTCGTTAAACTTCTTCAGACGCTCACGGTTCATCTCGTCACGCTGTTTGATGTCAGCAATGATATGCGTCAGAGGTTGCTTCGTACAGATATCCTTACCCGTACCCGTTCCAGCAATAATCAGGCAGTTGATACGCAGTTCGCGCACCTGATTGTCTATATACTTGAACGAGAGGTGCTTGGGATACGTCGCCAGTGCAGGAAACATCGCCTGAGCCACCGTAGCCTGATACAGACTGGGGGTATTCTTCGTCACCACCTTCACCAGCCGAGGCAGGTTCGAGGGCATGACGGGAGGCACGTTGCTGGCAAACATCCTCGACAGTGCATCCTGGTGGTTCCCTCCTGATGTTTCACTTTCGCGCCCCTGACTATTTTCACCTTTGTGCGTAGCCGTAAACTTTCTCTTGCTCTCCTTAAAGATGCGTTTCTGCACCATGGAAAGAGGCTTGTTCCTATCAAGATACTTTGCGTAGAAGTCGGCTACCAGCGTCTGAATATTCTCGTCTTGCCAGTTATTGGGCATCATTTCTTTCAGTACGCCCAACGTCTCTGCCTGTGTCAGCAGTTGGTTGCAGTGGCTCAGCACCAGCTTCACCGAGTTATGACGGCCACCCTCGTTGACGAAGTCATCATCTGTCAGTCCCTCTTCCTTCATACACTCATGGAATATCAGTCTCGTGCGCTCGTCAGCCTCTACTAGTGACACTTGAGGATTCTCTCCTTGAGAGTGTGGCGTTGCGATCGTGTTCACCTTACCAGTTTTTCGTTGCTCCTTATCTCTGTATTTCCGCAATACCTCCTCATTGAGGACAGCAGGGTGCAACTCGTCGCTGAACATCTGTTCTTCATCAATGTACAGGATATACTCCCGACAGGGCAGATAAACAGCTCGCTCCGGCTCGTGTACGGCCTTGTCGTACTCCACATCACCCATCTCATGAGCCATCCATGCCTGCGCCTGCTGGCGGTCTAAGCCTTCGGGAATGTCGAATAGCACATGACCACCCGTACCACTTACGGAACGGTTCACCATATTGATGCCCAGTTCACGCTCGCGCCCCATCAGGCGACGCGCATAGAGCTCCACAAAGTTCGGGCAACCGTCCAGGTCAATGATGGCCTTACCAGAGTCTACAGGCTCACCGTCGTTGCTCTTATAGCCCTTCTTGAAGTGCGCATGCGGTGTGTAGAACCCATCGCCTAGCTTCACCTCGGCCTTCTTCGTCTTATACTCTTCTTTCGTCAGCTCACCTCTTTTGTGTTGCTCCAGGATATCAGCCAGCTCACTACAGATCCGTCCCGTCTTCTCCGAGTCAACCTGCTTATTGAAACCCTCGACCGTGGCGGGCACGGTCTTAGGTTTCCTGATGTTGTCTCCTAAATCTATTCTTGACATAATATCAGATGATTAAAGTGTTAAGCATTATCCATAATATACTCATCCACCAAGGCCTCTTTAGCCTGGTCCTTGTCTCTCTCCATAGCCGTCAGCATATGGCCCATACCCATACTCAGAGGGTACTTCTCGCGCCATAGCAGGTGCTTAGCCGACTTCCACAGACTACCATAGTCTGTGTCTCTTACCTTGCGGTAACTGACATTCTTCGGCACCCTACGGTTCCATAGCTTCAGGGTTAACACATGGGTCTGCTGGTCAATATACAGTCTACCCTCGAACGATTCACCTCTCAACAGTCCGGCAAAAACGGCCAGAAAATTCTCAATAAAAATAAATTTCTTCATAATCTTGTCGATAGTTTGTGAGTGAAGGCTTTGTGTCGGAATTGGCCATGTTTCACTCTAGAGACTTCCTCCACTCGTCACCTTCGACTCGATTAATGTTTTTTGAATATTTAGTCTATAATGACCTCTTTTGTTCCACGCTGTCGCACTACGCCACCGTTAGCCAATCCCGCATTCTTCAAGCCGTCGCTCAGTTCCCATTGCGGACATATCGAGCGGGCCTCCACCTCCTCTTCCGTCAGTTTGCAAAAACGGATACCGTCCAGGTATTTCTTGTGCTGACAACTCATGCAACCCTTGTTAATCCAAGTGCCTCGTGTGTTACGCACCCGCTCCGTCTGTTGTTCTTCTTGTGCCATCGTCTTTTTATTTATTTAACGTCGCTTCCTTAGGGCGACCTTTAATTGTTTCGACAATGCAAAATTAGGAGTATTCTCTGAGGTAGAAACATGAAAAAACGTGTTTCCCAGAAGCCACACGAAGCACACGAAGATTATGTACCAATCCACACGAAGCACACGAAGCATGGGCATAAAAAAAGCACCAAATAGCGTTGCTACTTGATGCTTGTCTTTCTTTTCTTAACCCCTCAGAGACCTTCTTTCTTCAAACCCTGATAGATGTCCTTGACCAATTGCTGTATCCTTTTCCTTCTCGTTTCGTCTACCTGATACTCGAAACGCTTAGACGTCCATTCATTCATAGAAGGCAGGCACTCGTCCAAAATAAACCACTTGGGGCACTCCAGCCTCAAAAGATCGGAATAGGCTTTATATCGCTTATCGCCAGTCTCCTCACTATTCACCTTGTTCAGCACTCCAGGCAACAGTCCGTCGATGTCTTTGAAGAAATCCGATTGTCCTTTCATGATGAACTCACGACCTATATAATAATGGTATGCGATATATACCGCTATCCAGTCACGACCATTGTCAGCATCCATCCTTGGCAGAACACTTTTCAGTACCCGTCTCAGTTTATCCTGACCTTCCATCGTACTGAAGTGCTTGTCTTCAAAGAACGACAAGTCAACAAACTCGTAGTCCTCATCGCTCTGTTCTGGCTGTTTGTTCACATTCACATGAACATGCTTGTTGTCGTGAATGTCGAACATCGGGCCGTGAACAGTTATTCTACCTGTTATAGTGATACCTGGAAAGTTGTTCCCTTTTGCCATTATATACTCTTTCCTATTATTACTTCTTTGTTTCCCTTTACCTCATATAGCGAACCAAATTGGGGATTATTAAGAATGACCTGAGGCTGTATGTCATTAAAATAGCCCATTTTCTTCATCTCCTTGTAAGCTGTCTCCCAGGCATCCAATCCTCCAAAAAGAATTTGCATGGTTTGTTTGGCATAGGTTCTTTCCACTAAATTGTCGCAACAGTCAAAAGCTTTGATAATCACCTCTTTTGTTATCTGCCCATTTGTCAATAGAGCTATTTTCCTGTCTCTTACAGCCAGTTCTTCTTGAAACGACACCAGTTCCCACCAACCTTTTCTCCCTTCCGTACGACGGAATAAGTTGGGAGTTGTCAGAAGCAAACGACGCAACGTAGCCTTGATATCACTACCTGGTTTATACTTCACCAGTGGAATTACACGAGGATAAATATCCCTTAACCTGGCTCTGCCACCAAGTTCCTCCAGTACTTTTTTTACTGCTTCTTTATGCGTCAGTTTATTTTGCTTTTTCATCATGGCTGCAAAGATACGAAAAAAGCCGATCTGAACAAGACCGGCCGATCTGCAAGGATCCATTTTTGATCTTATTTAACTATTTCGATGCATTTCTGATAATACAGAAAAGTTTCAGGTGTTGTAGTCTAATCTGCTAATAATAACTAAATAAGAAACTAAAAAACGGCAAAAATTTGGAAATTTGCCGATTTTTAGTTATCTTTGCACCGTCTAAAAATATTTTATTAATGGTGGGAGTAAGCGACAGAATTCTGAACTATGCTGCAGGTTTGCAACATTTCTCAGTTGATGACATACCAGCAGATGTGTTTTCTGATGTTGAGAGAAACACACTTAGCTGGCATTTGAGCAACCTTTGTAAGAATGGCAAGTTGCGCAGAGTTGGTCGTGGGATCTATACATTACAGTCCGCTAATACTTTTCTAGTGAAGGCGAATGCAAAGGCTCGCTCTTTATACCTATCTTTATCCAGACAGTATCCTTTTGCCGATTTTTGTATATATAGTGCCAATGTTATTACGCCTCTGTTGCACGATATGATGCCAAACAATACTATTTATGTCGAGACAAATCGAGATACAATACAAAGCGTTTTCGACATGCTGCTTCCAAAGTATAATGGGCGCATATTCCTGGCACCAACGAAGGAGATTGCGACAACTTACATCGATTTTAGTAAAAAGAACGTCATCGTGAAACCACTGGTGACAGAGGCTCCGTTGGCTCTCGACGGCAAGGTGCCTGTGCCTACGCTTGAGAAACTACTTGTTGATACCAGAGTAGATGCAGACTTCTATTATTTGCACGGCTATGAGAATTTGGAGATGTTGAGAACTGCCATCAGCCATTACGATGTTAACCAGACACGCCTGCTCAGGTATGCAGACCGCAGGAACACGAAAGACTCCATACAGAAAGATTTAGAAACCATCAAGAACAATGATACAGAAAGAATGCTTTGAAAAGGAATGGATTGATAAGGTCTGTTCGTCACATAAATTCAAACACCCAGAATTGGTAGAGAAGGTCATCCGTGCTTTCTCGCTTTTGGAAATGCTTGTCAAAGAAGGCTGTCCTCTAACTTTTAAAGGTGGAACCAGCCTCCTTCTGATTCTCGGCAGCGAGGCGCGTAGACTCTCCATCGATATTGATGTACTCTGCCCTCCAGGAACAGACATCGAGCAATATCTGCAGAACTGCGATAAATACGGATTTACTGATTGCAAAGTCATCCGTCGTGAGAACAGAAACGGAAATATACCTAAGGGACATTACAAGTCATTCTTCGAGGTAGTTTATTCCGACCAGATAGAGGACTCTGTGCTTCTTGACGTACTCTACGAAGACAACCACTATCACAAAATCGAGGATAAACCTCTGTCTCATCCTTTCATCAAGACCGATGGCAGCGAGACTATTATCCACGTACCGTCTGTAGCAGACATTTTAGGTGATAAGTTGACTGCCTTCGCGCCTAATACCTGTGGTGTACCATATTATAAAGGCGCCCATAACTCCACCATCAACGTCGCCAAGCAGCTACACGATGTTGGCAGGTTGTTTGATGCAGTTGAGGACATTGCGACAACGGCAGAGACCTTTAAATCGATAGCTGTTGTTGAGTTGTCGTCCTATCGTGGTAAGGGCGATGAGCTCAGCATCGTTTATGACGATATCAGGAACACTGCACTAGCTTTGGCCACACGAGGAAAGGTAGATCCCAACAAAGATTTTGAATTGCTGAAAGAAGGTGTTGACAAACTGAAGAGCCATATCTATGTTGGCAGATACACCCTCGATATGGCTATCAGCGATGCTACTAAAGCAGCATATCTGGCCACCGTTATCCAATACGGTCTTAACAAAATCGAGAAATACTCAGGCAATGTTGGCGACGTGAAGGATATGACCATCAGTCCTGTTGTCAGCAAGGAAGTGGCAAAGATCCGACGCGGTAACCCAGAGGCATATTACTATTGGTGTAAAATCAGTCAGATACTACAGAAGGTCACTCAAACGCCCTGATAGCTTCTTCGTATTTCTTTATCCAATAGGCTCCGCGCTGCTCCTGCAGGTTCAGTAGTAGCGACTTGTTAAACACCTTGTTTTTCGTTTCATCTAAAGGCTTTTCCAAATGGATGAGCCAATAGGTGTTGTCGCGTGTAGGTTTGTAATCAGAGTTATGTGATGCCATTTCCGTTACTTGTTCGCGAGTCTTCACTTGTGGTTTAACAGACGATATTCTACAGAGTTGTCCTCTTTTCGAATCCTTGCCAAGAAAAGCCAGCACATACTCAGCGCCCAGCAGCTTCGGCATCGACAGAATCTTGCTGATGGGCAGTATATAGGTATGCGACTTCTCAAACCATTCCCATTGTTCCTCAGAACCTATCCTGCCTACAAGTACATGATGAGGCTGTTCTGCTTGGATGGCACCGTTGAAGTCCACCAGCACCATTTCCTTATAAGCCTGGCGAACATCTTCATTCTCCAATTCCTCACGACGTTTTGATGCTAGTTCCAGATAGGACTTTTCCATATCTATACCCAGGAACTTCCTACCGAGCAACGATGCTGCAACGCCAGTAGTACCACTACCGTTAAATGGATCTAACACCCAGTCCCCCTCTTTGGTGGATGCAATGATAATTCGAGCCAAGAGACTCAGAGGTTTCTGCGTGGGATGTTTGCCACAAGACTTCTCCCATTTAGCAACAGCTGGCATACGCCACACATCCGTCATCTGCTTACCATCATTTAGCTGACGCATCAGCTCATAGTTATACCGATGCTGAGCCCGTTTCGATTTCTTGGCCCAGATAATGTACTCGGCTGAGTGTTTGAAGACACGATGAGAAACGTTGTCAGGTGGATCAGTCTTATTCCACGTAACTACATTCAGAATCTTGAAGCCTAATTCAGACAACTGGTCCGCTACAGAAAAGATGTTGTGGTGAGTACCGCTAATCCAAATGGTACCATTATCCTTCAACTTGTCTTTGCATGCCGCCAGCCACTTGTGGTTAAACTCGTCGATAAACTCTGGTGAAGGTGCTTTGTCCCATGTTCCTTTATCAACACAAACCACCTTTCCGCTACTCACGCTTATGCCACCATTACTCAGAAAGTACGGCGGGTCAGCAAATATCACATCGAACTTGAAGTCAAATGCTTCAAGTACTGACACGCAATCACCTTCTACAAGGGTGAAGTCTTTATTAGTGGAACGGTAATATGGAGTAATAGCGGACATTACTACTTATGGGATTTGTTTAAAAGACTAATGATAGTAAACCACATGTCAAGTGTGTATTTTGTGAAGCGAGTTGAATCTAGAGTGAGTTCATATTTTTCAATAATATGTTTTACATCGCCTATATTCTTCAACCCCTTTTTTCGACATTGGTAAAGTTGTTTTTCTGTTATTATATTTAAATCAACCAACTTGCTCAATGGCGTAGACAATTGAAACTGATGACGCTCTTTTGGGGGTTGCACATATTCCCGATTTGTTTTTGGACTATGAGCCACCTTACTATATTTTGATTTGTTATATAATACGACATCTCTAACACCATTCTGATATTCTATGATGAGTTTAGGAGATTGTGCGCTTTCGATTATTGTTTTTACAGTACAAAGAACGTCGTTATAATAAATCTCGTCGCCTTCTTTAAGATCATCAATTTGTATAACTACACCCTGTCGCTTCTTTGGCTCGTCCTTTTCTTTATTATTCGATTGAGACATGGCCAGTGTACTGCCAATATCAAGATCGTCATCTTCATCGTCTTGTATATTAATCTTCATTTTATCGACATTCTCTTTTCGACTATTAAGGATGTCTCTTAAATGCCTGACAGTTTTTTCTTTAATTTGTCTTGCCCTTTCACGAGTTAAACCAAAAAAGTCTCCGATAGACGCTAAAGATTCTTCTTTTCTGTTAATTCCATAAAACATCTGTAACATTTGTCGTTCTCTTTTTTGCAAGCGCCTTAAGAGTTTTTTGACAGAAAACTGAACTTCGTTTTTGTCTATTAAATCCTCAATTGCATTCGTCCTACTCTCAAATACATCCATATTGTCAGACAAATGCATCAACGACTTAAGATTATATGGAAGTCCGTCTAAGTATTTGATTCGGTCTAGATCAGAGCTTTCATTTAGGTCTATATCGTTTATAGAAGGGGAATAACCATTTTCTTGCTCATAATGGTCTTTGAAGTCCCTCACTTTTCGATATAAAGACAATTGATTCAGAGGCAATCTAATCATATATGGCATACTTGCCATAGCAAATGAGATTGATTGTAGTATCCACGATTTTGCATAATTAGAGAAACTGCGGTATTGTGTATAATCAAATCGCTCTGCTGCTTTAACAAGTCCAACATTGCCTTCTTGTATGATATCTTCAAGAGGAGTTCCTTTCCTGCAATATAGAAGAGCCATATTTGCCACAAGCCGTTGTTGACTCATTATAATCAGATCAAATGCATTTTTGTCTCCATTCCGATATCGCTTGAATAGCTCAATCATTTCATCATTTGAATAAATTCGATATTTTGAAATCTGATGCAAATAGGCACGTAACGAATCGCTTAAATCTTCCTCTAAGAACTTGCTGATGTTGAATCTTTGTGGTATCTCGATAGAAGTAATGAGCGGTTCTTTTGTCTCTTCTGGTTCCTCAATTACTATAGCACCTTCTTTTGCAAACCACAATGAAGAACTGTCTTGATACCAAAATGGAATGTTGTCAGTAGAAAACAAAATATCTGCCACATGGTATTTGTCCAAATCAAGTTTTTGGGCGACATCCTTGATTTTCAGACCATTATTACGTAATAGCAGAATATAGATTCTCTTGACTTCTTCCATCTTTACAAGTCTGATGTTCTCATATAATCTATGATCTCCTCACACCAGCCAATTAGGCACTTGGTACGTCGATCAATAACAGCCTCCCCATATTCCGGATAAAGCGCCCTTACAAGCTCTTTACCATCTCTAACAACTTTTCGTTTGGGATATAGGGCTGTTTTAGCAAATAACTGACCTATGAGTTCATGTTTGATGATTAACTCGTATATCCTGACTTTTGCACTTTTGGGGTCTGTCATAATATCTTCACCCAAAGGTGTCAGTTTCAGGTTCTCATCGATAAGGTCAAGAAAATAGCAAGCATTGGAATAATAAGATGCCTGACGCAATTCAAAATTGTTAAACGATGCTATATCTGCCAACGTACAATTCATTGTGTTACCAATGAGTTTGAAAGTCCTGATGACTGTAGCCAGTGTGTTTGCTTGAGGGAGTAGCTTTTTCATTATTCAATATCCATTAGGTCATTTTGAACCAGCATAGTATAATACTTATGCAAGATGGTGTATCTGTCGTTCTTACTTTTGTCAGCAAAATCCACTCCAAGCTTCTTGCATAGAATAGGGAAACCGCCATTTGCATAATACTCAAATGCTTGATACATCTTGTTTCGGTCTGGATCGTCTTTGGGCCTTTCCTGCAATATTGACTGATTCCCTTCTCTCAGATAAGCCAAGAAATTGATGATTTCTTTTTCCCTGTCCTCAAAGTTAATAATCTGAACAGGTTCCGCCTTATTGGTAAAAGGAACATGGGCATCATTAGCATAGCCTATAAGCGCAGATATTACCAATATCTGATGATAGTCATTGAATACCCTCAAATCTCTCCAAAGATATCGCATCTGCTCTTCTTGGTCTTGATTGCGATTAATACGGTAGGTAGTATCAATATTTATTGGCATAGTGTTTTATTTTATGTAAGTTATACCTTCTTTTTCATCCTTGAGTAACTTGGTTTTTGAACATACTTCAGGCTCGACTAAAGTAGATACTCCACCATAACTCTTATCATCAGCCATCAGGATTATCTGATTAGCAAAAGTATGAATATATTGGGCCACATTCTCAAGGTTTTTGCCACTTAGTTCAGTAAAGGGAGAGTCTATGAGGAAAGGATAATCATGAGACACTTTCAGTTTATCTGTAGTTCTATCCTCATTAGAATAATCCAAAATAGCTTTGGCAAAAGCAAGTGAATTAACCTTACTCTGTCCTGTGGATTTACCTTCGACAACTTTAAGGACAATCTTTTCGTGTATCTCACTTTCAGATAAGCCTTCATCTTGAAGGGTTTTCAGTTCTCCACTATTTGTCCATGTTGTACGTAGCGTATCATATTTGCTCTTTACGTATGTTACAAGACGATACTTGTCTTTTTTCTCATGCTGACATAAATAGATTCTTCTTCCAGTATCCTCGCTGAGTAACGTATATGCTTTAGAAAGATAGGTATTGATGCTCAAGAGAGATAATTCACTATTACGTTCGCCTATTTTTTCAATTGCATTTTTGAATAGATCAAGTAACCCTTGCTGGGCATTTAAGGCCTTTAGTTGTTCCTGATTTCCAGATGCGGCTTGTAACTCTGCTTTAGCCTCCTTTAGTCTTTTCTCTGCCCTCAGTATTTCGCTATTGCATCTTTCTTCGTCATGATTCAAGCGCCCCTGTAATTTTAGTTGTTCATCACGTTCTTTACCTAGTTCCCTTATCGTTTCAGAAACATTTGTTACTAAAGACTGAGCAATCTCTGCTAACTGAGCTTTTATAGTAGCGACTTCGTCTTCATCATCTTTCATCGCTTTGTAAGCTTCTTTTAGCAACTTGCCAGTACGCTTCTTCTCACCCTCGAACTGATTTGCCATATACAAAAGTGTACTGCTGATATTATCTGGAGGAAGTGTTGACAACATATCAGTCAAATGTTTGATAACATCTGTAGTCATGTCACAACCACAGATACATTTAGGACGCTTTAAAATACTTTTGACAGCCTCGACAGTTAATCCTGCTGGGATATCAATATTTTCGATAGACTGTTTAACGTCACCAACCAATTGATCTGTAACTAATGCATATCCATCCGACAGCCTCTTATAGAAGATGTCGGTATTTTGCTCAAAGCTCTTTTTTACTCGTTCAAAATCTTTCTCCAGGCCTTTTCGTTTCTGCTCTAATTCTTCAGCATCTTTCAGTTCCGATAATTTGATAGAGATTTCTTCTAACTTGTTAGCAACTTTTTCTTGATTAATTCCAATACCATGAAGACTGATTTTATTCTCTTCAATGGTGTCTTCCAATTCTCCAATTTCTTTTTCGAGTTCTTCAGCAGAGACGTTACCAGCCTGGCGGTTAATTCTCATCTTTTCCTTACGGATGTCACCGTTGACATCTTTAATTTCACCGGAACACAACTCGAAAAGTTTCTCATTAGTGACAAGCGAAATAACATTCTTGATAGTTTCAATCGATTGATCTCCAACGATATTGAGTTTTTTCATACGCTCACCATCGAATGTTATTCCTTCCAAAATAGATTTTGGAATTATTCTAGATAGTAATTCCTCTACTATATCCTTATTTGTTTCTGGTATTGTACGTTCACCGTTAGGCTCGGTATGACTTAACTCTACCTTTTCGTTTGAGGTTACTTTGTCATTTAATCGCATGAAAGTCTCTGTACGCTTGATGAAATATTCCGTCCCTTTGTTAGTAAAGGATAGTTCTACCCAACATTCTACAGAATTTGCATGTCTGTCCACTTCTAACTTATGGTGTAGTGCTGAGTTTAATGAGTATGGGGTCTCTTCCTTCTCGCGCATGCTTTTGAAGTTAAAACCATAAAGTACCCATTGGAAAGAGAAAAGCATCTCTGTTTTTCCAGAGCCATTGACCCCCATCACCAAAGAAATGTTCTTTGTGCTTGTCGTGTCAAACTTGATTGTAAGGTCCTTGAAACAACGATAGTTGTGGTATCTTATGTAATTGATCTTCATAGGGCTAATCTTTATCTACAACACTTCTCACAACCTCTTCAAGTTGTGATTTTAATTGCTTGTTATTGCCTGTCTCTTGACAGGTTTTAGCATAGTTCAAGAACTTCCAAAAGCCCTCTTTTTGAGCTTCAGTAAAATGAAGTTCTTCTAACACGTCTTCAATCGGGTTCTGATTCATATTCTTGGGATTCAGTTATTGTTATATGATAAGTATCTTCAATGTCGTTAAATGTCATCTCATTAGCCTCCTTGTTCAACGCCAATCTGTTGTATTCTTTAGCTCTGGCTAATTCTATTTTGAGTAGTCCATCGCTACCGTACGTTCCTGCTTCGATTGCTGGTAGCACTACCATATCATAGATATAGGCTATCGTCTTACCACTCTCTTTACACTTACGTAGTACACGGCCTCGTCGTTGAACGGTTTGTCTCAAAGCACTATCACTTGCCATAATATAGATCTTGTCAAGCTTGGGAACATCAACACCCTCGTCAAAACACTTTATAGCAACCAAGGTGTCAAAATACCCCTGTTCAAATTCGTACAAGACTCTCTTTCGATTTAATGTCCTGCTGGTAAATTGAGACACGACCAAACCATTGTCATAAAGAATCTTTGTAACGGAGTCGATGATAAGCTCTCCCTCGTCATCTTTTCCCTGCCCGCAATAGAGAACAGAATTGACGAAGTTATATCCTTCTTCTGCAAGCTCTCTTAGTTTCTCTATTTTCCCTGAAGCTTGCTTAAGAATAAGGCTCCTTTCTCTGCGAAGTTTATCAATAATCTCTTCATCACGTTCTTTTTTATTCATTTCTTGGGCAAGTAGCTTACTCTTGAATTGGAACTTCTCGTTCTCATCTTCTGTGAGTCGAACGAAGATAGGATGATACTCATATTTTGAAAGAAAGTCGTTATCTATTGCTTCATCAATGCCGAAATAGAAGGGTTTGCTTGTAGTAAAGAAGCCAACGATGGCTTCGGATTCGCTTTCGCTAAAACGCTGAATAGTAGCACTAAGTCCCAGTTTGTATTGAGGATTTAGCTTTACCAATGTAGCCAGATTGCCCTTCGTCAGATTATGAGCTTCGTCAACGATAATAAATATTGGTGTAATCTTGCGGATCTCAGAGCACATCTTTGAAAAGAAAGTGTCATATACCGCTACACAAATAACATCATCATCGCCTGTATAATAATCAATTGTTGCTTCAGCAAGAGTCTTTTCAAATGAAGAGCCACTTCCTCCAAAAAGATAAATCTTGTCGTATCCTTCTTCCCGTAAAGCGGCCTCCCATTGGACTTGCAAATCTATCTGCGGCACACACACCACGACAAACATTTTCTCATTTTTCTCTTTCTTAAGTCGCTTGATAGTTTTGACTGAGGTAAAGGTCTTACCTGTTCCAGTTGCCATCTCATAGAAATGTCGGTAGCCATTATCGCAGAATTCTTTAATTGCTTTTTCTTGATATGGATATAACTCTTTCTTCTTACCACCATTTCGAGATATAATATATGCATTAATTGCTTCTTCTAACGACTCACTCTTCTTATAGCATTTTAACAACTGGTTCTTAGCAGCTTCGGGGAAATCGATAATGATAACAGATTCTTCTTTACCTTCCCATAGATTATTAAAATACTGAAGCTCATCTTTTATAAATTGACCTACTTCTTCACTATTCCACGAACAACTAACTGTAATACTTTCTTGATTTAACAAGAAAGCGGATGTTGTCTCGTTTAATGACCCATTAAAATAGATCATATTGTTGTTCTCATCTACAAAGATTCCAAATTTTTCGTGAAAAATACCTAATGGCTGATAAGCAACTTTTATTTCCAATTTTCTTTCTGCAATCATATTGCAAATAACATCAAGTTTTCTTATCTCATTATCTGTAATCTGACATCCGAGTATAGAACGTAGCAATGATTCAATTACGGTATTCTCATCTATATTGATGCATGCATCTATAATTTCTACATCCGTCATAGAAAGGTCAGGATTACAGATGAGACTAATCTTTCCGTGATTTTCAACAAAGTGAATAAGACCATCGATAGACAATGTCAAAGAGTGAAGAGAAAAGAAACCGACAGCCCTATACAACTCTATACTTTCTGTATAGCATGGAATATAAAAATCCTTCTCAATAGAATCTTTATGGGTCCTATATATGGGCTTATATTTAATCTTTTGCAGCATAACTCCTAACAATTATAGTTTCTGATAACTATCTCTTCCAATTCATTTCGTTTTTCAGGATTGGCATTGATAAATCTTGGTGCTAATATCCTGCTGAAGTTGTAGCCTTCATACAGTTCTTCGAAATAACTGACATCGTTTTGATCCTTGCTATCTGAATTGCTCACCATAATTTGACAATTACGCTGAGTCAACCAGTCACAGAACAATTTCAATTCTACTTGCTGTTCATCTCCAAATGGACTGTTAGAGTATGACTTGAAGTTAGATGAACCAAAGAGTGGACGGTAAGGCGGGTCGAAATACACGAAGTTGGGATGATTCCTGCTAAGATTCTGTCGAACAAGCTTATAATCGCCTGGCTGACGAATCACCAATTCAACAGAATTAAGCAGATGGTGGTCTGCCATTATCAGTTCCTCATTGCAGATAGCAGGCTTCTTATATCGTCCGTATGGAACATTGAATTCCCCTGCCGCATTTACTCGATATAATCCATTGAAGCACGTGTGATTAAGGAAGATAAATAGCGCAGCCCTTTCGTCTGGATGTATCCCTTCGCTATTATATTGGTCCCTATAGGCATAGAAAAGTTCCTTTCTTGCTGAGAATTCTACACTATAGTAGTTGTTCTCAATGTTCTTCAACCTGTCAATAAGAATCTGAGGGTTTTTTGCAATCAGCTGATAACAACGGATAAGGTCGGCATTAATATCGTTGATAACGGCCCGTTTAATACACTTATGGCGCTGCAACATATGGAACAGCATCGCACCGCCGCCAACAAAAGGTTCTATGTAAGTTACATTTTCAAGATCGTCGAAATAAGTTGGCAGTAATGCTTCCAACTTATGAAGGAGATTTCCTTTACCACCTGCCCATTTTATAAATGGCTTAGCAGGAATCCCTTTAGCAGGCCTTTCTCCAAATAAATCAACTGCCTTATGATTTGGCATCGGTCAGTATCTGTTCTGACTGATACCCATGAGTCAGAGGTTCCTAGCTATTGATAACGGCATACAAAAAGCGGGGTATCCTCACCTGCCCGTTCTGCTATTTCGGCCGTCGGAAGCCTTCCTGAAAGAACGAACAGAGTCTGAATACCCACGCCGGTAAAGTATATGATACACCCAAAAGTGTGCCTGAGGGCACAATTCGCCCTCTGCACACTCCGGGAGTATATACTACACCCGTAGCATTCATCTCCGCTGTTGCTCTTGACTGGTTTATCTGTATTGTGGAAGTTTCAGATAGCCAAAAACAAAGCATCAATGACGCTTTCCAATATGTCGCCGTCCCACCCATCCGCCCGGAGGCGTGGGTATGAACGATGCAAAAGTACAAATAAAAAATGAGATTATTACCTTTTTCCGATAAAAAACAATCAAAATGTGTGTTTATTCACATAATCTCACAAAATGGACTGTCCTAATTGTTAGAATTATCATGCTATTGGGGTTCTCGCAATTTGCGATAACCCTGAAGAACCGGTCACAAATTGTTACCGCAAAAACGCCTGAAGATCAGCCCCATTGATTATTTTGGCCCATTGTGACATCCTCCACCTCATGAAATATTTTAGTTAGCGGGCCTGCATTCATGCAAAATGCAAACATGCCCGATTTATATCCATCGCGCCAAGGATTTCTAATCTTTCGGCAAATCTTCTTACCTTTCTCCTTCGAAAGATGTTCTGAATAATCCAAAGCTTTTCTATTATAGTCTGAGGCATATTGAATGGCTCCCCTTTCAAGAAAAGACCATATCGATATCTTTACGAACACGGAAATAAGCATTACAGAACCTGTTATGACATCGAAGCCCCATTGATCAACATGGCTGATCGTCAACGCGCAATAAACGATGAGAGCCAGGATACCAACAGCGTTATGCCATATATACAGAAATAGACAGATTGGGCGACCTTCGCCCAGACGTAGGGTTTGTCTTCTTCAGACACCTTCCTTCCTAACTTCTCAAAAATAGTATTCATTATACAATTATTTACTTCTATTACAGCGGGCAGTCCCTTTTGTGTCATGCAAAGGTAAGAAGAAATCTTCAAATTTGCAAATTATCCTCAAAATAATTGGAAATCTCAAATATAATCCCTATCTTTGCACCTGTCAAAAAATTAATTTGTCTTGTCCTAAATCCTAAATCCTAAATCCTAAAATTACTTTTTTGGCTGGTAAAAAGCATAAATCTCAAAAAATCTGTTTATATTTATATATAATTATAATTATATATAAATATAAGTCATTTTAGGACTTAAAATCCCGGAAATCCGGAATTTATAAATTTAGGATTTAGGATATAGGATATAGGATATTCAAAATGTTAAGGAATCTTTAATAGATTGTTAACGAATCTTGAACAAGATGATGGAATTGTAACAGACCGTTAAATTAATAGGCGTTTCGGTGTTTCTGATCGTTAATGGCATATTAACATAACTATAACTGGTGGCCGGTATAAGACTTATTGCGTAACTTTGCATTGTCGGAAACGAGAGAACGGCGGTTCGACGGACACTGGCGGGGAAACT
>JAEEGL016159703.1_pt1 | contig 17901 bp, 10 predicted proteins | sample 9134231 | NCBI WGS metagenome assembly JAEEGL01 (sample SAMN16246548, study PRJNA631951) | gut metagenome | biome: gut microbiome; feature: rumen; material: fiber-attached | host: Bos | place: Iran: Karaj | collected 2018-10 | reverse complement strand
GGAACCTTCGTCCGGCTTCGTATCCCTCACTTCACAGCGGTCGCACTTCGCGGTCTTGGTGCCGTCTTCAAGGCAGGTAGCGTCGTTGTTGGAGACGTAATCGGTGAAGCTGTGGCCGCTGGCTGCCACGTAATTATCCACATAGCTGTCGCCGCAGCGGGAGCAGGTGTACGTGGTAAAGCCCTGCGCGGTGCAGGTGGGCGCGGTGACGACGGCGCTGTAGTTATGATTGAGCGCACTGCCGTAGGTATAGGTGTTCGTACCCTTTTCGGCGCAGCGGGTGCACTTGTAATAGTATACAGCGGGAGAGGTGCAGGTAGCAGCACTCTTCAGATAAGTGTCCGTTTGGACCTGGCTGGTGAAATCATGGTTCAGCGCGTTACCGTACGTGTAGGTTTCGGCGCCCTTCGCGGAACAGTTTGCGCATTTATAATAGTATACGGCGGCGTTGGTGCAGGTGGCCGGGGATTTGAGATAGGTTTCGGTTGCGGTCTGCGACGTAAAAACGTGGTCCGCCATCGGGATCGTTTCGGTTTTGGTGCCCTGACATACGGAGCAGGTGTAGGTGCGCACGCCCGTGGAGGTACAGGTGGCAGCGGGAGAAACCGTGCCGCTGTTCCAGGTGTGGTTCTGCTGTTCCTTATGGGCGGAGTTATACGAACACACGCGCTGGTGCTGGGTATCGTTCAGCTTCGTCCATGCGCCGTAGTTATGGGCGGAGGAATTCACCGCCACCGACTCGGTATACTGATTGGAGCATACGCCGCACGTATATGTGCGCACGCCCGTGGAGGTGCAGGTGGGCTGTGTGGTGACGGCGGAGGTAAAGGAGTGCGCCGCCGTCTCAACGTAGCCGCAGGAGCAGGAGCGCTTGTGCGTGCCGGAGGCGCCGCCCACGTTGTTGCTCCAGCCCGTGAGGCTGTGCGCCGCTGTTGTGTAGTTGGCAGTGATCGTGCGCGCGGAGGTAACGTTGGTATAGGTGCCGGACCAGGAGCTGAAGGTATAGTGGTTGTTGCTGTCGTAGGTGGTGGCAACGGAGGGCGCGGTGGCGCTGCCGCCGTAGCTCACCGTTTGGGTCTTCAGGGTGCCCGTGGTGGTGCCGGAGGTATAGCCCTTGAAGGTAACAGTGTAGGTATTGAGGGTCAGCCCGCTGACGGCGTTGGAGAGCGCTGTGGCGGCGGAATTGATGGCATCCTGATTACGGGTGGTATAACCGTCGTTCAGATCGGCAAGGATCGCTTCCGCGTTGGTCAGCGCCGTTTCAAGGGTGCTTCTGGAGGCGGAGGTATACTTCGCGGAATAGTTGCTCTCGTTATACTTGCCCAGCGCGGTGGTATAGTTCGAGCGCAGGGTATCGGAGTTTACAGTGGTGGTAAGACGCTTAATGCCGACGTAACGCTTGCTGTGGGAGTGGGCGCTGGAGTGATACGTGCAGCCGCCCTCTACGCAGCCGACGGCGGTATAACCGTTGGAACTTGTACTGCTTAAACAATCCACCGCGGTGATCGGTGCGCCTGCGGCACGGTCTGTGGTGGCGCAGAGGTATTCGTAGCCGTAACCGGAACCCATGTCCATCAGAAAATCCACGATACCGTCTACCGAATAGCTGTCAAACGGACTGCCGCCGGCACGATAATACAGGATGCTCTGATTGGCGCTGTCCTTAACGTATTTGTTGCCGCTGCCGCCGCCGTTGTTGCCGGGCCACGCCTTATTCTTGCCGTCGTAAGAATAGTTGGAGTGGGCGTCGTCCGAATCGTAGAACTTGATGCCGGTGAGGGCCTGGGTGGGATCGGTGGTGGTTCTGTAGCCCACGTAGATTTTCTTAGTACCCGACCAGTCCTGCATCATATCCAGAAAATTAGAGCAGGGCGTCCAGCTTGCGCCGGTCATCTGGTTTCTGACAGTGCTTGCGCTTGAGCCGTCGTAACCCACGCACAACGCCTTGATGAACGTAGTGCCGCTGGCGTAGTAATACTCGGTGCTGTAAGCTTTGGAGTATGTGCCGTAGGCCTGTGCTTTGGGCGTAAACAGAACGCCGATCACCGGGAGCATGGTGATCACCATGACCAGCGAAAGCACGATGGAAAGCGTTTTTTTCATTTTCTTCATTTTGGAAACCTCCGGAAAAAATGCCTGTACCGATACACAGTACTAATAAAAAATTATACCACTTATTTTTTATTGTTTCAATTATCTTTTTATATAAAACCATACAAAAAACCGGCATGCATTTTTGTTTGCATCCCGGTTTATCGGTATTTTCGTTCCGCTTCAGCAATTCACTCGGTTTCTGCGCAGGCTGTGATCAGGCTTCTGAGCGCCTCCATACCCTCGCCGGTTTCGGCGGAGGTCTCGATCACGGCCTTCGCGGCGGAAAGGGCGGGCAGCCCGGCGAAGTACGCCGCCTGCTTTTTGCGTTCGGTGGGCTTTAATTTATCGCACTTGGTGAGGGCCGCGGCAAAGGGGATGCCGCTTTCGGTGAGAAAGTTCAGCATCACCGTATCGTCCCCGGTGGGCGGGTGGCGCATATCCAGCAGCTGGATCACAACGCGGATATCGCGGTTTCCGGCAAAATAACCCTCCATCAGCTCGCTCCAACGCAGTATCTCCGCCTTGGAGCGCTTTGCATAGCCGTAGCCCGGCAGGTCGGCAAAGCGCACGTTTCCGGCGCGGAAAAAGTTGACCGTGGTGGTCTTGCCCGGCACCGCGCTCACCCGCGCCAGGTTTTTGCGGTTGAAAAGCTTATTGATCAGCGAGGATTTTCCCACGTTCGATTTGCCTGCGAACACGATCTCGGGCAGGTCGGAGGGGGGCAGCTGCTTCGCCGTGCCGTAGGCGGCCTCAAAGGCCACTTCGTTAAATCTCAACGCGGTTCCCTCCCCGTTCGCGCTTTTTCGGCAGGGGCCGGGGCTGCGGGGCTGCCTCGGGCGCGGCTTCTTCTTCTGCAGGCTGCGGTGCGGGCAGCAATACCGCCTCGAGCACCTCGTCCGCGTATTTCACGGGCACGAACATCACTTTTTCTTTCACCGCGTCGTCCACGTCCTTCAGGTCCGGCTCGTTGGCCCAGGGGATGAACACGGTGCCGATGCCCTCGCGGTAGGCCGCCATGCTCTTTTCACGCAGGCCGCCGATGGCCATCACCCGGCCGGTGAGGCTGATCTCGCCCGTCATCGCCACGTCGGCGCGCACCGGGCGGCCGGTGAGGGCGGAGGCGAGCGCCACGGTGACCGTGATGCCGGCGCTGGGGCCGTCCTTGGGCACCGCGCCCTCGGGGAAGTGGATGTGGATATCGCGGTTCTTATAAAAATCGGGGTCCGCGCCGAGTTCGGCGGCGCGGCTGCGCACGAAGCTGAGGGCAGCCCGGGCGGATTCCTTCATCACGTCGCCCAGAGAGCCGGTGAGCTCCAGCTTGCCGGAGCCCTCCATGCTGAGCACCTCCACCTGCAGCATCTCGCCGCCAACGCTCGTCCACGCGAGGCCGTTCACCACGCCCACGAGGGGCTCTTTCTTTTTATCCTCGTCGCGGTATTTTTTCACGCCGAGGTAGGTTTCAAGGTCCTTTTCGGTGATCTCGAGCCGTGCCGTTTCGCCGCTCGCCAGACGCACGCTCTCTTTGCGGCAGAGCGCCGCCAGTTTGCGTTCGAGCACGCGCACGCCCGCCTCGCGGGTGTAGCCGTCGATCACGGCGCGGATGGCGCCGTCGGTAACGCGGAGGTCCTTTTTGGTGAGGTTGTGCAGCTTCATCTGCTTCGGCAGCAGGTGGCGTTTGGCGATCTGGAATTTTTCTTCGTACGTGTAGCCCGGCAGGTCGATGATCTCCATGCGGTCGCGGAGCGCGTCGGGGATCGCGTATTTATCGTTGGCGGTGGTGATGAACAGCACGCGGGAGAGATCCACCGGCATATCGATGTAGTGGTCGCGGAACGAGAAGTTCTGCTCGCTGTCGAGCACCTCGAGCAGCGCAGAGGCGGGGTCGCCCTTATAGTCGTTGCCGAGCTTGTCCACCTCGTCCAGCAGCACCAGCGGGTTCTGGCTCTTCGCCTCGATCAGGGCGCTCACGATGCGCCCGGGCATGCTGCCGATATAGGTGCGTCGGTGGCCGCGGATCTCGCTCTCATCGTGCACGCCGCCCAGCGCCACGCGCACGTAATTGCGCCCGGTGGCGGAGGCGATGCTCTTGGCGATGCTGGTTTTGCCCACGCCCGGCGGGCCCGCGAGACAGATGATCTGGCCCCTGAGATCGGGCGCGATCATCAGGGCGGCAAGCATTTCGGTGATACGCTCCTTTACGTCCTTCAGGCCGTAGTGGTCGCGCTCCAATATTTTCTGCGCCTTCGGCAGGCTCTTGTTCTCTTTGGTGTAGATCCCCCACGGGATCTCGATGCACTTTTCTATGTAGCTGCGGATCACGTGGCTGTCCGGCGAGGAGGCCGAGAGCTTGCGCATCCGCTCCAGTTCCGCAAAGAGCTTTTCTTTGTGTTCCTGCGGCATCTTTGAGGCGTTCAGCTTTTCGGCGATGGCGGCGCAGTCGTCCGCCTCGGTATCGCCCAGCTCCTCGCTGATGGCGTGCATCTTTTCGCGCAGGTAGTATTCGCGCTGGTTCTTGTCCATCAGCTCCTCTACGCGGTCGCTGAGTTCGTTATCCAGCGCCAGGATCTCGCTCTCGTAGGCGAGGATCACGCAGAGCTTTTCCACCCGCAGATACACGTTGTTCTCGGTGAGCAGCGTAAACTTATCCTCGAACCGGGTGAGCACGTTGCCCGCCACCACGTCCGCCAGCGCGCCCGGCGCGTCGGTATTCTGCACGAAGCTCATGATATCGGGGCTGATCTTGCCGTAGTAGGCAGCGTATTCGTTAAAGAATTTGCGCGCGCTGAACAGGGCGGCCTCGCGGAAGACGCCCGCATCGCTCTCATCCACGTCCCGGGGGAGGGAGAGATCGTCCGCTACCGCAGCGATATTCGCCGTCATATGGGGATAACGGCGGTCCGCGCTCAACATCACGCCCCGGGAGCGCACCTCCACCGCCACCTTCGCGCCGAAGGGCTTTTCGAGGGCGCGGGGATGGAATTTTGATATTTTCACGATGGCGCCGGGGGTGTTTTCGGCGTCTTCGGGGGAATCATCCTCCGGCAGCGCCGGTACGAACACGAGCCCGTCGCCGTTTGAGGCCGCTTTCATGGCCGAGAGCCACGCCTTGTTCGACACGTCGAAGTGGAACGCCATACCGGGAAACAGCACGACGCCCCTGAGGGGTACCACAGGCATGTTTTTGGTTTGTAAACTCATATCTTTCTCCGTAAAATCAATCGTTATTTTTGCCCGAAACGGTCACGCCGCCGAAGGCGACGTAGGGCAGCACGCCGGAGCCGTCCTGCAGGGTCTCGGCGGAAACGCCCTCCACCCGGCGCAGCATCTCGGCAAAGTTGCCGCTGATCATGGTTTCGGTGAGCGGGGAGGCGATCTTCCCGTTTTCGATCAGGAAGCTGTTTTTCGCCACGCCCGAGAAATCGCCGTTGCTGGCGGGCTCGCCGCCGGAGAACCGGCACACCAGAATGCCCTTTTCGATACCGGCGATCATTTCACTGAGGGGCTTGTCGCCCGCTTTGATCTCAACGCAGCCGCTGGAGCTCACCGCTCTGGGCAGGCCGGTGCGGTTGGAGCCGTATTCCGACAGGCAGAAGCTCTTCAGTACGCCCTTTTCGATCATATCGAAATTGCGGCTTTTGTAGCCGTCGGACGTCACCTTTTCGCCGCAGATCACACGCGGGTCGTTGGGGATCACCGAAAGGCTGAAGCACTCGCTGGCCACCTGCTGCCCGAGGCTGTTCTTCCACGGGGTGGTGCCTTCGATCAGCGCGATATCCCCGGCGAAGGACCCGGTGATCACGCCTACCACGTCCGGCACGGCGCTGGGGGCGAACACGGCGGTACCCACGAACTTACCGGTGAAGGGAGAAGCCTCCAGCTCTTTCACCGCGCGCTCGAGCATGGTGCGGGTCATGCCGAGCTCCATGATATCGGCGTGGGGATCGAGCGTTTCCACGTCGAAGTAGTTGAACGAGGTGGTCTTATCGCCGTCGTGGGCGGAATACATGATGCTCACTTCGTAGGAGCCGTCCTCTTCGGTGAACAGCACGCCGTTGGTGTTCGCGATCACGTGTTTGCCGTAGGAATAGCTGGCGATCACCTGCTCCAGCATGATCTGCGGGAACTCGCGCGCCACGGCTTCGGTGAAACGGATCACGGAATCGAAGAAGGCCTCTTTATCGCAGGTGAGGGCGCCGTCTGTAAAATCGGCGTTCTCTTCTTTTTTGGAGATGCACACCGCCGGGTCTTCGGCGCCGTTTGCCGCCGCCTGCACGCACTCCGCCGCTGCCGCGGCAACGTCTTCGGGATCCAGCGAGTTGATGGCGCCGGTGCCCTTCTTACGGTCCTTGATGGCCTTCATGCCCACCGAGGAGGAGAACACGCTGCGGATCAGCGAAAATTCGCCCGCGTCCACGTTGAATTCCTCTACGCGGCCTTCGCTCGCGCTTGCCTGGGCGTGGTCGGCGCCCGCTTCTTTCATTTTATCGAGCGCGTAAAGCGCCGTTTTTTTCAGATTTTCCATAACCTTCTCCTTATCTGCCGCCGATGTTCACTTTGCAGCGCAGGGCGGGGCCGCCCATGGAGACCGGCATGGGCTGCTTCTTGCCGCAGTAACCGGCAAAGTCCCAGTGCACGGTATCCGAAAGCATATCCACGGTTTTCAGCATTTCGAACGCCACGCCGGAAATGGTGGTGTCTCTGAGCGCTCTGCCAAGCTTGCCGTTTCTGATCTCGTAACCCATGGTGATGCCGAACATGAACTCGCCGGTGGTATCCGCCTGGCCGTTCTGGGTTCTGGTGAGGTAATAGCCGTTATCCACCGAAGAGATCATCTCTTCCAGCGTGTTTTTGCCGGGATGGATGGCGGTGTTGCGCATGCGGATCAGGGGCTCGTCCGAAAAGGCGAAGGCCCGGGCGTTGCCGCAGGGCTCCATGCCGAAGTGCCGCGCGCTCTCAAGGTTGTTCATATAGCCCACGAGAACGCCGTCTTTAATGAGGGGCGCGTCCTTGCACAAAACGCCCTCGTCGTCCGCATACACCGGCAGGGGCGCCGGTTCGCCGAACGCGGTATGGGCAAAGTCGGTAAGGCTCACCAGTCCGCTCGCCACGGTCTTGCCGAGGGAACCGGCAGCCACGCTGCCCGCGAGCACCAGATCCGCCTCCACGGTGTGGCCCACGGCCTCGTGCGCCACCATGCCCGCGATGGAGGAATCGATGATGCACAGCCGCTCGCCCGCCTCGGGGAACACGCCCTCGCGTTTGAGCATAAGCTCGTTATACAGCTTTTCCACGGCGGGGTGCAGATCGGCCGGGTCGCCGTAATAATCGGTAAAGTACCCGGCGCCGCCGCCGCAGATATCAAACAGCTCCACCGTTTCGCCGTCGTCCGTTTCGGCGGAGAGGGAAACCACCACGTAGGTGCGGGGGAACAGCTGGTGCGTGCAGGCGCCTTCGCTGGTGAACAGCTCTTTTTCGATGCAGTCCGCGATCACCGCCACGGAGCGGGAAGTAACGTTCGGGCAGTTTTCGCCGATAAAGGAATCCAGCGCCATCGCATAGTCGATCAGCTGCTTCTGGTCGGTCTCCTGAAACGGGCGTTCGGCGCGGTAAACGGCGGGCGCTGCAAGGAGCAGCGGGCCCTTGTTTTTCGGCTTGCGGGAATCGAGCAGCTCTGCGTTTTCACGCGCCGACTTCAGGATCTCCTGCACGTGGGCGTCGGACCGGTCGCCGATGCTGGCGAAGCCCCATACGCCGTTCCGGTACACCCGGGCGCAGGCGCCGGTGGCTTTGGACGAGATATTGGTAACAAGGCTGCCGCTGAGAACGGCCACCCGCCGTGTACGGTAGGTCTGCCGCCGGATCTCGGCGTGTGAAGCGCAGCCGGAAAGTGCTTTTTTGATCGTATCGCTCATTTGTAAATTCGCCTCCATTTTATTAGTATACCACGTTTTCTGCCGCAGGTAAAGTGTTTTTTCTTTCAAAAAGTATTTACTTCTCTATTTATTATTGCTATAATTATTTAAATATTGCCTTTTGGGGGTAAAAAGAATGAATTATACGTCAACCCGCAACAACCGCCTGTCGGTTTCCGCTTCGTTCGCCATCGCCAACGGCATCAGCGCCGAGGGCGGCCTGTTCGTGCCCGAGTCGATCCCGCACACAGATGCGGCGTTTATCGCTTCTCTCGCGCCGCTCTCTTACACCGAACGGGCGAGAAAGATATTGCCGCTCTTTTTAACGGACTACACCGAAAAAGAGCTGAAAGCCTATACCGCCGCCGCTTACGGCAGCCAGTTTGAGGGCCCCGCCCCCGCGCCGGTGACCCCGCTGCACGACAACGTGAGCGTTCTGGAACTGTGGCACGGCCCCACCTGCGCCTTCAAGGATATGGCGCTGCAGCTTCTGCCGCACCTGCTCACGGGCGCCGCAAAGCGCGTGCTTGAGGGCAAGGAGAGCGTGATCCTCGTTGCCACCTCCGGCGACACCGGCAAGGCTGCGCTGGAGGGCTTCAAAGACGTGGCGGGAACGCGCATTCTCGTATTCTTCCCCGACAAAGGCGTGAGCCCGATGCAGAAGCTGCAGATGACCACGCAGGAGGGAAACAACGTGGGCGTGTGCGCCATCGAGGGCAATTTTGACGACGCGCAGACCGGCGTGAAGGCCATCTTTACCGACGCGGGCGTAAAAGAGCGGCTTCTGAAAAACAACATGTGCTTCTCTTCCGCCAACTCGATCAACTGGGGCCGCCTCGTGCCGCAGATCGTATACTTTTTTTCCGCCTACGCGGACCTGCTGGCAAAGGGCGCCATCGCCAACGGCGAAAAGATCAATTTCTGCGTGCCCACCGGCAACTTCGGCAACATCCTTGCGGGCTGGTACGCCAAACGCATGGGCCTGCCGGTAAACAAACTGATCTGCGCCTCCAACGAGAACGACGTGCTCACCGAGTTTCTCACCACGGGGCGCTACAACCGCTGCCGCACCTTCCACACCACGGTATCTCCCAGTATGGATATCCTGATCTCGAGCAACCTTGAGCGGCTCATTTTCCACCTGCTGGGGAACGACAGCGACGAGACCAACCGCCTGTTCGCCGCGCTGAAGGAGAACGGCGAATATACCGTATCCGACGCGCTGCTGGAAGAGATCAAAGCCACCTTCGCCGCGGGCTGCTGCAACGACGACGCCACCAAGGCCGCCATCGCCGATACCTACCGCGAACACGGCTACCTGTGCGATACCCACACGGGCGTTGCGGTGCGCGTATATGAAGCCTACCGCGCCGCGGGCGATATGACCCCGAGCGTGATCGTTTCCACCGCTTCACCGTACAAATTCTCGAAGGCGGTGCTGGGCGCCCTCACAGACGGGCGCTTCACCGCCGAAAACGAGTTCGATATGGTTTCGGAGCTGGAAGCGTTCACCGGCATTCCCGCCCCCGCGCCCCTGAAAGGCCTGAAGGGCAAAACGCCCCGCTTCACGAACGTGTGCACCCAGGCGGAGATGGAAGCGCAGGTGTACGGGCTGCTGGGAATCGAAGATTGAGTTCGGAATTCGGAGTTCGGAGTTCGGAGTTCGGAGTTCGGATGTTAATTGTTAATTGTTAATCGTTCATTAGATTTCATTTTTCATTTTTCATTTTTCATCTTTCATCTTTTATTCTCCCTTTTTTTGCTTTCGCCGGGGCATGCTATAATCCGGCTGTAAACAAAAAAGCGTAAAGGAGAAACGCGCATGCCTCATAACGAGACGAAGCTGCTGTATAAAACCCAAGGGAACGCGCTGCCCGGCGGCAAACCGAGGGTATATTTCACCTGCCATCCGGCGGACTTTGAAGCGTACTTTGAAAAGGTGTGCGCAGATCTGTTCGCCGCGCACGACTGCGCCGTGTACTACACCGAGGATATGGCGGGCGAGCTGCCCGCGGACACCCGCGAGACCGACCTCGACCGCATGAACCTGTTCGTGATCCCGGTCACTACGCGCCTGCTCGTGGATGAGAACCGGGCGATGGACGAGGACTTCGCCTTCGCCAAAGAAAAGCATATTCCCGTGCTGCCGCTGATGATGCAGCCCGGCCTCGGCCCGATCTACAGCAAGGAAGACCGTTTCGGCAAACTGCAGTACCTCGACCCGTTCAACACGGACAGTACGGCGATCCCTTATGAAGAAAAACTGAAAAAATACCTTGAAGCCGTTCTCGTCAGCGACGAAACGGTGAAGCGTGTGCGCGCCGCGTTCGACGCGTATATTTTTCTGAGTTACCGCAAGAAAGACCGTGCCTTTGCCAATACGCTGCTGCGGCTGATCCACAACCACCCGCGCTGCCGGGATATTGCGGTGTGGTACGATGAATTTCTGACCCCCGGCGAGAGCTTCAACGAAAATATCGAACGCGCGCTGCGCGACAGCCGCATGTTCACGCTGCTCGTGACTCCCAACCTGCTGGAGGAAACGAACGGCAAGCCCAACTTTGTGATGGGCACCGAATACCCTGCCGCCCGTGACGCAGGGATGGACATTCTGCCCGCCGAAATGCAGGACACCGACCGCGCCGCGCTGGCGGAGAAGTTTGCCGGTCTGCCCCAGCCCGTGAAAACGGAGGACGAGGCGGCGTTTACCGCTGCGCTGACCGAGGCGGTGTGCCGCTTCGCCAAGGATGAAAACGACAACGACCCGGCGCACAACTACCTGATCGGTCTTGCGTACCTCGACGGCATCGACGTGGAAACAAACCGTGAACGCGGGCTGGAACTCATCACCTCCGCGGCGGAAGCCGGCCTGCCCGAAGCGATGGAAAAGCTCAGAGATATGTACTTCAACGGAACCGGCGTCGGGCTGGATTACCGTAAATCAGAATATTGGGCGCGTAAATACGCAAAATACTGCGAAAACCACTACGGGGAAGATGACGAAAGAACGCTTGAGGCGCTGCACAATCTTGCTTTTGTTTTTTATTATAATGGCGATTATACTGAAGCAGTACGGTACAATGAAAAGGTATATATGCTGTACTGCAAGGTTCTCGGTGAAGAAAACCAGGATACGCTTCAGTCTCTCAATAATCTGGCTTTGGCCTACAACAGCCTCGGTGAATTGAAAAAAGCTTTGGAACTCAATGAAAAATGCTATGCGTTGAAATGCAAGGTTCTTGGCGAGGAACACCCTGATGCGCTTTTATCACTCCATAATCTGGCATTTAACTACAGCAGCCTCGGTGATCATAAAAAAGCGCTTGAACTGAATAAGAAATGCTATATCCTGTACTGCAAGGTGCGCGGGGAAGAACACCCGGATACGCTTTTATCTCTCAATAATCTAGCAATGAATTACAGCAGCCTCGGTGAATATAAAAAAGCGCTTGAACTCAATGAGAAATGCTATATCCTGTACTGCAAGGTCCGAGGGGAAGAACACCCGAACGCGCTTTTATCACTCAGCAATCAGGCGTTTACCTACGGTAACCTCGGTGAGTATAAAAAAGCGCTTGAACTCAACGAGAAGTGCTATGCGCTGAAATGCAAGGTCATCGGAGAGGAACACCCGGATACGCTTTTAACACTCAGCAATCTTGCTTTGAACTACAATAGCCTCGGTGAATATAAAAAAGCGCTTGAACTCAATGAGAAATGTTATATCCTGTACTGCAAGGGCCTCGGTGAGAAGCACCCGAGTACACTCCAATCACTCAATAATCTGGCATTGAACTGCAATAGTCTCGGTGATTATAAAAAAGCTCTGGGACTCTATGAAAAATGCTATAGTCTGTACTGCACGGTCCTCGGTGAGGAACACCCGGAGACGATCCAATCACTCAGCAATCTGGCTTTGACCTGCTGCAACCTCGGCGATCATAAAAAAGCTTTGGAACTCAACGAGAAATGTTATGCCCTGCGCTGCAAGGGCCTCGGTGAGATGCACCCGAATACGCTCCAATCGCTCAACAATCTGGCTTTGAACTACAACAGCCTCGGTGAGTATAAAAAAGCGCTTGAACTCAATGAGAAATGCTATTTTCTGTACTGTAAGGTTCTCGGAGAGGAGCACCCGGAAACACTTACATCACTCAACAATCTGGCTATGACCTGCGAGCGCCTCGGTGATCATAAAAAAACGCTTGAACTTACTGAAAAATGTTATACTCTGAAATGCAAGATTATCGGTGAAGAACACCCGGATACGCTTTTAACACTCAGCAATCTGGCATGGATCTATGGCACCCTCGGTGATTATAAAAAATCGCTTGAACTCAATGAGAAATGCTATGCCCTGCGCTGTAAAGTCCTCGGAGAAGAACACCCGGATACGATCCAATCGCTCAACAATCTGGCATATTCTTACGGAAAACTCGGTAATTATCAAAAACTGAACGAATTACTGCAAAAACTCTATCCGCTGCTCTGCGCGGTCCTTGGCGAAGAACACCCAGATATGCTTAATATACTCAGCGATTTGGCATCTTCTTATGAAAAGCTCGGTAATTATCAGAAACAGAGCGAATTGCTGCAAAAACTCTATCCACTCCTCTGCAAGATCCTTGGCGAAGAACACCCGGATACGCTTAATACGCTCAACAAACTAGCAATTTCATATTATAAACAAAGAAACTATAATGCAGCGATTACGCTTTTTGAAAAATGCTATACGTCGCATTGTAAAGTCCTCGGCGAAGAACACCCAACTACACTTACCACGCTCAGCGAGCTGGCATATTCATACTTTGGTCAACAAAACTATAATAAGGCGATTATGCTTTTTGAAAAATGCTATGCGATGCGCTGTAAGGTCCTCGGCGAGGAACACCAAACTACACTTACTACGCTCAGCGATCTGGCATATACATATTTTAGTCAAAAGAACTATCATAAAGCAAATGTGCTTTTTGAAAAATGCTATGCGATGCGCTGTAAGGTCCTCGGCGAGGAACACCAAACTACACTTACCACGCTCAACAATCTGGCAAATTCTTACTTTAATCAACAAAACTATAATAACGCAATCACGCTTTTTGAAAAATGCTACACGCTGCGAAGCAAAGTTCTCGGCGAGGAACACCAAACTACGCTCACCGCACTCAATAATCTGGCGTACTCATATAATGAACTCGGTAACTATGCCCGTTCCATAACGCTGTATGACCGGTGCTACGCTTCATATGTAAAAGTATTGGGTGAAGCGAACCCCACCTCTCTGATCGTCACCGCAAATTATGCAAAATCCTGTATGAACGCCGGTAACCGGGAGCAGGCGGCAAAGCTTGCTGGAATTCTTTTGAACAACAAAAACCACCTGCAGCCTGGCACACGCAAGAAAGCCGCCGAACTGTTCGAGGCGCTCGGCGAACCGGAAAAAGCAGATCTTCTGCGCGGGGATGCTGAAAACAAAGCATGAATTCCCGCCGCGGAATCGCATTTAACGCATTCAAACTTTAATTTCATTCCATTTTTCATTTTTCATCATTCATCATTCATCAGAAAGGCCTTCTCATGTCTCTTTACGTAATCGCAGACCTTCATCTCGCCTTCGGCGCGCCCGAAAAAACCATGGACGTTTTTCCGGGCTGGCACGGCTATGCCGACCGCATACGCGAAAACTGGACGCGCATCGTGCGCCCGGAGGATACCGTGGTGCTGCCCGGCGACATCAGCTGGGCGATGGGCCTCAGAAATGCGGCGGCGGACTTCGCCTTTTTAGACGCGCTGCCGGGCACAAAGCTGATCGGCAAGGGCAACCACGATTACTGGTGGGGCACCGTGAAAAAGATGACCCAACTGCTGGACGAAAACGGGCTTTCCACGATCCGGTTCCTGTTCAATAACGCATATCTCTGCGACGGGGTAAGCGTGTGCGGCAGCCGCGGCTGGTTCTTCGACGCGCAGGAGGCGGAGGATAACGCCAAGGTGATCGCCCGGGAGGCCCAGCGGCTGAAGACGAGCATCGAGGCGGGTATCGCGCTGGGCGGCGAGCCCGTGGTATTCATGCACTACCCTGTGGTGATGGACGACAAAACCTGCGAACCGCTCTTTGCTGTGCTGCAGGACTATCAGATCAGGCGCTGCTATTTCGGGCATATCCACGGCGACCGCACCGGCAGACTGGCGGATTTTACCGTGGACGGCGTGCGTTTTTCACTGGCGTCGGCCGATTTTCTGGACTTTACCCCGAAAAAAGTGACGTTTTGAACATTATTTTTTAAAAAGTTTCAAAAAACAGTGGAAATTTATTTTTTTGTTTGTTATAATACTGTGGTTTATGAACACTAAGTTTTTAGGTTAAGGAGACACACTATGTTAAAATCAGCAGAAAAAACCGGTACCAACGAATATACGCTTGTGATCACCGTTTCGGCGGAAGACTTCAACGCCGCGGTGAACAAGGTATATAATAAGCAGAAGAATTCCATCAACGTTCCCGGCTTCCGCAAGGGCAAGGCCCCCCGCGCGTTCATCGAAAAGATCTACGGCGAAGGCGTTTTCTATGACGACGCCATCAACGACTGCTTCCCCGTCGCTTACGACGCCGCCGTGGAAGAATCCGGCATCGACCCCGTTGACCAGCCCAGAGATTTCGACCTGAAGCACGTGGGCAAAGACGGCCTTGAGATCGAATGCAAAGTGACCGTGCGCCCCGAGGTGGGCGTTGTGGGCTACAAGGGCATCGAGGCCGAAAAGCCGAACGCCGAAGTGACCGACGAGGACGTTGAGAAGGATCTGAAGGCGAAGCAGGAAGCGAACGCCCGTGAGATCAGCGTGGAAGACCGCGCCGCCAAAGAGGGCGACGTCACCACCATCGACTTCGAGGGCTTCACCGACGGCGTTGCCTTTGAAGGCGGCAAGGGCGAAGATTACGACCTTGAGCTGGGCTCCGGCTCGTTCATCCCCGGCTTTGAAGACCAGATCGTGGGCCACAACGTGGGCGACGCGTTCGACGTGAACGTGACCTTCCCCGAGGAGTACGCAGAAGAGCTTGCCGGCAAGGACGCCGTGTTCAAAGTGACCGTGAAGGCCATCAAAGAGAAGCAGCTGCCCGAACTGGACGACGAGTTTGTGAAAGACGTGAGCGAGTTCGATACCCTTGACGAGCTGCGCGCCGACATCCGCAAGACCCTGACCGAGCAGAGAGAAAAGAGCGCGAAATCCACGTTTGAAAACGCGGTTTACGATAAACTCTCCGAGCTCGTGGACGGCGAGATCCCGGACGTGATGTATGACAAAGCCGTTGATAATATGATCAGCGAGTTCCGTTACAACATCGAATCGCAGGGCATGCCCTTCGATAAGTACATCGCCGCCATCGGCATGACCGAGGATTCCATCCGCAATATGTACCGCCCGCGCGCCGAGAAGGACGTGAAGATCGAGCTGGCGCTGGCGAAGATCGCCGCTCTTGAAGGCATCGAAGCCACCGAAGAAGACATCGCCGCCGAGTACGACAAGATGGCTGAGCGCTACGGCGTGAAGGCCGAAGACGTGAAGGCCGCCATCAGCGAAGAACGCGTTATCGCGCAGATCAAGTCCAACAAGGCAAGCGATCTCGTTCTGGAGGCCGCCGTGGCCGCCGCGCCCGCCGAAAAAGCGGACGAAGAAGCTGAATAATCCGAATCAAACCGGTCAATTCTTATAGAAGCAGATTCCGGCCATGCAAAAGCGGTTGGAGCGATCCCGCCGCTTTTGCTTTTGAAGTATAATTTAAGTAAAACAAATTAATATGATAGGGGGGATAGGTATGGATAATTTAATAGCAAGCCCAAGTTTAGCAAAAGCTTATTTAAATACAGCTTTGAAGTATGGCGAATTAGAATATTTTTTGGAAGGTTTAGAGCCGTATATATTATATGTAAAAGATCCGTATGGCAACGATGTTTTTAGCGCTATGCATGTGATGGAGGCAATATATAATAAACATAGAAGCGATCCAAGTTTAAAACTTGATGAACTAACTGCGAATACAATTGCCCAAGAATTAGAAAAAACTAGATATGAAAAAAGTATATTAAACTTGATGGAGGATATACTTTATCAGGTAAATGCACAAAAAAAAGGCACTGCTGCTTTTAATCTTGATTGCGTAGATTTGTTAAATGAATTAAGAGAAAATATAAAAAGAAATGAACCTTTTTATAGATATCCACTTCGACTAAAGGATGGCTCAATGTCCAATACTTGGGCAAAATTAGAAGATTATAATAAGAGAATGTATCAAGAGACTGGTACTGAAATTTTGTAGTTAACGGGGACTAGTTGTGAGTATTAATGGAAAATCAGAGTGGAAGGCTTCAAATATAGAAAAAGAGTTTATTCCAGCTTTTAAAGCACAGCATCCAGAATGTGTTTTAAAAGATCCAATATAAAGCTGCAATTCGGAATTCGGAATTCGGAATTCGGAATTATTATGACACTTTCAATCCCGAAGGAGGTTACATTATGTTTTACGATCCCAAACTGTCTCTGGTGCCCACCGTTATAGAGCAGACCAACCGCGGCGAGCGCGCGTACGATATCTTCAGCCGCCTGCTGAACGACCGCATCGTGGTGCTCAGCGAAGAGGTGAACGACGTTACCGCCAGCCTCGTGGTGGCGCAGCTGCTCTTCCTTGAGGGGCAGGACCCCGAAAAGGACATCTCTTTCTATATCAACTCCCCCGGCGGAAGCGTTTCCGCGGGCTTCGCGATCTACGATACCATGCAGTACATCAAGTGCGACGTATCCACCATCTGCCTCGGCATGGCTGCCAGCATGGGCGCGTTCCTGCTTGCGGCGGGCGCTCCCGGCAAACGCTTCGCTCTGCCCAACGCCGAGATCATGATCCACCAGCCGCTGGGCGGCGCGCAGGGCCAGGCCAGCGATATCAAGATCATGAGCGACCACATCCTGCGCACGCGCGACAAACTGAACCGCATCCTTGCCGAAAGGACCGGCAAGCCGCTGGAAGAGATCGAACGCGACACCGACCGCGACAACTTCATGACCGCGGAGGAGGCCTGCGCGTACGGGCTTGTGGATAAGGTTCTGTATAAGAGATAAGGAAATTTCCAGAGCGGAGAGCGGAGAGCGGAGAGCGGAGACAATTCGGAATTCGGAATGCGTAATTCGGAATTATTTGAACCTGAGCCGTTTTCGTTCATCTTTCTTATTTCATTTTTCATTGTTCATTGTTCATTGTTTTAAGGAGGTTCTGTTTTGGCAAGATACGACGAGCCGAAAGACCATATCCGCTGTTCGTTCTGCGGCCGCACGCAGGATCAGGTTTCCATGCTGATCCAGGGGCCCGGGGCGTATATCTGCGACGAGTGCGTGGATAACTGCCTTTCGATCATCAACGGCGGCGGCAAGAAAACCCACGCTGCGGCGCCCAAAAAGACCCTGCGCAAGCTCCCCCGCCCGCAGGAGATCAAGGCGAAGCTGGACGAATACGTGATCGGGCAGGAAGCCGCCAAGGTCGCGCTGAGCGTTTCGGTATATAACCATTATAAGCGCGTGTACCGCAAAACCGGCACCGACGTTGAGATCGTAAAGAGCAACATCCTGCTGCTCGGCCCCACGGGCGTGGGCAAGACTTTCCTTGCCCAGACCCTCGCCAAAACGCTGGACGTGCCCTTTGCCATTGCCGACGCCACCACGCTCACCGAAGCGGGCTACGTGGGCGAAGACGTGGAAAACATTCTGCTGCGCCTGATCCAGGCGGCGGATTACGATATCGAAAAGGCCGAGCACGGCATCATCTACGTGGATGAGATCGACAAGATCGCCCGCAAATCCGAAAACACCAGCATCACCCGCGACGTGAGCGGTGAAGGCGTGCAGCAGG
>JAEEGL014882594.1_pt1 | contig 17901 bp, 15 predicted proteins | sample 9134231 | NCBI WGS metagenome assembly JAEEGL01 (sample SAMN16246548, study PRJNA631951) | gut metagenome | biome: gut microbiome; feature: rumen; material: fiber-attached | host: Bos | place: Iran: Karaj | collected 2018-10 | reverse complement strand
TTCATCACCTTACCCTCGTCCTGGAGTTGCTTGGAGAGGATGGCGATGCGCTGCTTCATGAAGTCATCGACCTGCTTCTTCAGGTCAGCATTCTCGGCGAGCGACTTCTGCAGAGCGGCGATAGCATCGGGGGCGTTGTTGAGCATCTCCTTGATGTGTCCCAGGGTATCCTGGACGGTGTCAAGCATCTCCTCGACACGAGCACCTGTAACGGCCTCGATGCGGCGGATACCGGCTGCGATACTGCTCTCGCTGACGATGCGTACCATACCGATGTTACCCGAGTTGGCCACATGCGTACCACCGCACAACTCAACCGAGTCGCCGTACTTGATGACGCGGACGCGGTCGCCGTATTTCTCGCCGAAGAGTGCCATTGCACCCATCTGCTTGGCCTCCTCGATAGGCACTTCGCGGTGCTCCTCGCGCGGCATCGCGTCACGAATCATCTGGTTAGCCAGATGCTCGACCTGACGGATTTCCTCGGGGGTCACCTTGCGGAAGTGTGAGAAGTCGAAGCGCAGCGACACTGGGTCAACGTAGGAACCCTTCTGCTCGACATGGGTGCCCAGCACTTGGCGCAGGGCAGCGTGCAGCAGGTGGGTTGCCGTGTGGTTGCACTCGGTGGCATGGCGGGCCTTCAGGTCGATGGCGGCATGCATCGTGGCGTTCACATCACTCGGCAGTTTGGCCGTGATGTGCACGGGCAGGTTGTTCTCGCGCTTGGTATCGGTCACTTCGATGACCTCGTCGCCCAGGGTGAGCGTACCACGGTCGCCTACCTGTCCACCCATCTCGGCATAGAACGGTGTGCGGTCGAGTACCACCTGGTAGAAGGACTTGTTCTTCTGCGTCACTTTGCGGTAGCGCAGGATGTTCACGTCACACTCGGTGAGGTCGTAACCCACAAACTCGGTCACACCGTCCTTGAGTTCCACCCAGTCGGTGGCCTCGACAGCAGCGGCGTTGCGGGCGCGCTGTTTCTGCTTCTGCATCTCGACATTGAATTCCTCCTCGTTGACCGTCATGCCGTTCTCACGCAAGATGAGTTCAGTAAGGTCCAGAGGGAAACCGAAGGTATCATAGAGGGTGAAGGCCTCCTTGCCGTCCACAACGGTTTTGCCGGCGGCCTTGGTATCGGCGATGACCTTCTCGATAAGTTTCATACCCGTCTCGAGCGTGCGCAGGAAGGCATCTTCCTCCTCCTTGGTCACGTGCTTGATCAGATCGGCCTGGGCCTTGATCTCGGGATAGGCGTCGCCCATACCGTCGATGAGGGTATCGATCAGGCGGTACATGAAGGCCTCGCGGAATCCCAGGAAAGTGTAGCCGTAACGCACCGCACGGCGCAGGATGCGGCGGATGACGTAACCGGCCTTGGCATTGCTGGGCAACTGTCCGTCGGCCACCGAGAAGGCGATGGTGCGCACATGGTCGGCCACAACACGCATGGCGATATCCACATCATTGCTGTCGCCGTATTTCTTGCCGCACATCTCGCCCAACTTGCCGATGAGGGGCTGGAAGACGTCGGTATCATAGTTGGATTTCTTGCCCTGGAGCACCATGCAGAGGCGCTCCAGACCCATACCGGTATCGATGACCTTGTTGGGCAGCGGCTCGAGCGAGCCGTCCACCTTGCGATTGTACTGCATGAACACGAGGTTCCAGATCTCGATCACCTGGGGGTTGTCCTTGTTGACTAGTTCGGCACCGGGCACAACAGCCTTTTCCTCCTCGCTGCGCAGGTCGATGTGAATCTCGCTGCAGGGTCCACAGGGTCCCGTGTCACCCATCTCCCAGAAGTTGTCGTGGGCGTTGCCGTTGATGATGTGGTCCTTGGGCAGGTGAGCCTCCCAGTAGCCTGCGGCTTCGTCGTCGCGACCCAGGCCGATGCGCTCATCGCCCTCGAAGACGGTAGCATACAGCAGTTTGGGGTCAATATTCAGCACATTGACAAGCAGGTCCCAAGACCAGTCAATGGCCTCACGCTTGAAATAGTCACCGAATGACCAGTTGCCCAGCATCTCGAACATCGTGTGATGATAGGTGTCGTGGCCCACTTCCTCAAGGTCGTTGTGCTTGCCGCTGACGCGCAGACACTTCTGCGAGTCGGCAACACGCCTCCACTGGGCGTCCTTGTTGCCCAGGATAATATCCTTGAACTGGTTCATACCCGCATTGGTAAACATGAGCGTGGGGTCATCCTTGATAACCATGGGAGCCGAAGGCACAATATGGTGGCCATGCTCCTCAAAATAGCGCTTGAAAGCCTCTCGAATTTCTTTTGCTGTAAGCATAATACGTATCTTAATTTGTTATAAATGTTCGGTTTTTGTTGCAAAGTCTAAACTTTTTGTTTATCTTTGCAGGGTTGTAAACAACCCGCAAAGTTAGTCAATTATATCAATTTGTGCAAGAGCATGCAGGAACTGGACAAAAAATTCTATAAAATCGGTGATGTATCTGACATCCTGGGCATCCCCGAATCGACGTTGCGCTACTGGGAGACTCAGTTCACCATCATCAAGCCGAAGCGCAACAAGAAAAACATCCGTTACTACACGCCTCATGACATCGAGATCATCAGCCGCGTGTATTACCTCGTCAAGGAGAAGGGGCTGAAACTGGATGCAGCCCAGGCACAGATACGCCACAACCGTGACGGCGTGGACAAGCGCTTTGATGCCATCGAGCAACTCAAGGGCATTCGCGCCCAACTGGTAGCCTTCCAGGAGAGCCTGGACACGCTGTTCCCCGACATCCCCGCCGCCCGATAACCCGGCACAAGACATCACAAGCGAGGGCTGTTCCACTGCGATGGAGCAGCCCTCGCTTGATGGTCACGGCCTAAATGTCCAACGGCAAAAACGAAATCTGGCAACACGCGTCACCGCGCATTGCCAGACAGTTTTTAATGAATCTTATAAACGTAATTCCGGGTTTTCTTAGAATCTCATTCCCAAAGTAAGGGAGATGCGGTTGTTATTGTTCTTCACATCAGCGCTGACGTTGGGCTCGTAGCCGTACTCGTCGTTGATGGGCGAGAAGGCATTGTAAACGCTCTCGCGGATGTTGTGGACATAAGCCACGTCGCTGTAGAACGACTTGTAGCGATAACCCACACCACAGGTGATGTTCTGAACGGTATTGTCATACTGATAGGTGGGATTGGTACCTACAGTGATGATGTTGTAGTCATAATCGTCGACGCCTTTCTTCACCTGGGTGGTCTTGTAACTGTAACCGGCACGCAGGCTCCAACTGGGATTGACGCGGTACTCAGCACCGAGGCGGATGATGTGAGAGGGCTTGAAGTAGTCCTTCACGTTATAGGTCACATCGGGATAGTTGTTACCGCGGTCGTCACCGATGCGCATGGTCTGGTTGGCCACATACTCATAATCAAGGCTGATGATGCCTTGGGTACCGATTACGCCGGCCACGCTACCCATAAAGCGCCAGGGAGTGGAGATGGTGTAGTTACTGGAGTAGTCATAACCATCGTTGCTGCCCTTGGTGGCACTGTAGAGTTGGTTGCCGTTCTGATAGGCCTTGAGCGAAGCCTCCACATAGTAGGTGTCGCGCATATCGTAGAAGGTGGGCGTGTGGAACGCTGCACCGATGCGCAGCGCCTGGGTGGGACGCCAGATGAGACCCAACTTGAAGTTAACGCCGGTGCCCTCGGAGTGCAGATAGTTGTACAGTCCCCAATCGGCACGGGTGTTATGGTTGGAAATCGGACTCTGATACAGGTCTTCATCATCGGTCATCACATAGGCGTTGGTCAAGTCCTCCTCGTAGGCCTGGAAACTCCTGTAATCCAGATCCAGGATACCGAAGTCGAGACCGAAGTACAGTTTGTTGGCCACATTGCCGCCAAAACCGATATTGTACTCGTCGGCGTGTCCGCGCTCATCCACCTCGTAGTAGGCGTTACCAGTAGTGGCGTCACCAAAGAGACCTTGCATATAGCCGTCGTTGGCATTGATGATGCCGACATAGCCATGGGTCTTGGTGGGCATGTCAAAGGTGGTTACTGCTGCCCAGGGAGCATTGCCATCGAAGTAAGGGTTGAAGTCGTCGGTCCAGTAGAGGTCAGCATCGGTGAAAGGACCATTAGGATTAACGTTGACAAACTCGTCGGCGATAAAGTTACTCATCGAGGTGGGGATGTCAGCGACACCGCCCACATAATGGCGATTGAACGACTGCAAGCGGTTGTAGGTGAAACCGAAATTGAGATTGGGGACAGTCTCGGAGTTGAGACGGATAGCGCCCACATAGCCCACATTGTTGATGTTGAAGCGGGTCTCTTTCATCTTGTCCACGCCTGCCTTGACGCTATTACAGTCCACACTCATCGTGATACCCAGGTCGGAACTGCGGTATACGCCGATACCGGCAGGGTTCTGGGTGAGCGTCGAGAGATCACCACCGAGGGCTCCAAATGCACCAGCCATCGACTGGAAGCGCGAGGTACCTCTGAGTTCGGTCTGTGACATCTGCAGGACATCAAATGCATCCTGTGCGTTTATCATCAAAGGAAGTCCGCACAACAAAAGGGCAAAAACTTTCTTTTTCATGTTCAAACAGTGTTAGAGTTCAGTTAAATGATTGAAAAATTCAATGTTATGTGTGTGCACGATTGATAAGCGCAAGGCTTAGCGACGATGTCCACCACCGCCCGACGATCCACCATGGCTGCCACCGCCACCAGATCCGCCACGGCTGCCGCCGCCACCACTATAGGAGCCACCGCTGGAGTGACCACCGCTGGAGTGTCCACCACTGTAGGAACTGCCGCTGGAGGAGCCACCGCGTGAGCCGCCACTGTAGCCGCCACCTGAGCGACCGCTGCTGGAACCGCCGCTATAGGAGCCGCGCGAGCCACCGCGCGAACCGCCACTGTAGGAGCCGCTGTTGCGCGAACCGCCACTGCCGCGGGTGGTTACACCAGAACTGCCACGAGAGCCCATGTTGCCGCCACGACCGGTAGCATATCCGCCGCGGTTGCTGCTGCCACGGTTCACCGAGCCACGAGAGCCATCGGTTCCCCTGGCCGAGATGCCGTTGCGAGAAGTCGTTCCAGCACCGACACGGGTGCGTCCGTTGCGATTGGAGGCCAGACCTACGCGACCGCCGTTTTCACGCCAGCCATGATTGGAGTAACCCGTGTGGCCAGCAGGACGTCCGCTCCAGTGATAGTCGTTGTGGATCCAACCGTGGCCCCAGCCATATCCATAGTAGTCATAGTACCAGGGACGATAGCCCCAATAGTTCCAGCCCCACAGTCTAGGATATCCCCAATAGTAACTACTATAGTACCAGGGTGAATACCAACTGTAGTGCCAAGGTGAATACCATCCGCTATACCAGGGATAATAGGCACGGTGTGAATACCAGGGATAGAAATAATCGTAGCCCCACCCGTAACTGGAATAACCCCAGTCACTGCCCACGTAGAGGTTGATGGTGGGTGATTCATCATAATAGAGTTCTACCAAATCCTCATCGTCACTCAAGATCACGATGTCGGGGTTGTAGAAGCGCTCGATGCGGCGGGTGTTGGCAAAAGCCTCATCGTAGGCAAGGGAGTCGCTGTTGAGCCAAATGGTGTCACCATTGATGTCCAACTCATACATGGGCTCATAAGCGCCACGGCGGTTGTACTCGTCATCATCGCGTTCAACACGGTAATTGTCGCGTACAGCCACCTTATATTTTTCAGGGACTTCACCGTAGACGGAGACAGTCTTAGCAGGTGTCTCGACCTTGGTCTTCACCTTTGTCGTGGACTTGCTGGCATCGTAATAGATGTCATCGTAGTCCTGGGCCTGCAAAACCGCTCCGGCCCCTAGGGCTAACACGCCCAATAATGTAAATACTCGGTACTTCATAATTCTTACGTTTTAAAAATTCATTAATAATGTTGTTCTTTGCCTTTTAGACCTGATTCTTTTAAAAAAGTTTAAGACGAATATTAAATCTTTTAAAAAAGCGCTGCAAGTTATAACGCAAAATGAAATAGGCGGCATTTTTTTAAGCAAAAAAATGCTAAAAGCCTATGTTTTTTGCGTTTTACTGCGCACGTAACCTATAGCAAGAACCATGCCAAGGCCACTATCATGTCCATGATGTCATGTGAACAGACCTTGATGTGAACAAAAGTCAGAAAATATCGTTACCTTTGCCGCCGATCATGGGACGCAGAGAGAAGAATTTCCGGTTCAAGCAGTTTGAGGTGGTCAACGACCGCACTGCGATGAAAGTAGGCACCGACGGTGTGCTGCTGGGGGCATGGTGCCCTGTAGCCGAGGCCAGACGCGTGCTCGACGTGGGTACGGGCTGCGGTGTCATCGCCCTGATGGTGGCACAACGTAACCGCCAGGCCCTGATTGAAGGCATCGACATCGACCAGGATTCCATCGCCGAGGCCCGCCTCAACTTTGCCAATTCGCCCTGGAACAACCGGCTCACAGCGATCGAGGGCGACTTTAACGACATGGACGGCGATGCGCGCTATGACCTGATTGTCTCTAACCCACCCTACTTCACCAACGGCGTACTGCCCACTGGCGACGCCCGCACCATGGCGCGCCACACCGCCTCGCTCACCTACCAACAACTCATTGAGGGCGCAGCGCATCTGCTCAACGACGAAGGCATCTTGTCGCTGATATCGCCGGTCGAGGCCTATGGCGACATCATCGAGGCTGCAACATTTGCCTCGCTGCCCGTTCGACGGCTGACGCATGTCATCCCTGTCGAGGGAGCCCTGCCCAAGCGCTTGCTGTGGCAACTGTCACGGCGCGATACCCCCTACGGCGAAGATTCCCTGACCATCGCCCATAGCGACGGAACGTTCACCAGCGAGTATGTCGCCCTGACAGGGGCATTCTATTTAAAAATGTAAGGCACCTTCACCAAACGAAAACAGGCTGCCGGCCCCTCGGGGCCATCGCCTGCCTAAAAAAACAAAAGTCCCGAGACATTTGGATTGTCGATCGGGACCTATATGTTCTGTGTCTAGTGATGCTTCGTCAGCAGTTCGACACAAGGTTGAATTGTTTTATTATTACGAAAAAGTCAATTTATCTCGTTTGAAGCGTTGTCTCTTCATCTTAGTCGCTATATTGACTGACCAAAATCCAAAAAGTTTAATGGGATTGTAATATTTAACACTCATTAACATTTAACCTCGTTAAACCTCCCCCACCGCTCACAAATATCCCCATAAATGGGGATAAAATGCCGCAAAAAATGTAAAATTTAGGGATTGTGGTAGTGGCGAGTGCATAGTAATTTTGCACATTGAAAAATTATATACTCAAGATATGTCAACAGATCAACATAAAAAAGACAATAAAGAGCGACTGCTGGACAACGAGCCCGTGGGCATGACGGTCCAGGTGGTGCGCGTGATGGGCGATGGCGCTTTCAGGCAGCGGTTGCTGGAGATGGGTTTCGTGCGCGGGGCCAAAGTCACCGTGCTGAAAAATGCGCCTCTGCAGGACCCCGTGGAATATATGATTCTGGGCTCCCACATCTCATTGCGACACAGCGAGGCCGCCCAGGTCGAGGTCACCGACAAGGATGCAGAGTTCTGTGACATGGAGGACGCGTTCAACGGCATCGTCGAGACTACCGTGGCCGGCGTTGACCCGATGGCCGACAATGTGTTGCGCGTGGCCCTCATCGGCAATCCCAACTGCGGCAAGACCTCGCTGTTCAACAACGTGACCGGGGCCAAAGAGAAGGTGGGCAACTACGGCGGTGTGACCGTCGACAGCAAGGAAGGCTGGTTCTCCATCGGCGGGCGCAAAGTGCAACTGGTGGACCTGCCCGGCACCTACTCGCTGACGGAGTACTCCCCCGAGGAGATGTATGTGCGCACCTATATCCGCGACAACCATCCCGATGCCATCCTCAACATCGTGGATGCCGGCAACCTGGAGCGAAACCTGTACCTCACCACCCAGATCATGGATATGAACATCCCGATGGTGGTAGCGCTGAACATGTGGGACGAACTGGAGAAAAGCGGCGACCATCTCGACATCGAGATGATGAGCCGCCTGCTGGGTGCCCGCATGGTGCCGATGACAGCCCACAACGGGCACGGGGTGAAGGAGGTGCTGCAAGCCGTGATGGATGCCATCGACGAGAGCGAGCACCAGACACAGCACCACAACGTGAACTACGGCCCTCTCATCGAGGACTGCCTGAATGAACTGGGCGCCACGTGCCCCGACCTGGACCGCTATACCGTACTGAAAATCATCGAGAATGACCAGCATGCCATCGACCTGCTCAACGGCCAAGACAATGCCGACGAGGTGAAAAGCCATGCGGCCGAGATGCGCCAGCGCATCGAGCGCGATTACAACGACGACATCGCCAGCATCATCAGCGACCTGAAATACGGCTTCGTGCGTGGTGCCCTAGCCGAAGCACTAACCCCTAACCCCGAACGCGCCACAGGCGACACCAAGCCCGGCTATTCGCTGGACCGCCTGCTGACAAACCGCTGGCTGGCACTGCCCATCCTGCTGGTGTTGATGTGGCTGATGTTTGAGGTGACCTTCACTTTGGGCGCTTATCCCCAGGAGTGGATTGAGAGCGGCATAGCCTGGTTCGGTGAATGGATCGGCAATGTGATGCCTGAAGGCATTCTCAAGGACTTGATTGTTGACGGCATCATCGGCGGCGTGGGCGGCGTGCTTGTGTTCCTGCCGCAGATTTTGATCCTGTTCTTCTTCATCTCGCTGCTGGAGGACAGCGGATACATGGCCCGCGCGGCCTTTATCGTGGACCGCATCATGCACCGCGTGGGACTGCACGGCAAGTCGTTCATCCCCTACCTCATCGGATTCGGCTGCGGCGTGCCCGCCATCATGGCCACCCGCACGCTTGAGAATCGGCGAGACCGCCTGGTCACCATCCTGACCATCCCGTTCATGTCGTGCTCGGCGCGCCTGCCGGCCTACCTGTTGCTGGTAGCAGCCTTCTTCACTGCAAACCAGGGCCTGATTCTGATGAGCATCTATCTGGTAGGCATTCTGGTTGCGGCCATCACCGCCATTGTCATGAGCAAGACCATCCTGAAGCATGACAAGACACAGTTTGTGATGGAACTGCCACCCTACCGCAAACCCACTGCCCGCAACGCGACCATCCACATGTGGAGCAAGGGTAAACAGTACCTACAGAAGATGGCGACCATCATCCTCGCCGCCTCGATTATCGTGTGGGCGCTGGGCTACTTCCCCCGCCACGACGGGCAGACGCCGCAGGAGCAGATCGAGAACTCCTATATGGGAAAGATGGGTAAAGCCATCGAGCCCGTCGTGGAGCCGCTCGGTTTCAACTGGCAGATGGGCGTCAGCGTGCTCACCGGTGCCGCTGCCAAGGAGATTGTCGTCTCGACAATGGGTGTGCTCTACACCGGCGAGACCGATGCCGACGAAGAGTCGACAACGCTGAAAGAGAAACTGCAGACCGCCACCAAGCCCAACGGCGAACACGTCTTCAACCCGTTAGTGGCCTACTCGTTCATGCTGTTCATCCTGCTCTACTTCCCGTGCATCGCGGCCCTGGCAGCAATCAAGCGGGAAGCAGGCTGGAAGTGGGTCGCCTTTGAGGTAATTTACACCACAGGCGTGGCATGGCTGGTATCGTTCATCTTCTATCAGATTGCCACCAGGCTATAAATTGAGCGCATCATGACAAAATCAACATTATTACAAACGATTGTCGTGTTCGGCATCGTGGCCATTGCGCTACTGTACGTGCTATGGCGCGTTGTCAAAACGGCACGAGGAAAAGGCGATTGCGGCTGCGGCAAGGATTGCCAGTGCAAGAAAAAAAACGGCAAGGAGTTTTAGCGACTCCAGCCTGCTATGAACAACGTGTGGCACGAGACGAGTTCTTGTGCCACATGATTTTTGGTAACGATATAGATGTATTTTAACCGCCTTGCGGACGGGAAATGAGAAGAGAATTTAATTAAGAATTTGATGAATTTCCCGCCCGCAGGGCGGTTAAGGTGTTAGGCGAGTCCATGATGACACACCCTCATAATTATTATCCGAAGAGGTGGCGGAATGCGTCCTCGACGCGGGCGACCTCGACGACAGTGATAGTCCAGTCGTCGCGTTTCACGCCCTTGAGGTTGTTCTTGGGGATGATGATGGTGTCGAAACCGAGTTTCTGGGCCTCGGTGACGCGCTGCTCGCAGCGGGTTACCTGACGTATCTCGCCTGACAGGCCGACCTCACCCGCAAAGCAGATACCGCTGTTGATGGCCATGTCGACGTTGGACGACAGAATGGCGCTGATGACCGCCAGGTCCAATGCCGGGTCGTTGACCTTGATACCGCCCACGATGTTGAGGAAGACGTCTTTCTGCGCCAATTTAAAGCCCAAGCGTTTCTCGAGCACGGCAAGCAGCATGTTCATGCGCCGTTGCTCAAAGCCCGTGACCGAGCGTTGTGCGGTGCCATAGGCCGCGGTGCTCACCAGGGCCTGCACCTCGATAAGGAAGGGCCGCATGCCGTCGATGGTGACGCCGATGGCCGCTCCCGACAATTCGCTGTCCCGTTCACTGAGCAGCAGTTCGCTGGGATTGGTCACTTCCCTCAGGCCGTCCTGTTTCATCTCGTAGATGCCGATTTCGCTCGTGTTGCCGAAACGGTTCTTGATGGGCCGAAGGATACGGTACAGGTAGTTGCGGTCGCCCTCGAACTGGATAACGGCATCGACAATGTGCTCCAAGACCTTGGGACCGGCGATGCTGCCCTCCTTGTTGATGTGTCCGATGAGGATGACCGGGGTGTTCGTCTCCTTGGCATAACGCTGGAAAGCAGCGGCACACTCGCGCACCTGGGTCACACTGCCCGGCGCGCTCTCGAGTTGCTCGTTGGCAATGGTCTGGATGGAATCCACAATGATGAGCGCGGGCTGGAAGGAGCGGATGCTGGCAAAGATATTGTCAAGTGAGGTCTCGCACAACAGGTAGCACTCGCAGTCCATGTGGCCGCCGGCAATGCGGTCGGCACGCATGCGCAACTGCTGCGGGCTCTCCTCGCCCGAGACATACAGCACACGGCGCGAACGGATGCGCAGCACGTTCTGCAGCACCAGCGTGGACTTGCCGATGCCCGGCTCACCACCCAGCAGCACGATGCTCCCCTGCACCAGTCCACCACCGAGCACACGGTTGAGTTCGTTGCTGGGCAGATGGATGCGGGGTTGGTCCTCGGCGCGGATCTCTGAAATCTTTACAGGTTCGGCACCCTTGCGACCGCCCTCTCCCACTCCAGGATAACGTGCGGCAGCCGACTTGGGAGCCTTGGGCTCCTCGATATAGGTGTTCCACTCGCCGCAGGCGGGGCACTTGCCGAGCCACTTGGGCGACTCGTTGCCGCAGTTCTTGCAGAAGAAGGTGGTCTTGACTTGTTGTTTGGCCATGAGGTGCTGATTTAACGGGACAGGGAATGAGATGATGGATTCAACGACGGAAGAATTCGCTGATTGTGATGGCGGCGGCGACGCCCACGTTGAGCGACTCGCTGCCGGCAGTTTTGGCTTTGGGGATGAGCAGGCGCTGGTTCACATGCTTGGCGACCTTGGCCGTGATGCCTTGGCCCTCGTTGCCAAAGATGACAAAACCCGCTTTGCCCAATTCGCTGCGATAGATGTCCTCGCCGTCCAGGAAGGTGCCGTAGACAGGCAGGTCGGGATAAGTCTCAAAGAGTTCCTCGAGATCCCCGTAGTGTACCTTGACGCGGGCGATGGCGCCCATGGTGGCCTGAACCACCTTGTGGTTATAGACATCGACCGTGGTCTTGCTGGCAAAAATGTCGCGGATGCCGAACCAGTCGGCAAGCCTGATGATAGTGCCCAGGTTGCCGGGGTCCTGGATGTTGTCAAGCACGATGTTCAGGCTAGCGGCGACGCGCCCGGTGTCGATGGTGTCGACGGGCTTCTCATAGACAGCAATAACATCGCTGGGGTTGTCGAACTGCGAGATGCGCGCCATCTGCTGGCTGTTGGCGAACACTATCTTGTCATAGTGCTCGGCCGTGCCACACTGGTCATACCACGAGCGCTTGGCGATGAGCCAACGGCAGTTGAAGTGCTGCCACGTGTCGCGCACACACTTGGTTCCCTCGGCGACAAACAGTCCCTCGTCGTCACGGTATTTCTTGGCAGCCAGGCTTTTTACCACCTTGAGGATGCCGTTATTCATGTCCATCATAGGGATTCCTGCTCTCGTTGTGCCACCAGTTCGTTGAAGCGCAGCAGCGTCGTGCAGAACTCTTCGCTCAACAAGGCGATGGCAGGTTGTGAAATCTCGTTGGGAACCTCGTCAACGGCCGATGAGATAGAACCGGCAATGGCAGCAATCGTGTCGGCATCGCCCGCAAGAGCCACCGACAGGCGCACAACGTCCTCGTAGTCCTTACCCTCCATGAAGCAGGTGATGGCCTCGGGCACCGTGTGCTGGCAGGTCTCGTCGAAGGTGAACGTCGGACGGATCTCTTCGAGTGTTCTGGACAGGTCGTAGTGGAAAGTCTTCTCTATATAGTCGCGGATTTCCTTCTTCGACTTACCCTTGCGTGCCATGAAGATGGCGGCGGCAGTGGACTGGGCGCCCTTGATGCCCTCCGGGTGGTTGTGGGTCACCTCGGCCGAAATCTTGGCCAGTTCAAGGGCTTCGTCGAGCGTCTGGGCATAGTAACCTACGGGGCTCACGCGCATCGCCGACCCGTTTCCAAACGAGTTGTAGGGCTGGGGGTCAGCATCACGAATCCAATGCGCGAAGCGGCCACCATACCCTCTGTCGGGATATTTCCAGCACATGTCCAGCATAATCTCGACCAATTTCTCGGGCGTGTGCTGCTTGTCGTCGAGCAGCCACAAGGCATTAGCCATGGTAAGCACGGTGTCGTCGGTGAAAGTGCTCTGGGGCGTGAACAACTCAAAGTCGTGGTCACGTGTAGGGTTAAATTCATAGGCCGACCCAATGATGTCGCCGGCAATGGCTCCAATAATTCCTTTCATGTTATATATTATATTTAATGTATTGTTTGTTTGAGTTCACAAATATACTACTTATTCGCCATTCATCACACACATAGCGCGACAATAATTTTTCACGAAGCCCACGGAATAAGGTATTGAGCGCCCACGCGGGGAGCAGCCGCAGCGGCAGGTTGCTCAACGAGCACGGGACGCCGCATCGTGGCCATTGCGCTCACGTTGCGCCAACCGCTCGTACAGTTGCGCACGGTCAGCACGGCCATGCCGGCAAAACTGCCTGCAATCTCCAGCAGAGCCCGCTTCACAGCCTCAAGGCTGGCAAAACCAGAGCCGTTCACACTGGCCAAACGACGGCCGTTGCACTCGAGGGTGGCACAGATGCGGTCACCCTGATTCACGATGTTGTTGAAGTTGTTGTTCATAGTCATTCCTCCTTGTTCTTTTATTTTACACTGCAAAGATAGAATGATATAGTGCCAAATTTTGGCACCCTAAATACAATAAAGCATAAATTGCAAGTCACTCGCTTGACTATCCCTAATAATACTTGACAGATTTGAGAGCGATTAACTAAGTTGGTTTACACTAATTTTATCGTTCGCCTAAACCGGGTTGACAGTTTGGCGGTTTTATCACTGAATGGGTTTACATCTCTCGAGGTTTCCCTGATTGGGTTTACAGCGCAAAGGCATGTCTTTCCCTAGAAGAGGTTGAAGCAAAGCCAATTCTGTACAAATCCAAAAAAAAATCGCTACCTTTGCGTGATTATTTGTGGTTGACTATGATAAAGAACATTGTCTTTGATTTAGGTGGCGTTATCTTTAAGATAGATAAGCATCAAGCCATCAGGCGTTTTAACGAGGTGGGATTTGCCGATGCCGCATCTTACCTCGATGCGTTTGCCCAGGTAGGCATCTTCGGCGATCTCGAGAGCGGCAAGATAACCGCTGAGCAGTTCCGTTGCCAACTGAGTGAAATGGCAGGAAAGAACCTGACGCTTGAGGATTGCGCTTATGGCTGGCAGGGCTATAAGATGGACTTGCCACAACGCAACCTTGACAAACTCATCGAGTTGCGCCAGCGCGGCTTCAGGCTCAGCCTGCTGAGCAACACCAACCCGTTCATGATGCAGTGGGCACGCAGCAGCGCCTTCGATGGCCGCGGGCATGGGCTCGACCACTACTTTGATGCGCTTTATCTCAGTTACGAGATGGGTATCATGAAGCCTGAAAGGCGCATCTTCGAAATGATGCTCCAGGGCGAAAAAGCGAAGCCGGAAGAGACGGTTTTTATAGATGATAGCGCGCACAACACAGCGACGGCCGCGTCCCTGGGAATGCATGTACTGCAGCCCGATAATGGCGCGGACTGGCACGGGATGCTTGAAGACCTGATAACTCAGTGCAACGGCGGGGAATAGACCATTGCGCTGGGCCCATAACGCAAGACGACACTGTTGATTCAAAACTCCGGACGAGTACTACCGTCTCATGAAAAAACAGTTCACCATCATCGAGAAAAAAGTAACGTTAAGCCTGAACATCGCTTCCCTAATGACAATATGATAAAGCATCAGAATAACAGGTTTAAGATAATGATGTTAGCGGTGTTAGCCGTTGTGACTATCATCACCTATATCAATCCCGTTTTCCCTCAAGAGCAATTCCTGCAGCAAGCAGGGACCATTTTGTTATTCGCACTCATGCTAACTGACCTGCGAAAGCATTGGTTCAGCAATCTGGCTTTTCTTGGAATTGCACTTTTCACAGTGCTTCACCTGATTGGCGCCAGATACATCTATTCCTATGTACCTTATCAGGAGTGGCTGCAATGTCTGGGTGATTGGGGATGGCTGCATTCGACGCGCAACCACTACGACCGCCTGGTACACCTGCTTTTCGGCTTGTTTCTGTTCCCTGCACTGGTGGAATACTCGCGCCGTCGCATCACATCTCGTCAGGTGATGGCAGTTCTCGTGGCGTGGCTGATGGTGCAAGCGGGCAGTCTGATTTATGAATTGTTTGAATGGTCGCTCACACTTGTGCTCTCGCCCGAGGATGCCGAGGGATATAATGGCCAGCAAGGCGACATGTTTGATGCACAAAAAGATATGGCCTTGGCGACGCTGGGCTCCACTATCGCCGCTATTTCATATTTGATTACATGGTGGCTTCAGAAAAAATTGAAAAAAGCCTAATCCACGCTCGTCTTCTCAAATCAAACGCGGTTGATTTACCTCAATGGCAAAGCAACCGCTATTTCTTTTGACAGCATCGGCCGTAAGAGCCCTATGCCGCGACTTTTTTAACACCACCGAGACACCATGCGGCTACTGCTATTTGCAGCACCAGCCACAGGGACGGCGACGCATGGATTTGGCTTTCTCGTAGGATACTTCACGAATCGAAGCCTTGCAGGCGTTCAAGCCACGGCAATTACGCCTGATGTGGTAACACTCTGAACTATTACCTGTACAGATATAGACCGTCCCGCTTGATGCTGGAGCGGAAACAACACTCATGGCGGGAGTGGCAACTTATTTTTACGCCCCAGATTGGAGAAGCGCCAGTTGTTGCTACAAGAAAAGGAAAGCATTGACAGGCAAGGTTTGCCCTCAATACTTTCAATACCTCGAGCGGTAGACGGGACTCGGACCCGCGGCCCTCAGCTTGGGAAGAAACATAATCGAGCCAACAACCACCTGATTAATAATAAGTTAATTATTCACTATAGGCATGTGCAAGCCACGTGCAAACCTATTTGTCGCTTTTTAAAAATCCCAAAATAATACGCTGAAAAACAATTTTTGATTTTTGGTCAATTTGTCGCATCCAAGAATTTCTCTTGGTAGCGGGACAACTGACCTTCGAGCTCACGGATTCGCTCGTCTCGCCTGTCGATGATGTCCAACAATCGCTTGATCATGGCCTGCAGTTCGTCAATGCGGTTCTCGAGCAACTGACGTGCATCCCTTGCGGCCTGTTCATCTGAATCGGGAAGATAGAACGAATCAAGGTCTTTGATGTTCAAGGCCTCTTTCAGCCGCACGAGAAACGCGGCTGGCGCATCCACTCGCCCATTCTCTATCTGCGAGATGAATCCCTGGGGGTACTTCGTGAGTTCGGCGAGCTTCACCTGCGTCACTTTGTACTCCTTTCTAATCCTTAGTAAATCAATCCTTTTCATATAGCGTATAACCTTTGTTGATAATCTATAAAAAATATTTAATAAATTATTTGCGAATATTCAAATATTATTTGTTACCTTTGCAGGCATTCAACTCTTTGAATTGTCGCATATATAGCACTTGTTTGGCTATCCGACTGCAAAGATAATATAAAAAATAGTTATAGCAAACATATTAACGATTATTTTTTGATAATTAACGATTAATAATCATCTATTAACTTCAAAATTTTAAGTAACATGGTGACTGACAAGAATTTATCATTAGTTGACTACTACAAGTCATTGAGAGAGCAACCGCTGCCATCGGCAGAGTTCATCAAGAAGCTCAGAGAGATCACCCACCGCAGCGAGATGTCGGTGAGGAACTGGGTCGTGGGTAGGAACCGGCCCGACATCAACACCCAGATCCTCATTGCCGAACACATGGGCTGCGACGTTGAAACATTGTTTCCCCCTATAAATATATAATGTGTCATGGTCAACGTAGAGCCTAATGTGAAACTCGGCGGCAGATACTCCGTCGAGGAGACCGCTACCCTACTGGGCGTGCATCGCAACAGCATTTTAAGGTACACGAACCAGGGGAAGCTGCGCTTCGGTGTAAGAAAGGGAAACTCCAGGAGATTCTATACCGGCGCAGAGATTCTCAGGTTCTGGAGAGCCGCATACTAGAATATGGGTGGATGGATTGCAATATACCGCGCCATCTGGGGCCATTGGATTTGGGAAACCACCCCGCACAGGTTCAAGAGATGGGTTGATCTGCTTATGCTCGCAGCATGGGAGAATAAGCAGGTTGGATTCGGCAGCGCCATCGTCAACCTCAAACGCGGGCAGTATGTCACGAGCATCAGGAGGCTGATGAGACGATGGGGAGCCAACAATACGACCGTCACCGAAACTCTGGATCTTTTCGTGCTGAACGGCATGATCACTGTGGATAGTGACAAGACCAAGACCATCATCACCATCGTCAACTATGACAAGTATCAAAAAGCAAGGAAAATTGCCGAGATATTGAACAGTTTAGACTTTGACAAGATAGGTGATTTGGAGACAATCAAGAGCAAGATTTTATCTGCTCTTGACGTAGAGAACGAACACTTATCGGTACAGAAACCGATACCCAATAAACAAGTAAAAAATAATAATATAATAAACAACACAACTTCTTTATCATCTTTGCGCGAGAACAATTTGAAGTTTTCTGAAGAATTTAAGATCAATGATTATGAGATTGAAGAAGCGATGAGAATCTTAAAGTGTGAGAAGGAACAAATCCTGAAGATGCTGGATCTTTTCGTTGACGAGGTGAATGTGAAACTTGAATCTCATGACAGTCCTGGAAAATTCAGAAGGCACTTCATCAATTGGGCAAGAATTCATTTAAGAGTAAACAAAAAAGATGGAAACGGAAGAAAACAAGAAACCGGGAATCAACCCGAAGATCAATTCAAAAGACGTCGAGGAACTGATGTCGGCAATCATAAAGCGTCAGATTACGGTGGACCGTTTTCGGTTCGACCTGACTCCACAGAAAGCGTTTGACCTGCTTGCAGCATGTTACAGGGCCACTGTGGAGAGCAGAAGACGCACTTTCCGCAATGACGCCAATGTGGCTGAGGCTATCAAAGAATTTGCCGAATACATCACTGAGCCGACGCC
>JAEEGL011878468.1_pt1 | contig 17901 bp, 15 predicted proteins | sample 9134231 | NCBI WGS metagenome assembly JAEEGL01 (sample SAMN16246548, study PRJNA631951) | gut metagenome | biome: gut microbiome; feature: rumen; material: fiber-attached | host: Bos | place: Iran: Karaj | collected 2018-10 | reverse complement strand
TGAACTGAAATACATCCAACAGGCTGTCGTGGACAACCTCAAGATTTCTGGAAACGGCGAGTTTACGAAGAAGTGCCAGCATTTCTTTGAGGAGAGATATGGCTTCAAGAAGTGCCTGCTTACCACCAGTTGCACCGATGCGCTGGAAATGGCGGCTATTTTGTGCGACATCCAGCCTGGAGATGAAGTAATCGTACCAAGTTACACATTCGTGTCGTCCGCGCTGGCATTTGTCCGTGCAGGGGCAAGGATTGTTTTCGCGGACAGTATGGAGAGGAATCCAAATATTGACGCGGAGAGAATTGAGGAGCTCATCACCCCAAAGACCAAAGTCATTGTCCCGGTGCACTATGCGGGAGTAGCCTGTGACATGGATCGAATCATGGAGATAGCGGACCGGCACAGCCTTTTTGTCGTCGAAGATGCAGCTCAAGCAATAGACTCGTATTACAAAGGACGGCCGCTGGGAAGCATCGGGCACTTCGCTGCTTTTTCTTTCCATGAGACTAAGAATATTATTGCGGGGGAGGGTGGACTCCTTGTTATTAATGATGAACGTTTCGTTCGTCGCGCAGAGATTATTTGGGAGAAAGGTACCAATCGAGCAGAGTTCTTTCGGGGAGAAGTTAATAAGTATGGTTGGTGTGATACGGGGAGTTCTTTTCTTCCAAGTGAAGTGACAGCCGCATTCCTTTGGGCACAGTTGGAAGATATGGATGCAATTCAGGAAAAGAGGAAGGAGCTTTGGAACAAGTATTATTTGTTGCTTAAGCCTCTTGCGACCAGCTATTCTTTCCGATTGCCGGACATTCCGCACTATGCTACCAACAATGCTCATATGTTTTATCTTGTATGTAACTCCCTCCGAGAACGAACATCTATGATTACAATGTTGAAAGAGAGTGGAATACAGGCGGTCTTTCATTATCTGAGTTTGCACAGCAGCCCCTATTATCAAAACTGGCATGATGGACGGATGTTGCTAAATTGCGATCACTATGCAGATTGCTTGCTTAGATTACCACTGTTCTATGATTTATCTTCAAGGGAAGTCGAAATTATCTGCAATGCTATCCGGAAATGACCCCTGCTCCTATCATTATTTTCTCATACAATCGCCCAGACCATCTCAAAAAGACAATTAAAGCATTGGCTGCTAATGAAATGGCGAAGCAGAGTACTTTATATATCTACTGCGATGGAGCAAAGAAAAATGCCGATCGAATCCAGAATGACGCAATCAGTCTTAACAGACAAGTAGCTCATGATGCAGAAGGTTTCAAGGAAGTCATTGTCATAGAAAGGGCGAGCAATTATGGCCTTGCTGACAATATTATCGGCGCTGTTACGGACGTTGTAAACGAGTATGGGCGTGTGATTACTTTGGAAGATGACGTGATTACTTCAAAAGGTTTCCTGCGTTACATGAATGATGCTTTGGATCTTTATGAGAAGGATGAGCGTGTCATGCATATTTCCGGTTATATGTATCCTCACAAAAGGAAATTGCCGGATACTTTTTTTTACGAAGTTCCCTATCCTGGTGGAGGATGGGCGACATGGAAAAGAGCCTGGAACCATTTCAGTAATGATATAGACGAGTTGTATACTTATTGGAGCCCAAGATGGAAAGATTTTAACAAGTTCGGTGGCGATTATTTACAAAAGCAACTAGAATGTAATAAAGAGGGTTCCCTTTATACTTGGTTTATTAAATGGCATGCTGTAGTCTTAAGATTGGGAGGTCTCACTCTATATCCCCACACATCGCTGACAAACAATATCGGTTTTGACAATTCTGGCTCTAATTGCGGTACAATGACTAAGTTTGACATCAAGGAACCAGCCGATTCTGTACCAGTCCAGCGAATTAAGATAAAAGAGAATCGAACAGCGGCAAGGATTATCTATCATTTTTACTCCGGTCATTGGTATAGTAAGCGCTATAGAGTGGCTTTATTGTCCAAAATAAAAAGATTTCTGGGATTGAAGAATGACTTTGAAGTATTATCTGCATAAAGTAATAGGGAAGCTATTCGACTCTCCCATTATTCCTTATGGAAAAACAGTGGGGTATTCATTTATTCGATCAGAACGGGTGAATACTAGCCTTAGTAAGGATTCCAAAGTAAATCCACCCTATTTTTTGCATAATGTGACATTGGGAGATTATTCCTACATTGCAAAGAACGCCAGTATTAGTAATTGTTTCATCGGAAAGTTCTGCTCCATTGGCCCCAACCTCTGTTGTGGTATGGGAGTTCATCCAACAAATGGTTTATCAACATCTCCGATGTTTTACTCAACGGCAAAACAAAATGGGAATACACTATGTTTAGAGAGCAAGGTTGAAGAATCGAAAATGACAGTTATAGGTAATGATGTGTTTATCGGTGCAAATGTCACGATTATCGACGGAGTTCGGATCGGTGATGGTGCCATAATCGGTGCTGGAGCCGTTGTTACCCGTGATATTCCACCCTATGGCATCGCCATGGGAGTGCCAGCAAGGATCAAGAGATTTCGCTTTGATCAAAAGACCATAGAAAGATTACTGGAAAAGCAGTGGTGGAATCAAGGTCCAGAAGAACTTGCTCTTGTAGAAAAGAACTTTTTTAGTCCAGATGTTTATTTGAAAAAATAATCGGGATGAGGCTTTCAATAATAACGATTAATTACAATAATTCGTGCGGTCTAGAAAAGACGATTCAAAGCGTTTGGAACCAGACACGAAAAGATTTTGAATATGTGGTTATTGACGGGGCCAGTAATGATAATAGTCTTAAGGTTGTTCTACGGTTCTCTGAGCTCTTTGCCAATCGTTTTAAATGGGTCTCTGAGCCAGATTGTGGCATCTATGATGCCATGAATAAGGGAATCGGAATGGCATCTGGTGATTATGTCCAGTTTCTTAATAGTGGAGACTGTCTCGTATCTGATGATGTCGTTGAAAAAATGCTTACGGCTTTGGAAGATAAGCAGTATCCTTCCATCCTTTACGGCAATATGCTTAAAGATATGCCCGATGGCGGCATTGTTAGGGATAAGTGCTTCGCAGGACAAGAAATAACGTTACTTGGATTCTATGCAGGGACATTGAATCACTCTCCTGCTTTTATTCGGCGGAGTCTTTTTGAAAAATACGGCTTATATGATGAAAAGCTGAAGATTGCATCCGATTGGAAGTGGTATCTCAAGGCCGTTATTTTGGGGGACGAGAAACCTGTTTACACTGATATTGATGTTACCCTTTTTGATATGACAGGGATCAGTGAGACAAATAAGGAACTGGATAAGGCAGAACGGGCAAAGGTTTTGACAGAGTTTTTCCCAAGTACTATTCTGGCGGATTATGAACAATGGTCGTTCTCCATCGGACAAATAAAGAGGCTTAAAAGATACCCTTTGGCATATAAGGTAGTATGGCTTCTCGAAAGAAGCCTTTTCAAAGTGGAGAAGTGGAAACAAAAGCGCAACCGAATTTAGGTATGGCACTGATCCTTAGTGTTATTGTTCCGGTTTACAACGTGGACAGATATCTTGAGAAGTGCCTCAAGAGTATTCTTGAGCAAGATCTTCGTTCGGATTGTTATGAGATCATTCTTGTGGATGATGGGTCGACGGATAACGGTGGTGTGATTTGTGACACCTATGCTTCCACTCAATCAAATATTATTGTCATTCACCAGACGAATCAGGGATTGAGTGTTGCGCGCAACGTTGGCCTGAAAGCTGCATGTGGGAAGTATGTCATATTTGTTGATTCAGATGATTTTCTTCAGCAGAATGTATTCGGAATACTAGTAGACACAATGGATAAATCTGATCTGGATGTCCTTCGTTTCAGGCATACCCGGATAAATGAAGAAAAACAAACCTCCAAAGATGAGTTCCAGCAGAAACATCACCCTTTGATTCAGGGCATTTATAAAGGCCATGATTTTTTGGCCCAGCTATTGGGATATGGTTGTTATGCTTGGCAGTTCATGATTCGGAAGGATTTTTTGACTGAGAATAACCTTTATTTCAAGCCAGGGATTATCTTTGAGGACACAGAATGGACACCTCGTGTTTTAGAAAAGGCTCATAGGGTCTCCGAAATTGAACTTCTGGTTTATCATTATCTGATAAGAAAGGGTTCCATTACGCAAGATCGATCGGAAAAGGTTGTAAATGGACAAATGAACTTAATCAGTTCTTTGAAAGATCAAGCCGGTCTATTGAAAGATAAACGATGGCACGAGGGAATGATTGCACATACCGTTGTCTCTATTATTACTACGTTGGGAACCAGTATGTATCTTCAACGAAAGGATTATCTTTCTGAACTGAAAAAGAAAAAAGTGTATCCATTGTCCTTTTATAATGCCGGTAGGAGTGCTCGTAGAAAAATTACAATAATTAATTGGTCTCCTGGCTTGGCTTGTGAAATTATTCATTTAGCGAACAAATGATACCGAAGATTATTCATTATTGTTGGTTTGGCCGAGGTGAAATGCCAGAAATGGCGATGCGTTGCATCGAGTCATGGCATACGTTTATGCCAGATTATGAATATAAATTATGGAATGAAGGAAATTTTGATGTTAACTTTTGCCAGTATACAAAAGAAGCGTATGAAGCAAAAAAATATGCATTCGTTAGTGATGTTGCAAGATTATACGCACTAAATAAAGAGGGGGGATTATATTTTGATGTTGATTTTATTGTTTATAAATCTTTTGACGACCTCTTACATTTTAAAGCGTTTGCCGGATTTGAAGGAAGTAAGACTAGTCCTTTAATGATGGGTGTTATAGCAAGTGAACCGTTAGGGAGATGGGTCAGTGAGCAGTTAATGCTTTATAATAACAAGAGCTTTATTCTAGATGGGAAAGAAGATTTGACACCAAATGTTAGGTTAGTTACGGACAATATGATTTGCAATGGTTTTTCCCCCTCTGGACAAGAACAAGATTATAAGGATCTTCATGTCTTTCCCGTTGAGTATTTCTGTCCTCGTCAAACAACAGGAGAATACTTTTTTACAGAGAATACATATTGCGAACAAATAGGAGATAGTTCATGGGCAGAAAAAGTATCGTCATGGAAAACAAAGATCCTTTCACTATTTGACCAGCATAATCGTATTAGAATTATAAAATTAAAAAGAAGGTTATTTGGATAATCTTGAATAAATACCAGTATAGGGGTATGTAATATATTGCGAATAAGAACAGATCTTCTTACCCTGTCTAACAGGGATTGGGTAAGGGAATAGTTGAATGTAATACTATCTTCTCCGACTTGTCAGAGAGAAGAACAGAATAATAATTTACTTAAACGACATTTGGAAAAGTGATACTGTCCCGTAATCAATACTTTTTGAAAAGAGCCTCCATCATCTATCTTATTGCTTTGGTGGCATGTTGCCTCTTGTTTTTTAGCCACCTAATGAACTGGTATTGGATCGTGGCAGGTATCGTGGAAGTCTGGTTGTTTTACTATTTGTCCGTTCGGTGGGAGGTCGGATGGAAGGACTTGTCCTCTTCTTCCATTGAACGTAATCTGTTTTTGACGACGCTAATTGTTCGATTTCTGTGGATATTTGGATACTACCTATTTACTACCTCAGTATGGCATACCCCATGGGAACAACCGATAGGGGTAACGATGGATTCTGTCGGTTATTACAATGAGGCTAATTGGTTGATTGAAATGCTTGAAGCAGGAGATATCAGCCACTACCTGTTATATGCCAGTACTCGCATTGATGATGTCGGATATCCGGTATTTTTGGCGTTATGCAACTTTATTTCTGATAATAGTATTCTTTTCACTCGTATTCCCAATGCTTTCTTTGACGCATGGACCGTTGTTTTGATATATCGTCTTGCCAAGAGGAACTTTGGAGAATCCGTTGCTCGCTTATCCGCCTATTTTGTTATTCTTATGCCTATGGTCATTTTCTTTTCGGGAACGACCATGAAGGAGTCCTTGATGCTGATGTTGTCCATGTGGGCGGTCGAACGTGGCGATTTTGTGATTCGCGAGAAGCAGTTCCGAAGTTGGCATCTTGTTTCATTTGTCGTATTGGCTTTCTTGTTGACTTTTTTCCGAACGGCACTCGCCTGGGTTGTCGTCCTTGCTTTTATTTGTGCCCTTGTCTTTTCCTCAGAAAGATTACTCAATCAATCTCGGCGGGTTTTGATTTTGTTTCTGGTCATTTTTGTTGGTGCTACATTTTTCGGGGGGAGAATCATGGAGCAAAGTGAGAGTTTGGTAGAGCAGGCGAATTCTACCGGTGCAAACTTCGAGTATCGTGCAAACCGAGCTGGTGGAAATACACTTGTCGCTGGATTGAATAAACTGGTATTAGCGCCTTTTATTTTTACTATTCCTTTCCCTACAATGGTGGAGATCGAGGGACAAAATATACAGCAATTGCAGAATGGTGGTTATTATTTGAAAAACATTCTGTCCTTCTTCTGCATCTTTGCCCTCTTTTCTTTATTGCCAAAGAAGCGATGGAGGAGCAACGTCATGATTATCGCTTTTCTGTTGGGATATCTCATGGCATTAGGCCTCAGCTCCTTCGCTCAGTCCGGGCGGTTCCATCATCCGGCGATCCCGATGGAAATGATTTTCGCCGCATATGGGATAAGCCAGATAAAGACAGTAAAACAAGCGAAATGGTTTGATTACTTCCTGGCTGTTGAGCTCTTTGTCATCATCTTCTGGAATTGGTTTAAATTAAGAGGAAGAGGTCTCGTTTGATCCCATGAATGTCTTATTTGTCCATAGCGGTAACGCCGTCTCGGAAAGTCGGGAGTATACCTTTGTGAAAGAGCAAGGCGATGCACTGTCTGCTCTAGGTGTCCAAGTCTTCTACTTTGCCGTCAAAGGGAAGGGGGTGAAGGGGTATTTATACTCTTTGCCTAAGTTGAAGCAAGCCATCAAGGATAACCAGATTGATTTGGTCCATGCGCATTATGGTTTTTGTGGAGCTTTGAGTGTCCTTCAGAGGGCCGTCCCCGTCGTGATTACCTTTCATAATGGTGAGACGTTAACGACTAAAGGAAAGATTGTTGCCAGTTTGGCGGCCCGTTTCAGTGCATATAATATTTTTGTCGCCCAGCATATTCACGACAAGCTTGTACGTATACCGGATGGTTACTGCATTCTCCCGTGCGGGATTGACATGAAACATCTTCCGCTCCTTGAGAAGCAAGATGCCATCCGCGAAATGGGATTGCCGGATGACCGGCCCAATATTCTCTTTGGCGGATCTTTCTCCAATCCCAGGAAGAACTATCCATTGGCAAAAGAGGCCATCGAACTGCTCCCTTTCCCCGTTAACCTAATTGAGATGAAGGGGTTTAACCGTAGCCAGGTCAATAAGCTTCTTTGCGGTTGTGATTTGTTTTTGTTGCCGACGAAAAGCGAGGGATCCCCTCAAGTGGTAAAAGAGGCGCTTGCCTGTAATTGTCCGATTGTCGCAACAGGAGTTGCAGATATCCCTGAATTGTTGGACGGAGTCAGGAATTCTTATGTGACCGGTTTCGATGCCCGGGAAATTGCGACTAGAATCGAAATGATCTTGCAAGATGGGGGAAGGAGTGATGGGCGGAAAAAGATCTCCGAACGGAGACTGGACAATCCTCAGGTCGCAGAATCCCTGTTAGACATCTATCATTCCGTTCTTTCACGGAAATAGCCGAAAAAGCATGAACCAGAAAGATATAGAGGTCATCGCCTTTTATCTGCCCCAGTACTATCCTACCCCCGAGAACAATGCGTGGTACGGCCCCGGTTTTACCGAGTGGACCAATGTGGGTAAAGCGAAGCCGTTGTTCAAAGGACATTATCAACCCAAAGTCCCGGCCGACTTAGGTTATTACGACCTGCGTTTACCTCAAGTTCGTCAGGCGCAGGCGGACCTTGCCCGGGAAGCCGGAATCTCGGCTTTCTGTTATTATCACTATTGGTTCGGGAATGGCAAGGAGATGTTGGACATGCCGTTGAAAGAGGTCCTTCGGACAAAAGAACCGGATTTTCCTTTCTGCTTGTGCTGGGCTAACCATTCTTGGTATAAAAAGACATGGAACTCATCGACGAATACACTGGATAACAAACCGCTTCTTCTTCAATCATATCCAGGCATCGAAGATATTGATGCCCATTTTTACTCTCTCCTCGACTGCTTTAAAGATAAACGATACTACAAGATTAACGGTCAGCTGGTTTTTGTCCTTTACCATATTGATGAAATGCCTGACGCGCAGTTATTCATAGATAGGTGGCAGGAACTGGCAAAAAAAGAAGAGCTTCCTCCTTTTTATTTCATGGGATATGCCGATGATTATACAAGGATGGAAGATCCTTCTTTCAAGTTATGTCAAAAGACGATTGTCAGTGGGCTTTACAACATTTCCTCCATTGGGAAGAGTCGTCGCTCCCGAAAACTGTCAGCATTTGCAAGAAGCTTTTTATCAAAGCTGTTATCTATTCCCCTCAATCGCTTCTCTTATAGTGATGTTCGTAGAAAACTGGTTATGCCCTGCTATAAGGAAGAGACAATAATCCCTCTCTTGATCCCAAACTGGGACAATACGCCTCGTCGGGAATCGGGTGCGCTAATCCTTCATGACGCAACACCGGAGCAGTTTTATCTGCATTGCAAAGACGTCTTTAATATCGTCAAAGAAAAGGAAAATAAGTTGGTATTCTTGAAATCTTGGAACGAATGGGGGGAGGGCAATTATATGGAGCCATGTCTCAAATATGGGCATGGATATATTCAATCGCTGCGAAAAGCGCTGGAGGAGTACAGATATTGATTTTATGAGAATCCTTGTTTACATGGGCCATCCGGCCCACTTCTACAATTACAAGAATGTCATTCCCCGATTGAAGGAGCATGGACATGAAGTAGAGATACTGATCAAAAAAAAGGATGTCCTTCAGGAATTGCTGGACAATGCCGGAATACCGTATCACAATATCCTGAAGGAAGGGCGGAAAGACTCCAAACTGGGTATTTTGTGGGGAACTCTCAAAAGAGCATGGAGGCTCAATTCCTTTTGCGCGAAGTTCAAACCGGATATCCTTACCGGTACCAGCGTGGAGAACTCATGGATCGGGAAGCTTCGACATATCCCTGTCATCAATATCAATGAAGATGATGCGGATGTTGTTCCGAAGTATGCCAAGCTCAGCTATCCATGGGCAGATGAAATCCTTACCCCAGTCGTCTGTGACAATGGGAAATGGAATGCAAAATCCGTTAAATATAACGGCTATCATGAGTTGGCCTATCTACATTCAAATCACTTTACTCCGGATCGTTCAGTAGTTGAAAAATACTTTCCTACAAACAGCCCTTATTTTTTGATTCGTTTTGCGAAACTCAAAGCTCATCACGACACGGGGATCAAGGGCATCAGTACGGAGATTGCACAGCGATTGATTGATATCTTAAAGCCCTATGGAAGGGTATACATCTCTTCCGAACGGGAATTGGAGCCTCAATTCGAGCCATACCGCATTCATATCAAACCCATTGATATGCATCATGTGATGGCATTTGCCGACTTGTACCTTGGAGATAGTCAAACGATGGCGGCTGAAGCCGGTGTGCTGGGCGTTCCATTCATTCGTTTCAATGATTTCGTTGGGCGGATCGGATATTTGAGAGAATTGGAAGATTTTTATCATCTCGGATATGGCATCAAAACAACCGAAGTTGAGAAACTGTACGAAACGGTCAGTTCATTGATAAAAATGGACAATAGGCGGGAGACTTTCCAACAAAGACGGGCAAAGATGTTATCGGAGAAGATTGATTTTGCGTCTTTCCTTTCTTGGTTCATAGAGGGTTATCCACTGAGCAAGGATTCTTTCAGGGAGAATCCTGACATTCAATATCAGTTTAAATAGAAATGATCAACGTTATCGGCCTCGGCTATATCGGCCTTCCTACGGCCCTCATGCTGGCTTCCCATGGGGTGGAGGTCATTGGAACGGATTACAATAAGGAGTTGGTAGCAACGCTCAATGCCGGAAAGACTACATTCAAGGAAGATGGTCTGGATGAGCTGTTTGCAGCTGCTGTTAAGGGGGGAATCAAGTTCACGACGGAATATCAGAAGACGGATATGTACATTGTTTCCGTCCCTACTCCGTATGACAAGTTCTCCAAGAAAGTGGACCCTTGCTATGTTGTTGCAGCGGTGAAGCAGGTGCTGGCGGTTTGTCCCGAGGGGGCGACGGTGGTGATTGAGTCCACCATCTCTCCGGGGACCATCGACAAGTCCGTCCGTCCGGTTATTGCCGAGAATGGCAAGCAGGTAAACCTGGTCCATGCTCCCGAGCGCATCATCCCGGGCAATATGGTCTATGAGCTCCTGCACAACAACCGCACGATTGGTGCCGATGACAAGTCGGTGGGGGAGAAGGTGAAGGCCTGCTATGCCAGCTTCTGCCAGGGTGAAATCGTGGTTACGGACATCCGTACGGCCGAAATGACCAAGGTCGTAGAGAATACGTTCCGGGCCGTAAACATTGCCTTTGCCAATGAGCTCGCCCGTATCTGCCGGCATGACAACATGGACGTTTATGAGATCATCCGCATCTGCAACATGCACCCGCGGGTGAATATCCTCCAGCCTGGTCCTGGTGTGGGCGGCCACTGCATCAGCGTGGACCCGTGGTTCCTGGTTGGGGATTACCCGTCCTTGGCGAAGGTTATTGACGAATCTATGAAGACCAATGATGGCCAGCCGGCCTTCGTTCTGAACCGGATTCATGAAATCATGAAGGAGAATGGCATCACGGATACTCGTCGGGTTGGCTTATATGGCTTGACCTATAAGGAGAATGTCGATGATGTTCGCGAGAGCCCGACGCTGCAATTGCTTGAGTGTCAGGAGAAACATCTGGCCGAGCCTTTGAAGGTGTATGATCCGTTTATCGACAAGGATATCGTGAAGAACCAGTATCATGACTTTGAGGCATTCTTGAAAGACGTGGACATGGTCGTGATTATGGTGAAGCATGACCAGATCAAGGGCTGCTGGGAGAAATTGAAGGGGAAGGTAGTTTTGGATTGCCATAATATCTGTCCACTGGACGGGGTGTATCATATTTAGTTTTTTCGTCGGCCTTCTCAGAATGACAAAAAAGAAGATTTTACTTGTTTTCGGAACCCGGCCCGAGGCCATCAAGATGTGCCCGCTCGTTAAGGAGTTCCAGAAGTACCCTAATGATTTTGAAACCGTTGTCTGTGTGACAGGGCAGCATCGAGAGATGCTGGACCAGGTGCTCGAGATTTTCGGCGTAAAGCCGGATTACGACCTGAATATCATGAAGCAGGGACAGGACTTGTACGATGTCACGGCCCGGGTCTTGACCGGTATGCGGGATGTCTTGGACAAGGTTAAGCCGGATGTGGTCCTGGTCCATGGAGATACGACTACTTCCATGGCGGCAGCGATGGCTGCTTTCTATCGGCAGATTCCTGTGGGACATGTCGAAGCGGGTCTTCGGACGCATAACCTATACAGTCCCTGGCCGGAGGAGATGAACCGGCAGGTGACGGGACGGATTGCAGAGTATGACTTCGCGCCGACTCCGCTTAGCCGGCAGAACCTGCTGGATGAAGGGGTTTCAGAGGAGAGGATTACGGTGACGGGGAATACGGTCATCGATGCGTTGCACTGGGTGGTGGAGAATGTTCTTGCCCAAGGCTATGTCCCAAACGATCCTTCAGTCGCTGCGCTCCTTCAGGATGACAGACGCAAGGTCCTGATAACTGGCCATCGGCGAGAGAATTTTGGGGAAGGATTTATCAGTATGTGCACGGCGATACGGGATCTGGCCCGGAAGTATCCGGAGGTAGATTTCGTGTATCCGATGCATCTGAACCCGAATGTACGGAAACCCATTCGACAGGTATTTGGAGATCATCCCGCTGACAATCTGCATTTTATCGAGCCGTTGGATTATTTGGATTTCGTGTACCTGATGTCTCGGAGTTACATCGTGCTGACGGATTCAGGCGGTATTCAGGAAGAGGCGCCCGGGCTGGGAAAACCGGTGTTGGTGATGCGGGATACGACGGAGCGTCCTGAAGCATTGGAGGCCGGAACAGTCGAATTAGTGGGTACGGATTATGACCGGATTGTTTCGGAAGTGTCTTCGCTTTTGGAAAACCCGGCAGCGTATGATGCTATGAGTCATGCGGTGAATCCTTACGGAGACGGGAAAGCGTGTACGAGAATTGTAGAAAAGTTAAAATAAAATATTATCTTTGTGAGATTATAAAAACTTCGTTGATTATGAAACTTACGAGGACTTTCCGGGCGTGCATCGTCATTTCGCTGGTTGCCGTATCAGCGGTTTCCTGTGTAACCAACAGAAAGGTTGCCTATCTGCAGGATATGAAGCATAATTCCCAGATTGAACTGGAGAATAAGTTCGAGGCTGTCATCAGCCCGTATGACGAATTGGATGTTATCATTTCATGTTTTGATACCGAATTGGCGAGACCGTTTAATTTAAGAAATCTGGAAAATAGTTCCTATAATACTCAAACGGGTATCGCATATCTGGTCGATCAGTATGGTAATATTGAACTCCCTGTTCTTGGAACTATTCATGCCGCTGGTTTGACCCGTTTGGCGCTGCAAGAACGGGTTAAGAATATGCTTGTTTCCGGAGGGTATATAAATGATCCTTATGTGCTAGTGCGTTTCAGAAACTTTAAGATTTTCTTCCTTGGCTCCAATGGAGGGAAAGCAATCAGTGTTCCCAATGAACGTTGTACGTTTTTGGAAGCTCTTGCCCTATCCGGTGATTTAAATGTATATACCCAGCGAAACAAAATAATGGTGATGCGGGAAATTGATGGAAAAATGGTTTCCCGTTATCTGGATCCTCGTTCTTCTAAAGTGTTTGATGATCCTTTCTTCATGTTGCAGCAAAACGATTTCATCATAACTCGTAATACAGGGTATCGAAATCTTCAACAGTCTTATTCTCAATTGGGTACTTTCCTTTCAGCGGCTTCCACGTTGTCAGGACTTGCAGCAACTTTTTTTGCTATAATGGCATATAGGAACACTATTAAATCAGCCCGATAGTTTTACGTCTATGACCAATTCCAATCAAGATAACGAGTTATCCTTCCTCGAAAAGAAAGATGCCAACAGGCTGTCCGGGAAAGACATTTTTTTTACTGTACTTCGGAATCTACATTGGCTGATTCTCTGTGCTCTCATTTGCGGTGCTATTGCTTATTACTATAGTGACCGGCAGGACCGTATTTATGAGAGTCATGCCAAGATACGCTTGAATTCCGTGACTCGCAATCGCTTGGAGAGCGGTTCCTCCATGTTGGAGAATATCACTAACCGCCGGATTGCGATTACCATGAATGCAATTAATGACGAGATTACCGTCCTTCGCTCGGAAACCCCCATGTTAGAGGTGGCAAAGCGATTGGATTTGGGTACATCTTATTACTACCAGACCAAATTGGTAAAACGAGTCCGCGACTTGTATAAGGAATCTCCAATCGATGTCCGGATGTTGGATATCAATGAGAATGATAATGCTACGGTCGTTGTAACGATAAGCAAGGATTCTTCGTTTGTTCTCCAGATTGGTGAGTTTGAACCGGTAAAGGGGTATTTGGGCGATACAGTCTCTACGAGTTTGGGGCGTATTTCCGTGATGCCTACTTGGGCGCTTCGAGATTTGTTTTATGGTAATCCCATTACAGTCAGGCATCAGAGTATTAGGAATGTAGCAGAGAAGTATCGGTCGAAGGTAAGTGTAACTCGTAATAGCACATCAGACGGCATTATCAATTTTTCTCTTTATGATACTTCCCCCCAACGTGCAGCGGATGTGCTAAATGAGGTTATCACAGTGTATAACGAGAACACTATTGAGGAAAAGAAGGAAATCATCCACCAGACATCGGATTATATCAATGACCGTATTGCACAACTGGATCACGAATTAGGTGCCCAGGAGTCTCAAATCGCGAGTTTCAAACGTGATAACCAGATTCTAAACCTCAATGATTATGGTAAGTCCTATCTGAATCAGAGCATTGAGACGCAAGAAGAGATTGAGAAATTGAATGCGCAGATTTCTCACGCGCAGTACTTATTGGATCTTACAGCTTCCAATACGGAGAATAAACTGTTCCCGGTAACGGTAGATATTAATGACGATCATATCAAAGGAACAATTCGTCGCTTTAACGAACTGGTCCTTAAGTTAGACAAGTACAAAGAGTCTGGTACGACCAATAACCCGGTTGTTCGGGATATTTTGTTGGAGCTTAGCACCTTAAAGAGTAATTTAACTCAACTTCTCTCTGCTTATATCGGTTCAGTTCAGCAGCGCATTGGCGGTGTGCAAGCCCTTAGCCAGATTGCGGCCGACAAAGTCCGTCAAGTCCCTGGAGGTCAGTTGTATATTGACAACCTCTCTCGTGTTCAGGGTATCAAGGAGCAGTTGTACCTCACTCTCTTGAGTAAGCGTGAGGAAATGCTTATCAGCCAGCCTTCTCTGACCGGTAACGCTAAGATTATTGATAAGGCGAGAGTCAATATGACTCCTATTTCTCCGAACACCAGAAAAAATGTCCTTTTGGGGATTCTTATTGGTTTGCTTTTACCAGTCGCAGTTTTCTTCCTTCGCCGCATTCTTGACACTAAGGTTCGTTTCCGCAAAGATGTTGAAGCGTACACCGACATCCCGATTCTCGGCGAAATCCCTTCTCGCGATAAGAAAGATAAGCGCGAAATTGTCGTTGCGGACAAGGGGCGAGATACGATGACGGAAGCGTTCCGTATTCTTAGAAGTAATATCGAGTTCACAAAAGTTCCGGATCAAAAGGCGACAACCTATTTGTTCCTATCCTTGATGGAAGGATCCGGTAAGACATTCTTGACCACGAATTTGGCGGCCAGTTTGGCTCAGGTGGAAAAGAAAGTCGTCCTGCTTGACTTGGACCTCCGTAAGGGAACATTGACGCACAATATCGCATCCCGGAAGAAACCGGGCATTTCGAACTATCTTTCCGGTAAGACGGACAATATCGACGAGATTATTACACATGATGTTTTTGCGGCGGGTGTGGATACCCTTCTTTCCGGACCGCTTCCGCCTAATCCGGCCGAACTGCTGGCTAGCAAGCGCATGGATGCGATTATGGAACAGCTTCGGCAGCGTTATGACGTCATCCTCATTGATGCGGTTCCGGCCGGTATTGTTGCCGATGCTACCATCCTCCGCCGTTTCGCAGATGTGAGTGTCTTTATTCTCCGTTCGGGCTTGGTGGACAAGCGAATGCTGCCTGATCTGCAGGAATTGAAGTCCAAGGATGCCTTCCCGAACATGATGATCATTCTGAATGACATCCAGTTCAAGAAACATCGTGGTTACGGCGGCTATGGTTACGGCTATGGTTCCGGTTACGGCTATGGTTACGGCTATGGCTACGGCTATGGTTACGGCTATGGTTACGGCTATGGCTACGGGAACGATGAGAAGGGCAAGAAAAAGCATCATCACAAGAAATCGAAGGACGACGACGAGTCCGAAGAGAAAGACGAAGCATAGCAGTTTATGGCTAATTTTGCATTGATCGGGGCGGCGGGTTACATCGCCCCCCGTCATATTAAGGCGATCAAGGATACGGGGAACAACCTGCTGGCGGCTTACGACAAGTTTGACAGCGTGGGGCGTTTGGACAGTTTCTTCCCGGACTGCTCCTTCTTTACAGAGCACGAGCTCTTCGACCGCTTTTGCTCTAAGCAGAAGCAGACATCGGAACCTCTTGAGTGGATGAGCATTTGCACCCCCAACTACACGCATGATGCCTTCATCCGCTACGGCCTTCGTTTGGGCTGCGATGTCATCTGCGAGAAGCCGGTGGTCCTGAATCCGCACAATATCGACGCCCTACAGAAGGTGGAGGAAGAGACCGGTCACAAGGCCTACAATATCCTCCAGCTCCGTTTGCACGATTCCATCGTCGCCCTTAAGAAGAAGGTGGACGAAGGTCCTGCCGATAAGGTCTATGACGTGGACCTGACTTACATCACCTCCCGGGGTAAGTGGTATTACACGTCCTGGAAGGGGGATGTTCACAAGAGTGGCGGCATTGCTACCAATATCGGCGTGCATTTCTATGACATGCTCCAGTGGATCTTCGGCCCCGTGCAGGAGAACATTGTCCATGTCATGAGCTTCGACCGGGTGGCCGGCTATCTGGGCCTCAAGAAGGCGCGGGTACGCTACTTCCTGAGTATCAATGCCGATTGCCTTCCGCCGAATGCAGTGGAGGGGGAGAAGCGCACCTACCGGACTTTGTCCATTGATGGCAGTGAATTTGAGTTCTCGCAGGGCTTCACGGAACTCCACACCGAGAGCTACCGGAAGATCCTCTCCGGGGAAGGATTCCGCACCGGCGAAGCCCGTCCCTGCATCGAGATTGTCAGCCAGATCCGCAACGCTACACCTGTGGGGTTGGTGGGCGACTACCATCCGCTTGCCAAACTCCCGCTGGCCCATCATCCTTTCGGCTGGGACGACCGCCGTTAGCATGCATCCTTTCCGTAAACTGCTCCTGATCGCTTTGGGCCGGGATTCTTCTTTCGAGAAGGACCTGGATCCGAAAGCCTGGCAGATGGTGTTCCGCATGGCGCGTGAGCAGGCGATGGTCGGTGTCCTAAATGAGGGTGTCCACAGGTTGCCAGCTCATCAGATGCCGCCGGAGGACCTGCTGAAGGAGTGGGACGAGCAGACTGCGAAGATTGGCCGGGTATATCATACCCATGAGAATCATATCGCCGAGTTGGATGCTTTGCTTACAAAGCTTGGGCTCCATGGGTGCATCCTGAAGGGAACAGGACTGGCGCATCTGTATCCGGTTCCGGAACGACGGATGTGCGGTGATATCGACCTGTGGATCAAAGGGACGCATGATTCCATCCTGGGGGCCTTTGACAAGACGGAGATCCCAATCTACGACATCATCTATCAGGAATGCAAGGCGGGCATTTTCCTGGACACGGAGGTGGAAATTCACTTCCATCCCAGTAAGATGTATAATCCTTTCTCCAACGCTCGTCTTCAGCGTTTCTTCGAGAAGAATTCCCCGATCCGGGAGGACGCAGCCATTACGTATCCCGATGCCCGTTTCAACGCCGTTTTCTGCATGGCGCACATGTTCCGCCACTATCTGGAAGGAGGCATTGGTTTACGGCAGATGTTGGACTATTATTATGTCCTGCGGAATCTACAGCCAGCGGACCGGGAACCAGTGATGAAGGACTTGAAGCGCCTGGGAATGGGACGTTTCACGGCCAGTGTCATGGCCTGCGTGCAGTTCAATTTCGGTTTGAAAGACGAGTATCTCTTGTGCCCTCCCGACCAAGTCCTAGGCAAAAGATTGATCCAGGATATCATTACGATGGGCAACTTCGGGGTGATGGACAAGCGGAACTACACGTTTGACGGAGAAACCAAATGGGCTACCTTCCGCCGCAAGAACCGCCGCGTCTTCTCCAACCTCCGCTTCTACCCCCGCGAAGTCATCTGGTCGCCCTTCGCCCGCGTAAGCCAGTACGTTTGGCGCTGGTTCAAGGGGTATCTATAAAATCGACAAGTTTTACGATCTTATCTACGAAGGCGACATATAAGTCGCCTTGCCATACAAAGATACTTTCGGACTCATTCTTGAGTCCGATTTTTTTGAAATGTAAGTATACGAGGAAGTACGTGGTGACAAAGTAAGATTACGACTGGCATCAGTGAGATGTCAGTCGTAGTTTTCTTGTATCGATGGGATGCCGGTGAGAGTTACTTTGTCACCGCCATCCAGTTGCCGGGGAGAAGGTC
>JAEEGL015580388.1_pt1 | contig 17902 bp, 16 predicted proteins | sample 9134231 | NCBI WGS metagenome assembly JAEEGL01 (sample SAMN16246548, study PRJNA631951) | gut metagenome | biome: gut microbiome; feature: rumen; material: fiber-attached | host: Bos | place: Iran: Karaj | collected 2018-10 | reverse complement strand
GTGATGAAATTCTTCCAGATCGTCATCTCGATTTCTGTCGGCCTTGCGGCAGGCTGCATACCGGTGGTTGGCTATAACATCGGCGCCGGACGCAAAGACCGCGCCAAAAAGCTGTTTACGCTTCTTTTAACCTGCGAAGCGTTCCTTGGCGCCGTCGCCCTTTTCATCGTGCAGGTATTCCCGACTCAGCTGATCAGCCTGTTTGGCGCGGCAGACGAAAGCCCTTATTATACAGCCTTCGCCGTCAAATGTTTCCGCACTTATCTTTGCATGATGATCTTAGCGACTGTGAACAAGGGCAGTTTCATTTACCTTCAGTCCCTCGGAAAATCCCTTGCCTCCACCCTGATCTCCATGATTCGCGAGATCGTGTTCGGAGTCGGCCTCGCCCTCCTGCTGCCGCTCTATTTCGGTCTCGATGGTGTGCTCTATTCCATGCCGGTGTCCGATTTTCTTACCTTCCTCATCGCGGGAATTGTGATTATTCGGGTTTACAAAGAACTCAGCCTTCCGGACAGCCGGAAGACTGAGAATGCGTGAGTATTTTAGAACATTCCTGAAATAATACTAGTTTCTGAAAACAGATAGTATAAACTTACCGCTCAAACAGCTTCAGTGCGGGCAGCTTCCAGCTGCCCTCTTTTCCTGTGTAGGGATGTTCGCGGAGGGGCAGGTTGAAGTGGGTGCTGCCGATGAGAACGGTCGAGGGGTGCGTGAATTCGCGGAAGCCCCACTCCCCGTGGTAAGCGCCCATGCCGGAGTGGCCGGTGCCGCCAAAGGGCACGCCCTTGGCCATGATCTGGAGGCAGACCTCGTTGATGCAGCCACCGCCGTACTGCTGCATGGCCATAACGCGGCCTGCCCATTTCATATCCTTGGTAAAGAGGTATAAGGCCAGACCATGCTCCCGCTTGGCGATGGTCTCGAGCAGTTCATCGACCTTCGCGTCTTCAAACGGAACGACGGGAAGGAGCGGGCTGAAGAGTTCGTGTTGTACGATTTCTTCCTCTTTTGTGACCGGATAGATGACGGTCGGTTCGAAGCGCAGGGTTTGAATATCGCCTTTTCCGCCATAGACAATGCGGTCCTGATAGGCGGCTGCGGTCTTTTCACATTTTTCGAACGCGGCTTTCGAAATCAGATGCGGATATTCTTCATTGTGAAGCGCGTCCCCGATCTGTTTCCGGAATGCGTTCTTGAGTTCGCTGACAAACTCGTCTGCGACCTCCTTAGCGACCGCGACCTGATTGATATTGATGCAGATCTGCCCGCTGTTGCAGAGCTTGAAGAAAGCGATCTTGCGTGCCGCGTCCTTCAGATTCGCGTCCTTGCGGACAATGCACCAGTTTCCGGTCTCACCGCCGAGTTCAAGCGCGACCGGTGTCAGATTCGGTGCGGCCATCTCCAGAATGTGCCTGCCGACCTTGGGTGAGCCGGTGTAGAAGATCTTGTCAAAGCGCTCGGACAGGCAAAGATCCGCGATATCATGTCCCCCGTCGATCAGGCAGACATAAGAAGACAGAAAGGTATCCGAGATCAGCTGTTTCAGCGCTTCCGTCGTAGCCGGACTCTTGGAGCTCGTCTTGATGACGGCCGTGTTGCCACCTGCGATCGCCGCGGTGAGAACGCCCAGCGTCAAAAGCACCGGAAAGTTGAACGGACTGATAATGAGCGTAACTCCGTAGGGCATCTTATGCACCTTCGTCAGGACGCTCGGAAAACACATCATCCCACTGTAGTGAAGCTCCGGCTTTGCCCACTTTTTCAGCCCCGCGATCGTCTCATTCAGCTCTGCGATCGTGCTGCCGATATCACAAAAATAAGCTTCCGTCTCCGAACGGCCGAGGTCATCCCGCAGTGCTTGAATCAAGTTGTCCTGATGAGTAAGAACGGCCTTCTTCAGCTTTTTCAGCTGCGTCAGGCGGAAATCGATGTCCAGCGTTGCTCCGGTTCTGAAATAGGCTCGCTGCCGCTCGACGACTTCGTGAATGGTTCTTTCATTCCACGCCATCATGATCCTCCTTGCTTTTCTTCAACGGCTAACGGAAAACGTATTCAAATACTCTTCCACCATTTTCGGGTTTTTGAGTTCAATAAACTTATCCGGATACTGCTCGCGAAGCTTTTTGTATTTTTCAAATGATTTACGGGTTCGCGAGCCGAAAAAGCTCCATCGGATAAACTCCCAGTCGATCTTTTCTTCGCACCCGACGGTCATGGAAACGCGCGTTTTGCCCTGGTAATCATGGTTGCGTTTCAGGATCCGCCAAAGGCACAGGAAACGGTTGAAGTTCAGGAAAACGATTTGATCGGCTTCCGCCATGCGGCGGTCCCACCAGTTTTTCGTGTAATTCCCGTCGATGACCCAGCCGTCCACGTTTTCATCCAGAAAGCGCCCCAGAATCATCATCTGCTCTTCCCGCGGGCGCATCTGCCAGCCCGGGAGCCAATGTACCGTATCAATATAGATTACCGGAAGGGAGAGCTTTTGGGCGAGTGTCTCCGCAAGAGTCGACTTTCCGCTGCCCGCAAAGCCAAGGATCTGGATCTTCAAAGCCTTCACCTCCCGAAATCATTAAAGAAACGTAATGAAAGACATAGAACTAAATCGTGCTGCTTAAATAATACCCTTCTTCCGAAGCGAAAGTAAATAGAAAATATAGGTAATCGTACTTAATGTCCAGGTGATCGGGTACAGCCAGATCACGAGCAGGATATTGTGGAAGAACTGGCCGATCGTCATCAGTGTCAGGACACGCACCGCGCACCAGCAGACAAGCATGACAACCGTCGGCACGACCGGTTTTCCGATACCGCGCATGACTGCGGAAGCAACATGCGAAAAGCCGCAGAGACAGAAGAAGAAACCGCAGATCCGGCCGCGCAGCGCCCCGTAGGAGATGACCTCCGGGGTCGAGTCAAAGAAACGGACAAGCTGCGGGCTGAAGAAGAACATCCCCGCGCCGAGAATGCCGACAATGACGACCGTGCACAACAGTCCGAACGTGATGCCCTCACGCATGCGGTCCTTCTTGCCCGCGCCGTAGTTCTGCGCGACAAAGGTCGAAAGCGCCATCGAGAACGAGTTGACCGGCAGGAAGCAGAAGCCCTCGAGCTTGTTGCTCGCGCCGATCCCGGCCATCGCCATCTTGCCGAAGGAGTTGATGTAGGACTGAATCATCATGTTCGCAAGGTCGATGACGCACGCCTGCAGCGCGGTCGGAAGGCCGATGCGGATGATCTCGAGAAGCTTGTGTTTGTGGAACCGAATCTTGGAAGGGATGACGCGGATGATCGAATGCTCACGCAGCAGACGCACGAACACCATCACCGCGCTGACAAACTGGCTGATCGCGGTCGCAAGCGCCGCACCGTCCACGCCCATGTGGGCAAAACGGATCAGCACGATATCGAGCACAACGTTCAGGAGTGAGCTGAAAATCAGGTAATACAGCGGGTGCTTCGAGTCGCCGCTCGCGCGCAGGATTCCGACGAGAAGGTTATAGAAAACCAGACCGATGCTGCCCGCGAAGTAAACGCGCAGGTACAGCGTCGCCTCCGGCAAAACGTCGCCCGGCGTATCCATCCACTTCAGGATCTGCGGCGTGAAAAGCATGCCAAGCGCGGTCATGATCACGGTCGCAACAATGCCCATCGCGACGGTCGTATGGACACCTTTCGAGACCTCCTCGTCATGCTGCGCGCCGATGTCGGTCGCAATGACAACGCCTGCGCCGGTCGAGAAGCCCATGAAAAAGCCCACGATGAGGTAGATCAGAGAGCCGGTCGCCGTGACCGCGGCCAATGCGCTCGTTCCGATAAGCCGTCCCACGATCAGGGAGTCGGCCGTGTTGTACATTTGCTGAAACAGCTGTCCGATAAAGAGGGGGATCGCAAACGCGATGATCTTTTTCTTAACGTTCCCTTCGGTCATCAGGTATTTCGACGCTGTGGACACTGCCATTGTTTGAACCTTCTTTCATAGGGAAGCCCGGAGACGCTAGCTCCGGGCGAGTGGGTCGGTTTGTTACAAAATGATTGGGCTTCGCCAGGCTTTGCGCGGCTCGGGCTTCGCCAGACTTTGCGCGGATCGGGCTTCGCCTGACTTGGGCTTCGCCCGGTTTAGTCGAGCTGAGCCATGCGGTTCCAGAAGCGGTAGTACATGCCTTCCTTCGCCAGAAGCTCTTCATGCGAGCCTTCTTCGGTGATGCCGGACTTGTCGAGCACGAGGATGCGGTCCGCGTTCTGGATCGTCGTGAGGCGGTGCGCGATCGTGATCGTCGTGCGGCCCTTCGCGAGCTTTTCAAGGCTCTTCGTGACAAGGATCTCGCTCTCGTTATCAAGCGCCGAGGTCGCCTCGTCGAGGATCAGGATCTTCGGGTTCTTCAGGAACACGCGCGCGATCGAGATGCGCTGCTTCTGTCCGCCCGAAAGCTTGACGCCACGCTCACCGATATAACTGTCGTACCCGTCCGGAAGCTGGAGAATGAAGTCTTCGGCACCGGCCATTCGGGCCGCTTCCTTGATCTCCTCCTCGCTCGCGCCGGGCCGTCCGTAGGCGATGTTGTCACGGACCGTGCCGCTGAAGAGGTAGACGTCCTGCTGCACAATGCCGATCGCCTGGCGCAGCGAATGCAGCGTGACCTTCGCGATGTCCTGTCCGTCGATCATGATCTTTCCGCCGGTCAGGTCATAAAAGCGCGGGATCAGGTTGCAGATCGTCGTCTTGCCGCCGCCCGACGCGCCCACGATCGCGAGGTTTTCACCGGGCTTGACGTGGATGTTCAGGTCATGCAGGACTTTGTTATGGTCATCGGGATATTCGAAGTAAACATGTTCGAACTCAACCTCACCGTCCTTGACCTCGAGCGGCTTCGCGTCCGGCGCGTCCTTGATCTCGATCGGCGTGTCCATGATCTCGACAAAACGCTCGATGCCGGTCATGCCGCGCTGGAACTGCTCGGTGAACTCGACGATGCGGCGGATGGTTGCGATCAGGGTCGACACGTAGAGAATGTACGCGACGAGGTCGCCGGCTCCGATCCACTGCTTGATCAGGAAGAAGCCGCCCGCCATGATGACGATCGTGTACATCAGGCCGTCGAACAGTCGTGTCGACGTGCCGAAGGTCGCCATCGCGTAGTAATAATTCTTTTTGATTTTCTGGAAGCGCAGGTTGCCCTCTTCGAACTTCCGCTTCTCCTCGTCTTCCGCGGTGAAGGCCTTGACAACGCGCTCGCCCAGCAGGCTGTCTTCGATTGCGGCGTTCAGCTCACCGACCTGGAAACGCTGTGCCTTCTGCGCGGTGCGCAGCCAGTGGTTCAGCTTCACGGATACGTAGAACATGATCGGCAGGCACGCGAAAATCAGAAGTGTCAGCCAGAGTGAGGAATGTGCCAGAATGATAAACGACACCACGATCTTGATCGAGGCGATGAAGAATTCCTCGGGGCAGTGATGCGCAAACTCGGTCACGTCGAACAGGTCATTCGTGATGCGTCCCATGATCTGGCCGATCTTGTGGTTCGAATAGTAGGTGCCCGAGAGCCGCTGCAGATGGTCGAAGGCCGCGCGGCGCATGTCGGTTTCAATGTAGACGCCCATGATGTGGCCCTGCGACTGCATGTAGAAGTTCGCGCCCGCGTCGATCACGCGCAGCCCGATGTACAGCAGCGACATTCTCAACAGGGCGGAAAGGCCCATCGCCTCCGTCACGCCCATCGCCGAGTTTGTCAGCCGCCGCATGATCATCGGCAGCACGATATCGCACAGCGTCGTGAGCGATGCAAAGAACAGATCCAGAAACAGCAGCTTTTTGTATTTGTTCAGATACGGCCAAAACCGCTTGATAAGCGCTTTCGAACTGTACGTCCGCTCGCCTCCGTAAAGGAGGGCGGGATCCGTGATTTTGTTGGTGGTTTTGGCATTTGCCTTGTTCGTGGATTTGTTGGCGGCGTTGTTGGCGGTTTTGTTGGCGGCGTTCTCTTTCGACATGGTCTCTCCTGATACTTCTGCGTCAAAAAACATGCTTCCGTTAAATGAAGCAAGTAGCTTTTAAATCATTTTAAATAAATAGATTATAGCAGGCTTTCGCAAATAAATCCACTCAAAACAGCCATGTAATTTGCACATTCTCGAAAAAGCGATTATAATCTAGTTTGTTCGTTTTTTAGGTTCTGTAAAATCCATGCCAATAAACCAAACGAGGTATTCTCCCATGAAAAAGCCTAACAAAGAATTCTGGCGCGCGATCAAATTCGGTCTGTTCTCGATCTCAGCCGGTCTGATTGAGATCGTCTCCTTCACCCTTCTGACCGAACTGACCCCGCTCTCCTACGCACCGCGCTACATTATCGCGCTCGTCCTGTCGGTACTTTGGAACTTCACCCTGAACCGCCAGTTTACCTTCAAATCCGCCTCCAACGTGCCGATCGCGATGCTGAAGGTGGCTCTCTACTACGTCGTTTTCACACCGCTCTCCACCTGGCTCGGCGATTACCTGTCCGGGTCGCTTGGCTGGAATGAATACCTTGTCACCGCCCTCAATATGATCCTGAACTTCGTCACGGAATTTCTTTACCAGCGCTTCTTTGTCTTCGGCAATTCCCTCGACACCAACGCCCTCGCCCAAAAACAGCAGGAAAAGGAGGCATCTGAACGGGATTCTGCCGACGGAAATGCTGCCGAAAAGGACGCATGATCATGTTTGAAAAGATTACGCCGGAAAAAGCCGGGATTTCATCAGCCAAGGTCGAAGCGTTTCTTCGCACCCTTGACCGCCGCGGATTGGCAACGCACAGCGTGCTCTTCATGCGCGGCGACAAGATTTTCGGCGAGTTTTATTGGAAACCTTTCCATAAGGATCTGTGCCACCGCATGTATTCGGAGACCAAATCCTTCGTCTCGGTGGCGATCGGGCTGCTGATCGATGATGGGAAGCTGTCCCTTGACGATAAGGTCGCCCGCTTTTTCCCCGACAAGTGTGACCGTGAGCTGCCGGATTACCTGAAGGAAATGACCGTTCGGCACATGCTCATGATGGAAACCTGCGGCTATCAGCCCAGCTGGTTTAAAAATGACGAGAAGGACCGCGTCAGGCTGTACATGAATGAGACCACCGCTTCACTCCCGTCTGGCATGCGCTTCGCCTACGACAGCGCCGGCTCGCAGGTGCTTTGCACGTTGGTGGAGCGGCTCAGCGGCAAATCCTTATTCGATTTTCTTTATGAACGCATTTTTATCAAGCTCGGCACATTCAAAACCGCAACAATTCTCAAGACAAAGACGAACGATTCCTTTGGCGATTCCGCGCTGCTGTGCACGACGCGCGATATGGCCTCGTTTGCGCGCTTCGTGATGAATTACGGCAGGTGGAGCTCGGAGCAGCTGGTCAGTGAAGATTATCTGCGCGCCGCTACTACACCTCTCGTCGATAATGATCAGCTGGGCTTTGACGACTATAATACCCGCGGCTATGGCTATCAGATCTGGTGTTTGGAAAACGGGCGTTTCTTCTTCAATGGGATGGGCTGCCAGCTGACTTTTTGCATTCCCGACAAGGATCTGATCTTCGTCATTACTTCCGACAACCAAGGCTATCCTTCCGCCAAATCGCTGATTTACGCGGCTTTTGAGGATCTGATCCTGAATGAGATTCAAAGCGAATCTTTGCCGGAAGATTCGGCCGCATACGCCTCACTCTGCGCCTGCTCGGAGTCGCTGCGTCTGATGACGCTGAAGGGAGAAAAGAAATCTCCGTTTGCCGAAAGCCTCTCCGGCAACCGCTATGTCTGCGAAGCGAATCCGACCGGCATTCGCGAATTCACGTTCACTTTTGCAGGGGACGATACTGGCACGCTCCGCTACGTCAACGACCAGGGTGAAAAAGTGCTGCACTTCGGGCTTGGCAAAAATGTCTTTGAAAAGTTCCCCCAGCTTGGCTATTCTAACGAACATGCAGGACTCCAGACAGACGATGGGTTCATGTACGATTGCGCGGCTTGTGCCGTCTGGCGTGAAAAACAGAAGCTGCTTCTCAAGGTGCAGATCATCGATCGGTACCTCGGCAATATGCTTGCGATGTTTTCTTTCCGGGATGATTATGCCGTGGTGCGCATGACCAAAACGGCCGAGAACTTCCTGGAAGAATATGTCGGCGAATTTGTGGCACGGAGGGAGACTAAATAGTCTCCGAAAAATCGCGCCCAAAGGCAAGGGGCACCGCCTCATTTATCGCGGCTCGATAGATCACCCGAATCTACTTTTACTTCTTTGCATGGTCAAAAGCAACACCAGCGTAACCAGAACACCCCCGATAAATCCGCCAAGGTGCCCGGTAAAGCTGACACCTTGAACACCGATGCCCGAGGCAAGGGAAAAGATCGACGCAAAGAGGACACGCTTCGGCGAGATGCCGTGCACCAGATACCGCTTCAGCCACGCCACGATGAGGATGCTCCCCAGCACCGCGAAAATCGCCCCGGACGCTCCGACCGTGAGGGCAAAATGGCCGGTAAACCGCTCAACGCTCACGACGAAAAGCGACCCGATCAGCCCGCCCAAAAGGTAAACCACCAGAAAACGCACGTGCCCGAGCGCTCGCTCCGAAACATTGCCGTAAAAGTACAAACTAATCATGTTGCCAGCCAGATGCTGCAGGTTTCCGTGCAGAAACATACTGGTCAGCAGACGAATCCACTCGCCCCGCTCCACCGCCGGGCCGTAGAGTCCGTAGCTGACCATCAGCTCTCCGCCGGCAAACAGGTAATCATACCCGAAAACCAGGATGTTGACAGCCATCAGCACAAAAGCTATATAAGGTAATTTTCGTTTCATAATAATCCCATCATCCGTTCAGGCACTTTTGCCAGGTCATTTGGCCGGTATCAGTGCCTTTTTGTTTTGCAGATTTGATCTTATCACAGACGATACCTTGAAATCAAATTGAAATAAGCCAGAGTGTAGGACGGATGCGACTAAAACACATGATCCAGTCCTACCGTTTACGTGCCGCGAAAAGCCATGTAGGACTAAACGGCATCCCTCAAACAATCCAGTCCCATGGCACAAGCCCCACCCAGATGATCCCTAGGACGGTAAACGATGTTTAGTGATCTCCCGTCCTAGGGTCGCACCTATCTTCACTGATGAGGATAGGACTGTAAACAAGTGCAAGCCTGTCCCAGTCCTATGGCGGTCAAAACACGCTCAAGAGAATAAGACTAAGTCACAGAAAACAGGCTTTGCAGTCCTAGTCGCCCTCGATCCACTCAGTAACATGTGAGACTAAAACACTCGAATCCCTCCAATCAGTCCCACACGACCGCTTCCTGCCCCGTCAACACAGCAAAAGGCCCGAGAAAAGTGATCTTTTCTCAGGCCTTTTGCCTTCCCTCTCGTTGTCTATATCCTTTTGGGGGTAGCTTTTACGCTTCTGTTGTTTCAGTTTTGGCGTTTTCGCTTCAACCTTCCGCTGCTTTTTCCTTCTTTGTCAGCTTAATGCTTCCAAGCAGGAAAAGTCCCTGGCCGATAATGTTGACGGCCTCGGCAATCCAGTTCAGTGCCTCTTTGGAGAAATCCTTCGAGGAAAGATAGCCCATCATCAGCATAAACACGAAGGCCACGATGAACAGGACCATCGCGCCGGTCTTTTTCTGTTTTTTCGCTAGCGCGGCGAGTCCGAAATTCATGCAGCCGAGCCCCGCGACCATCAGCGTGACAAAAATCATCGTTCCGCTGAAGACAACCGGAACTGCCGCCGAGGCCAGCTTCGTGCCGTTCGAGCTGCCTGCTCCACCGGCTCCATTATTGGATTTCTCGCTCTGCCTAAACGCCATCATCGCGATGACCGCGATGCCGGCAAGCAGAAAACCGAGAGACTGCATCGGGAAAAAGGCCTGATTGAGCCGCTCGAAATCACAGATCCCGGCTCCGTACAGCAGCTTCCAGGTCGCTTTCAGGATGCCGGCCACGGAAACCATGATCGTGCCGCCCGAGAAAAGCGCGAACGCGCCTTTGCTCATTCTGTCATACAGACCGCGCTGCAAGATCACCGCGGCAGCCATAAACAGTGCCACCGGGATAAAATCGACCAGCGCCATCGGAACACTCATTTTTTAGCCTCGTCTTTCGTTAAATGGTAGATGGGAAGGAAGGGAACGAGGATCGGCGTCTTCGCGACGTAGTCTTGGTACTCCTTCTTGTCCCCGTAATTCTTGTTCTGGCGGCGCTCCAGACGCTGCGCTCCGTTGATCATGATGTAGACGATCGAAACATAGCCGATCACCGCCACGATCCACTGCCCGCCGCGCATGACGTTCAGCGCGGAGACAAAGATACCGGTCCAGAACGTGATCTCGCCAAAGTAGTTGGGGCAGCGGCTGTACTTAAACAGGCCGTCCATCGCCACCATGTGCGGATTCTTGGCCTTCGCGGCGCTCTTCTGCTTGTCCGCCGTCGCCTCGATCACGATGCCGAGCGCACTGATCACCGCACCGACGAAAGCAAGCACCGGGCTTCCCGTGATCTCAAGCTTCGCGTTCGCGATACGGTACCAGACCGGCGAAACCATCATGACGTACAGCACCGCCACCATGATCCACATCACGACCATGACCGGCACCGGCATCGGCTTGCTTGTCTGCGCGTCGAGGGTCTTCTTGTATTCCTTGTTCTTCAGCTCACGCGCAAGAAGGAATCCGGCCAAACGTCCGCCGTATACGACCAGCAGCACGCACTGAATCGCGACCGCGGCGACCGCAGCCCCGCCAAGACCTGCCGCAGCGCCGGTCACAAACATCAGCACCAGCATGCAAAGTCCAAGGCATGCTGCGGAGAGGCCGTAACCGACCGAAAGAAACCAGATATACTTTTTAAAGCCGATCGCGCAGGCCAGCGCCGACACGATCAGAAGCACCCATGTTAAAGCCGGAAAAAACATATTAACCTCCATTCATGACCAATCATGCACCGGCATGATTTTCACGCTGCCCCTTACTTCTTGTACTGATCCTTGATGTACTGCGCGAAGCTGTGGTCACCGACCTTCGTGTCACCGACCATCTCCTCGGACAGGGTCCACTTGGAGAACTTGATAATGGCTTCCTTGCCGTTCTTCTTCATCTTGTTGACCCAGGCCAGCACGTCGAACAGCCAGGTCGGCGCGTAGGAAATGTTGGGCTCCTTGCCGGCTGCCGCGAAGAACATCTTGGCAAGCTCTTCATAGGAGTAGGTTTCCTTGCCGCCCACATCGTACATCTTGCCGTCATCGCACATATGCTCGACAATGAAATCCGCAAAATCAGGCGTATCGACAACGTTCGCATGCACCGGCTTCTTGCCAAGCAGCGTAACCTTGCCCTTCTCGACCATCGGCATGAACACTTTCGCGATGTCGTAGAAGTAGCCGGTCGGACGGAAGATGACCCACTTCAGGCCACTCTTCTTCAGGTATTCCTCCAGCTTCGCCTTCGCGTCTAGCATCGGAATATGCGGCGCCTTGTCCGCCTTCAGTACGGAAACATAAGCGAAATTCTTGACTCCCGCGCGAACCGCCTCATCGACAAGATTCTTGTTCGCACCAAAGTCGATATCATAGTGGCTCAGCGTCGCGCTTGCCCCGGTCAGGCCGACCGTCGTAATGACCACGTCCGCCCCATCGCACAGGCCCTTCACCTTCTCCGTGTCGGTCAGATCGATCGCAACCGGCTTGAACCCGGTGCACCCCTCAAGCTCGCGCACCTTCAGATCCGCCGCCACGACCTCGTGACCCTCGCGCACCAGAGAGCGCAGAATGTCTTCTCCCAGATGACCAAACGCACCTGCCAGTACAACTTTCATGAGAATTGACCTCCTTTTATAAAAAGTTAATGCTTACTTTGTTTTGTCTTCGATTCATTCCATCGCGGTTCGCTCTCGGTCATCCTCCGAGGGCCGCCCCGGATGAAATCATCTCAGGCTTTTTTATTCTTTTCTTTCGCACGCTTGTCGTTGATGATGTCCATGTGCTCTTCGGTGATGAGCGTGACGCCGTTCTGCTTCGCCCACTCAACGCAGCCCTTCAGCGCGGTCGGCAGGAAGATGCGCGGCACCTTCACCAGACGCGCGCAGGCCTCTTCGGTGAACTTGACCTCCGGGTCGATGCGCTCCGCCGCGTACATAACGCTCGAAACCGTTGTCTGGCGCATCGGCAGCAGCTCCGGAATCGCGCGGCTGTGGCGGATGTACCAGAAATTCTTGCTGTCGCGGTAGCCGTAATCGACCGGCGCATGCGGGAAATCGCGGGACTTCACGCCATTGATGATCGCGTTGTAATACTTTTCCTTCATCAAAATCTTGTCCACGCGCAGGATGAACGTCGCGCCAAACTTCGACGTGATGCCGTTGAAATCATGGTACGGCGGCTCATAGCCCTCGAGCTGTCCCGGCTGATCACGGTCCGCTCCGTCGAGCTCGCGCATCCACGTGCACTCGATCGCCTGGAACGCGTCCGCCACGACCATCGGGAACTTCTCGCCTGGGTGCTCCGCGGCCATCAGGCCCTCCTCGAGCGTGAACTTGCAGTCCTTCATCTTCTCTTCCGGCGTGTCCCCCGGCCAGCCCAGGCGCACGACTTCCTTGAACGTCTTGCGATCATCCTTGACAAAGTTGATCGTGCATTTGCCGGTCTTGAGGATGTGCTGCGCGGTGTTCGACGAGTTGCGGCAGTTCAGCAGCATCGCATAGTAATCCTTGCCCGCCACATAGTACGGCTGCACAAGGCTGTAAGGGCCGAGCGACGTCTTGCCATCGTCACACAGCGTGCCGATCAGCACCGTCGGCATCGGGAAAAACAGGGATGTCTGATAAAAGTTATCGACGATCCGTAAATCTTTAAAGCTACTCATATGAAAACCTCCTTGTAGGTTTTTTTGCAAAGTATTTTGTTCGCAAAGCGGTCTGCGAACGAAGCGGTTTGGCTGGCTCAGTCCGCCAACAGCTTTGCCAGCGCGCCCTCGATCTGGCTGAACTCAGTCCGCCCGTCAGAGGCAAACCGCAGCACATTCTCCGCAATGAACTCCAGCAAAAACGGATCCGCCTCCGCAGCCTGCTCGCTCACCACCCCATCCATGAGGTGCATGATCTGCTGGATCAGCTGGATGTGGTACATGTTTTCTTCACTTCGAACACTCTGTCCGCTGTACTGCGCCCAGACCTTGCTGTACCGGTCGCTGAATTCCTTGATCCCATCAAACACCCGGTGCACCCGGTCGATGGGAGTGATGGGTGAGTGGTCGGTAGCCAGCGCAGCTACACTGTCGGTGGTTGAGGCCGCTGCGGGGTCGGTGGTCGCAGCCGCTGCATGGTCGACGCCCGCTTCCTTCACGAGGCGGCTCATGATCGTCTGCCAGTCCTCCAGCATCACTCCGGCAATCAGGAAATCCTTGGACGGGAAATAGTTGTAGAGCGTTCCGACCGCCACACCCAGCCCCGCAGCCACCCGCCGAATCGTCAGATTCTCGTAGCTTTCCTCCAGCATCAGGCGCCGTGCTTCCGCGATTGCCCGCTCCCGCACATTGTCGATTATTTTAGGCATTGCCGTTCCTCCTAAAATAGCACAAACATTCATTTTTGAGTGTTTATGAACATGTTCATATTATAAGACATTGTTAAAAATAAATCAAGGTGGATAAATCGTGTTTGCCGTGCATTTTCTTTCATTTCATTCTTCGTTTTGGGAAGCTTGTCAGCTCCATGGAAGGATGTTCGTCTACAAGCTGACTCAATTGCTGACTCAGTCAGCTTCACAGAGACCTTTTCCCCTACAAGCTGACTTTTTGATTACCTTGTCAGCTCCACAGAAGGATGTTCGTCTACAAGCTGACTTCACCTCTTACTCAGTCAGCTTCATGGAGACCTTTGCTCCCACAAGCTGACTTTTTAATTACCTTGTCAGCTCCACAGAAGCATATTCGCTTACAAGCTGACTTTACCTCGGACTCTGTCAGCTCCACGGAGACACTAGCTCCCACAAGCTGACTTTTTGATTACCTTGTCAGCTCCACGGAAGCATATTCGCTTACAAGCTGACTTCACCTCGGACTCTGTCAGCTCCACAGAGACATTAGCTCCTACAAGCTGACAAAGCCACTCATTCCGTCAGCTCCACCCAAGAGTGCCCGTCTACAAGCTGACTGACCCCGCAAAAAAAGAGCCATGACCCCTTGTCACAGCTCTTTTGCCCCTCAATATTCAAGTATCAGTACTTCCGTTCTTGCGCTCGCGCTCTTTACTTGATCGTTTCGCGCACTTTCTCGACGATCGCGTCTTTTTCCGGCGAATCGGGGATCTGAATTTCGCCCCGCTCCGCATCGACCTCGAACAATTCGTTGTCCGAGTAGAGTCTCACGACCTTGCCGTCGATTTCGCGCTCGGCCAGCAGGTAGACCCCGCCGTTCCGGCGATTGTGCGCCATGACCATGAGCTCGCGCATCGAGACGCGCGTTCCGAACGCGCCCGAGCCGCTCGGCTTCCGAGGCCCGAACAGGCGCTGCAGCACAAACGCGACGAAAAGCATCACCAGCGCATAGAGAATCAACCCGATCGTGTGCTTTCCGGTCACTTCACCCAGATAAGGAATGATGACCCCCAGCACCAGGTAGAAAACCATCGACCCGACCGCGATGACCCAGCCGAAAACATTGAATACCTTAAACCGGTTCCGCCCGGCCGCCGCGCTTTGGGATTGCTTTTGCCCTTCGACATCGCTCTGCGACCGCTTTTCTCCGGCCGCCGCGCTTTGGGACTGACCGTCTCCTGCTGCGCTCTCCGCGTTTTCAGCTTTTCGCCCTTTGTATACCGCTGCAAAAATGCCAAATCCGGATAAGACGCCGGCGATCGTGCCAAGCCAGGCCGGATGCAGCTGGTTCAGTAAAAAATCAAACATAGTTCGTTCCTCTTGCCGCACTTCGCCGTGGCCACCGTAGCCGCGTGCGGCCTTAGGGGGTGCCATCTTCACGAGATTCGCCGCGGCTCCGTTCTTCGCGCCCGCACCTCACGCCAAACCCTGCACCACCAACTCACTTCTCAATCACCGACAGAATCAAGCTGACGGTTTGTTTCCATTGCTCTTCCGGGGTGATCGTGGCGGGGGTGTCGAGCTCCATGAGCTCGATGTCGGCGAACTGGGAGTAATTGCCACCTTCGATGCCGAGCACCTGTGCGGATGCGGGGAGGTAGCCCATCGCTTCGGACATGGCCGCCTGGTCGGTGATGGAGTCGAGGGTGCCGAGGATGATCGCTGCACGGCTCACTTCCGTGATGTCCTTTTCCGGGTAGCCGCCGAGCATGATGATGCCCGCGATCTTGTCTGCGTTCTTGGAAGCCCACTCGGACGCGGCGAGCGCGCCTGAGCCGTGGCCGGCTATGTACCAGGTTTCGTAATCGAAGTTCTGGAGCGTGTAGGTTGCCGCTCCTTCGAGCAGGTGTGCTTCGCGGAGAGGCATTTTCAGGACGATGCAGTCAACGCCCGACGCAGCCAGCTCATGCATGATCGGGGCGTAGGCGGTTGCTTCGATCTGGAAGCCCTGGAAAAAGATCAGGGCCTTGTCCGTTCCCGGGCCGTCGAACAGGATCCGGGAGGCACCGTTGTCGATGACGACAACATTGTCATATTCCAGGTTTTGCGCGGCCGCCTCGCCGGCTTTGTAGTATTCCAGCGAGTTAAACAGGTAAACCGAAAAGATGATCACGGCTACCGCGAGTGCCGACAAAAGCACGCTGCGAACGATAGTCCAGACCTTATCCATAGCCCATAGCCCTCCGAAAATTACTAAATGACCAGCCCGCCAAGCACCTTTCCGATCGAATCATGAATCACAAGATCGGCATACGAGTCGGCCGGTGTCCGGTCTCGGTTGATCAGCACAAGTCCGTTTTTGCCCCTGAAATACCGCAGCAGACCGGCCGCGGGGTAGACAACCAGGGAGGTCCCGCCCACGATCAGCGTGTCCGCGCGTTCGATCTCGGTGATGGCTTCCTCAAGCACATCTGAGTCCAGAGACTCTTCATATAATACCACATCCGGCTTGATGAGTCCACCACATTCACAGCGCGGGATCCCCGTCGATTCGGAAATCGCGCTCGCCGGGTAGAATCGGTGGCAGCGCATGCAGAAGTTCCGCTCCACGCTCCCATGCAGCTCCAGCACTTTCTTGCTCCCGGCAAGCTGGTGCAGGCCGTCGATGTTTTGCGTAATGACTGCGGAAAGCTTTCCCTTGCGCTCCATCTCAGCCAGCGCCTTGTGCGCCGCGTTCGGACCGCTGTGGGAGACCAGGATCCGATCCCGGTAGAATCGGTAAAACTCCTCCGTGTTCTCCAAAAAGAACGTGTGACTCAGGATCTCCTCCGGCGGATACTTGTACTGCATACGGTACAAGCCGTCCTGACTGCGGAAATCCTTGATCCCGCTCTCTGTCGAAACACCGGCTCCGCCGAAAAACACGATACGCTTCGCATCATCATAAATCTGCTGAAGAGTTCTCATCGCCCGCTCCTTTCCCGAAGTGAAACCATTTCCACAGTGCAACCGACGCCAGGCGCGCGACATTGTCGCGCCGCAGCGCTCTTGCGCCTCCGCCTGGCATCCTCGCGCCGCCGCGCTCTTGCGCCTCCGCTCGGCATCTCACGCCCCGGCGCTCATACGCCTCCGCTCATACCACGTACAGCAAGATCATCATATAGTGGCAAAAGCTCCCGATGACAACAAACACATGAAACACGCCGTGCATCCACGGCCACTTTTTTCCGATCCCGTACAGCACCGCACCGATCGTGTACGCGATGCCGCCCGCAACGAGCCAGAGGGTTCCGCCCGGCGTTAAGACCTCCGCGGTCTGCCGGATGAAAAATATGATACACCAACCCATGGCCAGATAGCAAATCATCGAAAACACGCGATACTGCTTCAGATCGATCGCTGTAAACACACTTGCCAAAACCGCGCAGCCCCAGACGATTCCGAAGACGCACCACGCGATCGCCGGATAAGCGGGCCGGAGGATCGTCAGCGTCACGGGGGTGTAAGTTCCCGCAATCAGAAAGTAGATCGTGCAGTGATCCAGTACCTGCATGACCTTTTTGCCGCGGACTCCCTTGAGGCCGTGATAGGTAGCTGAAATCGTATAAAGCGTGATCATCGACACGCCATACACCACCGAAGTCCACACGCCCCAGAGGTTGTGATGCGCAGCCGCCACCGCCACGCAGCTCACCAGCGCCACAAGTCCCAGCGCTCCGCCCACGATGTGGCTTACCATGTTAAAGATCTCGTTGCCGCGCGTATAATCAGGCAGTGTCCGATCCGCCAGTTTCGTTCTTCCGCTCATGAGGTGCCTCCTTATCCATCGTGATGAACCGGGCGTTTGCCAACGTCCGGTCTAGCACTGTTTGAGGCACAAACAAACACGCCGGTTCCGCCACCAAGGGCGAAACCGGCGCAAGGTTTCTTTTAAGGTCTGATCTCGGATTTTCCGCCGACATACGGACGCAGCGCTTCCGGAATGCGGACGCTTCCGTCGGCCTGCAGGTTGTTCTCGAGGAACGCGATCAGCATGCGCGGCGGCGCGACAACCGTATTATTCAGCGTGTGAGCCAGATACTTGCCGTTTTCACCCTGGATACGGATGCCAAGACGTCTCGCCTGTGCATCGCCGAGGTTGGAGCAGGATCCGACCTCGAAGTACTTTTTCTGTCTGGGAGACCACGCCTCAACGTCGCAGCTCTTCACCTTCAGATCCGCCAGATCACCGGAGCAGCACTCCAGCGTGCGAACCGGAATATCCAGAGAGCGGAACAGCTCCACCGTGTAGCTCCACAGCTTGTTGTACCAGTCCATGCTCTCTTCCGGCTTGCAGACGACGATCAT
>JAEEGL012254370.1_pt1 | contig 17903 bp, 15 predicted proteins | sample 9134231 | NCBI WGS metagenome assembly JAEEGL01 (sample SAMN16246548, study PRJNA631951) | gut metagenome | biome: gut microbiome; feature: rumen; material: fiber-attached | host: Bos | place: Iran: Karaj | collected 2018-10 | reverse complement strand
TTATCATGCTTCTAGAGTTTTACCAGGATTCAAGCCAGATGCAAAAATTACAATGCTCAAGGAGTTAGCTGACAAGACTGAGATTGTTATAGCTATCAAGGCTGGCGATATTGAGAAAAATAAGGTTCGTGGAGACATAGGTATTACTTATGATATGGATCTTCTTAGACTTATTGATGCATTTACTAGCTACGGATTATATGTAGGCTCAGTTGTTCTTACACAGTTTGCTGAGCAGCCATCTGCAGTTGCATACGAGAAAAAGCTTAAAGCTCTTGGATTAAAGGTTTATAGACACTATATTATTCCAGGTTATCCATCAAATATTCCTTTCATCGTTTCAGACGAAGGATTCGGAAAAAATGATTACATTGAGACAACACGTCCACTTGTAGTTGTTACTGCTCCAGGACCAGGTTCAGGAAAGATGGCTACATGCCTTTCACAGCTTTACCATGAGTCAAAGCGTGGTGTAAAGGCTGGATATGCTAAGTTCGAGACATTCCCAATTTGGAATTTACCACTTAACCATCCTGTAAACCTTGCTTATGAGGCAGCTACAGCAGATTTAAATGATGTCAATATGATTGACCCATTCCATTTAGAGGCCTATGGCAAAACAGTGGTTAACTACAACCGTGATGTTGAGGTATTCCCAGTTCTTAAGGCTATGTTTGAGAAAATCTCAGGCGAGTCTCCATACAAGTCACCTACTGACATGGGTGTTAATATGGCAGGAAATGCAATCATCGATGATGAAGCATGTAAGGATGCTTCTAACCAGGAAATTATTAGAAGATATTACGAGGCTACAGTTGCAAAGCGTAAGGGCGATGGTTCAGATTCTGCTATTCAAAAGCTTGAGCTTCTCATGGAGAAAGCAGGCATTTCTGTTTCAAACAGACCCGTTGTTGCAGCAGCTAATATCAAAGCAGATCAGATTGGTGTACCATGTGCAGCAATGGAGCTTTCAGATGGCAAAATTATCACAGGAAAGACTTCAGAAATGTTAGGTGCATCATCAGCAATGATCCTAAATGCATTGAAGTATCTTGCTAAGATTCCTGATGAGGTTAAATTGATTTCACCAGAGGTTCTTACACCTATTATGAACTTAAAGACAAATTACTTAGGAGATAACAATCCACACCTTCATTTGAATGAGCTTTTAATTGCTCTTTCAATGGAGGCTATCAGCAGTGAAGATGCCAAGAAAGCATACGATTGTCTTCCAGAATTAGTTGGTGCTGAGGTTCACTCTTCAGTAATCCTTGCATCAGTAGACGTAGGAGTATTCAAGCAGCTTGGAACACATTTGACCTGCGAGCCTCGCTACGAGGGTAACAAATTGTACCATGAGTAATGGGAGAGGATTTCGTTCTCCTTCGAAAAGTATATTGCCTAGCACCAAATCCCTAGCAATATTGATACAAAATAAGCAGAATTAATAATTACATAGTTTTTAATTGAGCAGATGAAGGTTTTTTCTTTTATCTGCTCTTTTTTGAATGCGCGAATATTTTTTTCTACTGGAATAATAGAAAGCAAGAACACTAGGCTAATTGGGCTCAGTATTTTAAACACTACCATTAATATTACAGAAGCGTAGCAGCAATAATATAAAATTCCAAAGAAGCCAGTGGCTGTTTTTTGACCTATGTAATGAACTATAGTTAATCTATTTACAGCCTCATCCTTTTTTACATCACAGGTGTTGTTCGCAAGCATAATATTTGAGGTAGTAAAGGTCATAACCAGTGAGAATAGGAAAAAGCTAATTAGTGGCATTACCTCAAATGATAAACTGATTGTCTTTAGTGATAAATCAAGTGAAAGATAGTAGGTTGGATTATTAATGTAAAGCATTAAAAATGGAATAAACATACCATATGCGATTCCTGAAAAGACTTCACCTAGTGGAATTCTGGAAATAGGTATAGGTCCAAAGGTGTAAAAAATTCCAAGCATAAAGCAGAATGCACCAAGTAACAAAACAACAATACCGGTTTTGTATGCTAAATATAAACCGAGAATAGTGCTTATAGAAAGCATTGTGATTATTGCAATAAATGCATTTTTTCTTTTTATAGGCAGCATCTCTGGATAGTCCTTACTATCAATGTAGTTATTAATTCCAGTGGTGGTTAAATCAAAAATGAACATTGAAAAAAAGAATATCACCATCAGTGGAGTATTTATTGGCTGCTTTGTATATAGAATAAAAGCTAGCGTATTTAAAAACGCGAATAAGCTAGTAATCTTTGTTTGAATTTCTACGAATTTTAAAAATCTCTTTATCATATAACTAAATTCCTTCCAAACAGATAATTTTCACCACAAATCAATATATATGTTTCATGGTTAGGCAACAAATAATTAAAAAAGTCGCGTATAATTAAATTGTTGTTAAATTAATAACATAAAATATTGTTAAGTGCAACTATTCATGTTATAATGCATTCCTAAAAATGATGACGCGCAATAATATTGCGCACGATTTGCATAATGTATAAAAAGGAAGAAAGGAATTAACCATGACAAAGATTGTCGTAATTGGAGCAGGTTACGCAGGTGTACTTGCTACAAAGAAACTTGAAAAAAAGCTTCGCAAGAAAAAAATGGCGGATTCTACTCAGATAACACTTATTGATAAGCATCCTTATCACACAATGTTGACTGAGTTACATGAGGTTGCAGCCTGCCGTGTAGGCGAGGAAAGCGTAAAGATGAACCTTGATCAGATTTTTGCTGGTCGTAAAGTAAATGTGGTTCTTGATACAGTTACAAATGTAGATTTTAAAAACAATAGGGTTGATGGTAAGAATGGTCAGTATGATTACGATTACCTTGTTGTTGCAGCAGGTTCAAAGCCAACCTACTTTGGTGTAGAAGGAGCTGAGGAAAACAGTTATTCACTCTGGTCATACGACGATGCTGTAAAGCTTAGAGATAGAATTCACGACTGTTTCAGAATGGCAGCTGATGAGACTGACCCAGCAAAGAAAAAGGAGCTTCTTAGCTTCTACGTTGTAGGTGCAGGCTTTACAGGTGTAGAGATGGTTGGAGAGTTGGCTGAATACACTCCAATTCTTTGCAAGAGATTCAATATCAATAGAGAGGACGTAACTATCGTTGATGTTGATGGACTTTCTCGTCCAGTACCAATCTTGCCAGAAAAGCTTTCAAACAAGGTTGATAGACGTCTCAGAAAAATGGGTGTTGATGTAGTGATGAACGCCAGTGTAGTAGGTGTTGGCAAAAACTTCATCAAGCTCAAGAAGAATGATGAGATAACAGAGCATGTTGCTGGAACAGTAATTTGGACAGCTGGTATTGAAAGTTCAGAGATTACTTCTGAGATTGCAAAGGAAGTTACTAGCGGTGGTAGAGGTCGAATTCAGGTTGATGAAAATCTTCGTTCGGTTGATCACAAGAATGTTTATGTTATTGGTGACAACATGCTTTACACTGCACCAGGTGAGGAGAGACCAGTTCCTCAGATGGTTGAAAATGCAGAGCATTCAGCAGCTACAGTAGCAAAAAATATTGTTAGTGAAATTACAAAGTCAGGCAAGCTAGAGGCTTACAATCCAAAATTCCATGGCGTTATGGTTTGCGTTGGTGGTAGATACGGTGTAGCTAGAGGTGGAATGGCAAAGCATCAGATTAATTTTGCTTCATTCTTCGCTATGTTTGCAAAACACTTTATCAATATTATTTATTTCATTCAGGTAATGGGATGGACAAAAATCATTTCATACCTTAAGCATGAGTTCTTTACTATCAGAAATAATCGAAGCTTCTTAGGCGGACATTTTTCTAATAAAACTCCTAGCTTTATGCTAGTTCCATTACGTCTTTGGTTAGGTGCCGTTTGGGTATATGAGGGTGTAATGAAAATCGTAGAAGGCTGGCTTACTAAGCCAATGCTTTCAGGATTCTTTGGTGGTGCTAATGCTTGGTTTGATTCACTCCTTGGTAGAGTGACAGAGACAGCAGATGCAGTAGCTTCGGCTTCTACAGAAGTTGTAGCCACAGTTGATGCGACAGCTTCAGCTTCAACAGCTGCAGCGGCAGGTGCGGCAGATGCAGTAGCTTCAGCATCTACAGCAGTTTCTTCAGCAGCAGGTGCAGCGGTAGACGCAGTAGCTTCTACTGGAACAGTTATTTTTGATTGGAACTTTAAGCTTTTTGAGACAATTCTTGTTTCAGGCACAGATCTTGTTCATTCAACAATTTCTGATATTGCATTTAAGATTCAGGTTCCATTTGTTGATTGGTTTGTAGAAAACGTAGTACTCGCTTCAGATGGTATGACAATGTTCATGCAGATTTTAATAGTAGTACTCCAAATCCTCATCGGTTTTGGACTTATGGGAGGTTGCTTCACATTCCTTTCAGCACTTGTTTCATTAGTACTTCAGGTAATGTTTGTAACAACTACAGGTTTATATTTGAATACGTTCTGGATGATCTTTGCCGGATTAGCTTTAGTTTTTGGTGGCGGATATACACTTGGAATCGATTACTACTTGATGCCTTTCCTAAAGAAAAAGTGGCAAAAGGTCAAGTGGGCGAGAAAGTGGTATTTGTATAATGATTAATCAAAAAATGGATTTTGAGACAGCCTTTAGTGAGGTTCAAAAAGAAGCTTCAAAGATTATTACATCTGGGCCAAGTCTTATAAATTCATATGTTTCATATCTTACAGATGTGACAGGAAAAATGATGCGTGCAAAGGCAGTTTTAGCCTGTGCCATGGATGAGGATGGTCTTGTTGATAGTGATGCAGTGAAATTTGCTGCAGCAGTTGAGGTTCTACATTTGGCCACATTAGTACATGACGACATTATGGATGATGCTGATACACGAAGAGGACAAGAGACACTCCAGAAAAAATCTGGCAAGAGAAATGCCGTGATTTGTGGCGACTTCCTACTTGCATCAGCAATTAGAGAAATCATAGATGTGGCTCAAAAGGATAATTACAAGGACTTCGATTTTTCTAAATACGTTCAGGATATTGCCTTAGGTGAGCTTAGACAAAACATCAATAATAGAAATTATCGACTTAAAACATTTAGATATTTGTCTATTATTGACGGTAAAACGGCAGCCTTGTTTGAGGCATCCTTCCACGCTGGAGCATTGGTTTTAAATGCTGATAAAAAGACCCAAAAGCTTTATAGAAGACTTGGTAGATATATAGGTATTATTTTCCAGCTAACAGATGACTGTATAGATTATGAAAATACAAAGGACAGTGCATTAAAGCCCGTCCAATCTGATTTTGAAAATGGAGTTATTACTCTACCTCTTATACATGCATTTGAGAATGACCCTACTCTTATAAAAAAGGCAGAGCAGGGAAGACTTTCAAAAGAAGAAGTGTTTGATGCTGTAGAAAAGCATGAGGGGGTAGCTTATACCCACAGTGTTGCAGAAAGCTATTTCGTAAGAGCAAAAGCAATTATTGATGAGCTGCAAATGTGCAACGCAAAGAAGCTTATTATAAGCAAACTATTAGATAGGGCATATATAGGCCTAGCAAAATGATATTTATAGTGATTTTTCACTAGAAATATATAGTACTAAATTGGAGAGAAAGGAATTAAAACATGAAAAAGAATTTAGTCGCAATTATGTGTGTTGCAGCACTTTCTGCAACTGCATTTGTTGGATGTGGTTCTGAGGAAGCTGTTGATACAGCAACTACTACAAACACAGCAAATGCTACAACAGAGACTTCTGAGAATGCAACAAGCAATGTTGCTGCAGAGGGAGAACTTTTAACAGGTATTGGTACATCAGTATCAATCGCTGATTCAAAGGATGCAACAGCTGATGAAGATGGTACAGCTCAGTGTGATGCAACAATTGCTGCTGTAACAGTTGATTCAAATGGCGCTATTGTTGAGTGTGTTATCGATATAGCACAGACAAAGATTGGCGTAAGCGCAGATGGAAAGATCACTTCTGATCTTAATGCTGAGTACCCTTCAAAGAGAGAGCTTGGCGATGATTACGGTATGAAGAAGGCTTCTGTAATCGGTAAGGAATGGTATGAGCAGGCTGACGCTTTTGCTGAGTGGGTTACAGGAAAGACAAGAGATGAGATTAGCGGTATGGCTATCACAGAAGGTCTTGCAGGTGATGCTGATCTTGCAGCTTCAGTTTCAATCCACGTGACAGGTTTCCAGGCAGCAGTTCTTGAGGCTATGGACAACGCAGTAGCAGGTGGTGCAGTAGCTGGCGACAAGCTTGGTCTTGGTGTATCAACAAACATTGCTAAGTCTGTAGATGCTTCAGCTGACGCTGAGGGAACAGCAGAGGCTTATACAACAATCTCTGTTCTTACAGTAAATGCTGATGGTGTTATCACAAGCTCAATTCTTGATGCAGTTCAGGCAAAGATTACTTTTGATGCAACAGGTGTTATCACAGCTGATAAGTCAGCAGAAGTATTAAGCAAGAACGAACTTGGTGATGCTTATGGTATGAAGGCAGCTTCAGGCATAGGCAAAGAATGGAACGAGCAGGCTGCAGCTTATGCTGAGTACACAGTAGGTAAGACTCTTGAGGAAGTTCAGGGTACTGCTGTAGAGGAAGGTCGTGCAGCAGATGCAGATCTTGCAGCTTCAGTTTCAATTCACATCACAGATTTTAACTCTGTAATTGCAAAGGCTGTTGAAAGCGCAAAATAATTATTTTACAATGAGATAGCAATAGGGGAGTGTGCCTTTTGCACACTCCTCAATCTTTTTAGAAGGGTTTCCTTATGAATCGAATAAAAGCAGCATCTGTAATGCTGATAGTATTATTAATAGTATTTATATTGGCAGTTCAAAATGGATTACTTTCTAATAATAAGTCCGTTGATACTGCAGAGAAAACAAAATATACAGCTACATTTTTGGACATATTTGATACCCGTACAGAGATTGTTGGATACGGGGCTACTGAAGAAGAATTCTCAAACCAAGCGGAAATCATAAGAGAACGCTTAGTTTTTTATAATAATTTATTTGATATTTACAACGATTATGATGGTATTAACAATATTAAGACTATCAATGATAATGCAGGTATTGCACCAGTAGAAGTGGATTCTGAAATAATTGATTTGCTTAAATTTAGTAAGGATATGTATGACTTAACCGATGGGAAGGTCAACGTAGCTATGGGCTCAGTACTTTCTATTTGGCATGAACATAGAGAGTATGGAAGTAATAATCCTGAACGAGCAACTCTTCCTGATATAGAGGAGCTTAAAGAAGCAAATAATCATACTAATATCGAAGATTTGGTAATTGATGAAGAAAACAACACAGTTTATTTAGCAGACCCTGACATGTCACTTGATGTGGGAAGTACAGCTAAGGGATATGCAGTTCAAAAGGTTATGGACTATTGCAGACAGCAGGGAATGGACAATATTCTCCTTAGCTTAGGCGGCAATATTTCTGGGTTAGGAACAAGAATTGATGGAACTCAATTTAGAATAGCAATCCAAAATCCAGATATGGATAGTGACCAGGAATATATTGAAAAGTTGGATATAACAGATGGCCAGTGTGTGGTTTCATCAGGTGATTATCAGAGATACTACGTGGTAGATGGAAAGGTCTACTGCCATATTATTAATCCAGAAACCTTGTATCCGGCAGAGACATTTGCTGCTGTTTCTGTACTAACAGATGATTCAGGTATGGCAGACGCACTTTCAACAGCCCTTTATAATATGACAATTGATGAGGGGCTTGAGTTTGTTAACAGTCATGATAATATTGAGGCTATGTGGGTTTATCATGATGGCACCAAGGTATACTCAGACCATTTTGAGGAAAGTATCGTTAAATAAAGTATGAAAAAGAATGACATTATTTTAATAATTACAATATTAGTTATTACCTTTGCAGGTGTTTTGTTTATGGGTATACAGCAAAGGAAAAATACTAATGATAATGCTATGGTAGTTATTTCCATAGATGGTGAAGAATATGGAAGATATCCACTGAATCAGGAACACACTGAAAAAATAGAGTTGCCAGACGGTTCATTCAATACTCTACAGATTTCAGATGGATATGCAGATATGATAGAGGCTGACTGCCGAGATCAGATATGTGTTAATCATTTCCACATTCATTATTCAGGAGAGACTATAGTTTGCCTGCCAAACAAGGTAGTAGTTGAGATAGTTGGTGGCGAAGAGGATGACATTGACGGAGCAACACATTAGAAACAGGAGATTTTATGAAAACAAATAAAATAGCTTTTTTAGGACTTTTGGTTGCTCTTGCATTTGTACTTTCTTATGTAGAAATGTTACTTCCTATCAGCATAGGCATTCCAGGAGCTAAAATCGGACTTGCTAATTTGGTGGTCATGGTGGCTTTATATACTATAGGACCCCAAAATGCATTTATTCTTTCCATTGTGAGAGTGGTTTTGGTAGGGTTTACATTTGGAAATATGGCTATGATGATTTACTCAATGGCTGGAGCAATGCTTTCATTTGTAGCAATGATAATAGGTAAAAAAACAAAACTGTTTTCTATTACTGGTGTCAGTGTTTTGGGTGGAGTATTCCATAATGTGGGGCAGATTATCGTAGCAATTATTGCACTTGATGCAGCAAGCCTTGTGTATTATTTTCCATTCTTAGTTGTTATTGGAACAATTTCAGGTATAGTAATTGGTATTGTTTCTGGAATGATTACCGAAAGAATAAAGGTAACCTTCTAGAATTGACAAACTACTCAAAACAAAATAAAATATTTACCTAGTAATTAGATAGGAAAAAGCAGATGCAGGTCATCTGCTTTACTTGCGTTTTATAGAAGGATATTAAAATGAGAGAAATCGAGTATAAGGAATTAGCCCAATTAGCAGATGAAAGCTATATATTAGTGGATGTGCGAAATGAGGGCAGTTTGAAATATGGAATGATTCCAGGTGCAATCAGTATCACTCATCAATATTTTGAGGAGGATATTGAGAGTGTTATTAACAAATTAGATAAGAATAAAAAGATTATCTTGTATTGTACTAGAGGTCAGGTTTCTCTTGATGATGCTGAGCTTTTGAGCGCTGAGGGATTTGACGCAGTCAGCCTAAAGGACGGTTACAACAGCTATTTGTCAGCTTTAATGGAGCAACAAAAGTCAGAAAGCTGTGATGAACTTGCGGAACAAACAGCTGAGATTGAAAAGAGCATTAGGAAAAAGTTTCACAAAACGTTGTTTTCCCCATTTGCTAGGGCTTGCAAGGAATACGAGCTAATAAAAGAAGGAGACCATATATGTGTTTGCATTTCTGGTGGCAAGGATTCTATGCTTATGGCCAAGCTTTTTCAGGAAATCAAGCGTCATCAGAAGGTCAATTTTGAGCTAACATTTCTTGTTATGGATCCCGGGTATAGCACGGTGAATAGACAGCTAATAGAGAGTAATGCAAAGTTGATGGGTATTCCTATTGTTGTGTATGAGAGTGATATTTTTGATGCTGTTGATACTGTAGACAAGAACCCTTGCTATTTATGTGCGAGAATGCGTAGAGGGCATCTTTATTCAAAGGCAAAAGAACTTGGCTGTAATAAAATTGCTTTAGGTCATCATTATGATGATGTTATTGAAACAATCCTTATGGGAATGCTTTACGGTGCACAGGTACAGACGATGATGCCAAAGCTACATTCTACTAATTTCGAAGGAATGGAATTGATTAGACCACTTTATTTGGTCCGTCAGGATGATATTATTGCATGGCAGCGTTACAATGGTCTTCACTTTTTACAGTGCGCATGTCATTTTACAGAGACCTGTGACAGCTGCTCAACAGATGGCACTAGCGCATCTAAGCGGTTGGAAACTAGAAATCTTATTGCAGAGCTTAAGAAAACAAATCCATATGTTGAGTCTAATATTTTCCGTAGTGTAGAAAATGTAAATCTTGCAACAGTTATTGCCTATAAGCAGGATGGTGTTAAGCATCATTTCCTAGATACTTATGATGAACAATAGATAATAAATAGAGGTATATATGTTAAATCAGTTTTCTAGAACAGAGTTGCTTCTTGGTAAGGATGCCATGGAGCAGCTGGAGAATAAAAGAGTTGCTATTTTCGGAATCGGTGGTGTCGGCGGATATGTGTGCGAGGCGCTTGTTCGTACGGGGATCGGGCATTTTGATTTAATAGATAATGATAACGTTTCTATTACAAATATTAATCGTCAAATAATTGCTACACACTCAACTGTTGATAGAAACAAGGTTGATGTAATGAGAGAGCGCATGCTTGATATAAATCCTGATGTGGACATTACTGTACATAAATGCTTTTTCCTTCCTGAAAATGCTGAGCAGTTTGATTTCAAGTCCTATGATTATGTTGTGGATGCTGTGGATACAGTTACTGCTAAAATAGAGATTATCATGAGATGTAAGGCTGAGGATGTTCCTGTAATCAGTTGTATGGGGGCTGGAAATAAACTTGATCCTAGTCGCTTTAAGGTTGCAGATATTTACAAGACTACAATGTGTCCTCTTGCAAAGGTTATGCGTAGAGAAATGAAAAAAAGAGGTGTAAAAAATCTCAAGGTTGTATTTTCTGATGAAAAACCAACTCGTCCAATTGGAGAAGCAACTGATGGGAAGAATGAGGGTGCCCCTCGAAAAGATATTCCTGGTTCAATTGCATTTACCCCTGCAGTTGCAGGACTTGTGCTTGCCAGTGAAGTAATAAAGGACTTATCAAATGGATTTGGACGCCAATAATAAAGTCCTTAATGATTAATATATTTAACTATATATCTAGCCAATTCTGGAATGGTTTCAACAGCTGCATATTCTTTTGGATTCGAAGGAAGATTTAAGTCTCTTTGTATTGAATACAAAAGGAGTGCAGTTTTTGTTGATTCAGAGGTGGCTTTGTCACAAGGTGTTGCTAGGTCGATTTCTCTTAATACAGAGGAATCGATTTTCATCATTTTAGATAAACTTATTACGGCAAGTGCCTTTAGATTTTCCTCAGGCTCTTCTGGGGATAATACGTATTTTTTTAAAATATAATTTCTTATGTGCTGATAAACAAAGGCATAGTCACTATTGTTTCCATTTAAGATTGTTTGGGCTTCCTCATCAGCCCCTTCCTTAGCTGCTTTTAAAAGTCTAGTTACAATTGCGCGTCTCTTCTCTGAATCCATGTCCTAAATAGCCTTTGCATAATTTTTTATAGTACTAATAACAGAATTAATTCCATTAAATCTGTCTGTTGAGATTTGATTTTTGATATTTGTCTTTTCAATAAATGAAGGCTCAAAGGAATCAATCTCTGTTTTGCTTTGGCCATCAAAAATGCCAACAATAATTGCAAGGATGCCTCTGATAATAAGGGCATCGCTATCAGCCTGAACGTGTACGATGTCATCATCATTGCTGAGATTCAACCATACACCAGACTGACAGCCTTTGACTTTATTAGCATCGGTTTTTTCTTGGTCTGAGAATTTTGGCAGATCTGAGGATATTTCTAATAAATATTCATATTGTAAAAACCAATCTTCCAACATATTTAAATCATCAATATATGTTTTTTCAACCTCTGCTAGTGTCATTACCCTATTACATCCTTTTTATTTTATACGCAGACAACCTCTAAGCCTAAGAACTTGCCTAACATCTTTAATTCTTCTGTGTAGTCACCATATACAAGTGGGAGATGATTACCGAATTCTAACTGTGCTTCATAGTATTTGCGCTGATCAGCAACTCGGTAAACAACATATCCGTTGCAGTTATTTAAATCGTAATCACCACCGGCAACGATTTCGCCACTACCTACAAATAGCTTCTTGCAGTCAGGTGAGATACGGCATGTTGTAATCTTCTGGCCCTTATCCTTATCGAACTCATAGCGCATGCATGCACCAAACTTCTGATCATAAGCGAAGTAACGAAGACCAAAGCTTTCCTTGTTGTTATCGATACCCTTTAACTTTCTGTTTGGAGTAGAGTGCTCTGAATGATAAAGGTTAGACTTGTCATCCAAATAATCAATTACCTTTTCGTTGAACATAAGAAGTGGACGAATCTTGCCATCTTCAATAACGATTGGGTTTGTATTTCCCATGAATGGAGCGTGATTTGAAATTGTTGAAAGGATAAGCATTGTTAATACGCCGTCAACATCATACTCACAAGCTGATGGAATACCTTGCTCGTTTAAAAGTGAATGAGTTAAGCAGAATGTGAATTTCTCCTCATTTAATCTTCTTGTAGAGCATGTATCTGGACATGGTACAGTGAAACCACAGCAGTCGTGGATATCAAGAAGCTTCTTAACTTCGATATAAGCCATGCATGACTTAACAAGCATTTCTTTACCAATTGTAGAATCAGCAGCTTCGCCTAAAAGCTCATCAGCCAATTTTTCAGCTTCCTTGATTTCTTCCTCTGTAATGTTTGGTGTGTTAAGTCTGCCAGGAGTTGTATAGTTTCCTTCTGCAGGAATTGGCTTCATGTAATCAATGAGCTCATGAAGGTTTAAAAATCTAAACTGAGTACCAAATTTTTGAGTAGCAGTTTGAAGTGAAACAAATGTATCGTTTGCTGACTTAGAAGCATTTGAATCGAAACGTACACCAAGAAGAACCTTTGCCTCCCTTAATGCCTTGCGGACTCTAAGAACACGAAGTGTTGTAGTAACTTCCTTCCATGTAAGTGGTGAGAATGTCTCAATACCACGAGCCTTGATAGCAGCAGTTACAGCTGTTACATCAGAGTAAGTTGTTGGATCCTGAATGATTGGCTTCTTTGTGCGCTCAGCAAGCTCGATAACTAAATTAGAACGTGCAATACCACCTGAAATCATGAAAACATCAATTTCTCCATTTGGATCAGTTGTCATTTTCTCAAATAATTCCTCAGGAATTACCCAATCGTCATAGCATGCAAAAGTAACAGGCTCGAGCATATTTACAGCCTCTAAAGGCATTGCTTTATCAACATTAGCGAAAAACTCTTTCTCTAGGTTCTGAGTGAAAATCTTTTCAAATTCAGGCTGGAGTCCATCTCCACCTGCAAAACGACAAGGTCCTTCATAGTAATACTGATGAGAGAGACCTAAGAAAATTGGCTTAACGTTTAATTTAACGTCTAATCCTCTGCGAATCATAATAAAAACCTCCCTGTGTGTAAAAAAAATATTGGTCTAATGAATCCTTGTTTTTCTTAGAAAAACAAGAACCATTAGCTTTATTTTATTTTGTGCAAACAGTTATCTCAACGTTGCAAATGCCAAATCCTCTTATAGTAAAATAGACAAAAGATATGTAGGATTGTAAAATTTATTTGTAATATCCTACAAAAAGATTATAATTCTATGTGGGAGATTTTTTACTTGCTTAGGGGGAATAATGAAAGTTAAATTAAGTATTATTTTGTACAAGTTACAAAAGCGGTATGTAACTTGTATCAGTGAATCTGATAAAGAGGTAAACTCTGCAAATCTGATATCTTCTGATACCAATTCATTTAATCCAAACATCCTTTATGTAGGAAATTTATCTAGTTATTTAGCATCAGATGCTGCTAGCACTGAGGCCTGTTTTTTGTGCGTGGATGATGTTAATAAATTAGATATAAAAGAAAACATTACCGATTATCCTAACCTTGTCATATTAGATGAGACAGCGGAGCTTAATGGAGTATTTAATAATGTTATTAATACGATTTTAATGGTGGACAATTGGAATAATGCTATGCAAATGGCAATATTTCAAAACAAGGGCTTACAGGATTTAGTGGATTTATCTGAAGATATCATTGGTGAACACATAGATATTTTGGATGAGAATTTTAAATTATTATCCTACACAAAAAATATTTCTACGATTGATCCGCTTACAAATGAGTTAATTGAGCGAGGTGCACATTCAAAGGAAGTAATTGAAAAGTTCTACTTTAACAGAATAATAGAAGAGTTTGAGACATCTGAAGATTTAATAATTGTAAATGAATCTCCTTTTACTGATTTCAATGTTGTAATAAAGGTTCTTCATATAAATAAATGTCGAGAGCTTTTTGTGGTATTGCTTTTAGACAAGCATGAAATTGCCAAGGGCTATTTAGATTTATTTAGCATATTCTTAGACAATATTGATAGATACTGCATTAAGACTTTCTATTCTACTGATGAATATGGCGATTTATATAATTTGATTTCAGATTTGCTCGAGGGCTACAAAATTACAAAGGAAGAAGCTGCATCCCGAGCAGCCTTCATTAACTATCCAAACAAGGATGGATTTATTTGTGTAACTGTAAAATTTGAGGATGAGACTAACATACTAATAAATCGATTTATAAATATCATTAATAAGAATTTTTATTCTTGTGCAGCATTTGCTCACAAAAACAGAGTGGTAATAATTTATTTTTGTGACTTTGAAAAGAATAATGCAGACGAAATATGCAAACGATTAAATGGTGTTTTCTTCCCGCTGAAATATTACGTCGGAGTAAGCAATGAATTCGAATATATTTGGGAAGTGCCAATAGCCTATGATCAGACAGCAGCGGTTTTAGAATGTGCAACTAAAATTGACGCAAAGAAGCCAGCTCAGGACGAGGCACCAGTTTATAAGTTTGAGGATTATTTTATAGAAATATTCTTGTTCAAGGGTGGCATTGGAAAGGACATTTTTAAGAATGCCTTTATGTATAAATCCATGAAGCAATTGGAAAATGCAAGTTTAGTCAAGGGCATTGATTTGATTAATTTACTTGATGTTTATTTCAATAATGGATGTAAGGCTACAGATACTGGAGTAGTGCTTAATATGCATAGAAATTCTGTGCTTTATCACATTTCAAAAATAGAAAAAATGTTGGGAGTTTCCATTGAAGACCCAAAGGTATCTCTCAAGCTTAGATTGGCAATAATTGTACACAACACAGGATTTTTGATTTAGAAATAGCAATTGAAAAGAGGATATAGTTTTGGAGAATAATGTATGGAGACAGGACTTTCCTATACTTCAGGAGAAGGTTTATGGGAAGCAGTTAATATATCTTGATAATGGAGCAACATCTCAGATGCCATTACAGGTGATAAATCGAGTTAGGGCTCATTATGAGAAAGAGCATGGAAATATTCACAGAGGTATTCACTTCCTAAGCGAGGAATCTACAAAGGCTGTTGAAAATACTAGAGAAATTGTTAGAAGGTTTATTAATGCCGAAAGCAAAGAAAGTATAGTTTTTACTCAAAATACTACAGATAGTATTAATATTGTGGCAGCAGCTTATGGCCTTAATATAGAGGATAAGGGTGGAATAGTTACCACAGAAATGGAGCATCATTCTAACTATGTACCTTGGCAGCAGGCATGCAAACACAGCGGCAGAGAATTTTTTGTATGTCCTGTAGAGGATGGGGTATTAAAACTAGATTCCTTAGAAGATATCCTTAAAAATAATAAGATTAGTCTAGTGGCCTGCACACATGTTTCTAATGTAACAGGAACCATAAATCCAATAGATGATGTAATCAAATTGGCTCATAAATATGGTGCCCAGGTGTTGATAGATGGTGCCCAGGGAATTTTGCATTGTCCTGTGGACGTTCAAATGCTCGATTGTGACTATTACTGTTTTTCGGCTCATAAAATGATAGGGCCAACAGGCGTAGGAGTTCTATATGGAAAAAAGAACTGTCTTGAAAAGCTAGAACCAGTTCGTTACGGTGGCGGAATGGTGGATATCGTAGACAAAGAAGATACTACCTGGGGAAATCTGCCTTATCGATTAGAGGCAGGTACACCTAATATAGGTGGCATTATAGGCCTTGGTGAAGCGATTACTTATCTGCAAGCTCATGACCTAAAAGCTATTAGAAATTATGAAGCAGAGTTGATTACATATGCAGCTGAAAAAATCGGAAGTATAAGCCATGTAAAAATTCTTGGTCATCCAATTAAAAAGGCGGGAGCAATTTCCTTTGTTGTGGATGGATTACATCCATATGATATTGCAAGCATGCTAGACAAAGCAGGAATAGCAGTGCGCTCAGGAAGCCACTGCGCTCAGCCTATTCTTAGAACATTTAATGTAACTGCCACCATTCGAGTTACACCAAACTTTTACAATACCAAGGAAGAAATCGATATTTTCTGTTCAACCTTAGAAAGAATAATAGGAATGCTGAAAAAATATAGTTAAAAATAAATTTACTTTAGCAATGTAAAGTGATAAAATCTTCATTAAATAAATAAGCTTAACCCAATAAATAAGGGTGGCGAGAATTAGGGAGATTTTATATGAAACTAGTAAAAGCGTACAATAGTGTAAGTCTTATTGTTAGAATCCTAATTGGATTAGTTATTGGTTCAGTTTTAGGATTACTATTCAGCAACCTATCCTTTGTTGCACTCTTAGGTTCCGTATTTGTAGGAGCATTAAAAGCTGTAGCTCCTGTCCTCGTATTTGTACTTGTTACATCAGCACTTGCTCAGGGCAACGACAAATTGGACCGCAGATTTATTACCGTTATTTGCCTTTACATGGTAAGTACACTTTTAGCATCTGTAGTAGCTGTTGTAGGCAGCTTTATTTTTCCTCAGACAATCATGCTCAGCCAAGCAGCAGAAGCTGAGGTTGTTCCTACAGGTGTAGGTGAGGTGCTTTCAAACCTTCTTATTGCTATGGTGGCAAATCCTGTTGGCGCCATTGTAGAAGGCAGATACATTGGAATCCTCTTTTGGGCTGTAGTACTTGGCGTTGCAGCAAAGCACGTAGCAAGTGATTCAACCAAAAAAGTTATGGAAGACTTTGCCAACATGGTTTCTACTGCAGTTAGATGGCTTATCAATCTTGCACCTTTTGGAATCATGGGTCTTGTGTATGAAAACGTATCAACAAATGGACTTGCAATTTTCACTGACTATGGCAAACTACTTGCCCTTCTTGTAGGATGCATGCTCACAGTTGCATTAGTCATTGATCCTTTACTTGCAGCCATTGTTCTTAGAACAAATCCATATCCACTTGTATTTAGATGTCTCAAGGAGTCAGGATTAACAGCATTCTTTACACGAAGCTCTGCAGCAAACATTCCTGTTAACATGGAACTTTGTGAAGAACTTGGCATGGACAGAGAAATGTATGCTGTATCTATTCCTTTAGGAGCTACCATCAATATGGATGGTGCAGCTATCACAATCGCTGTTATGTCACTTGCGGCTGCCAATACAGTAGGCATCCACGTTTCATTTGCAACAGCATTAATTTTGGCATTCATAGCAACTCTCGCTGCTTGCGGAGCATCAGGTGTTGCCGGAGGTTCCCTTCTTCTTATACCTATGGCATGCTCACTATTTGGAGTAAATTCTGACGTGGCCATGCAGGTAGTAGCAGTTGGCTTCATCATTGGAGTAGTTCAGGACTCAGTAGAAACAGCCCTTAACTCCTCAGGCGACGTTATGTTTGCAGCAACCGCCGAATACGCACAGTGGAAGCGCCAGGGCAAATCCCTTCCAACCTTCCTTGGCGGAACGACAAAAGTGGGCCTTTCTCACGACTCAAACAAATAAGCGCCCCACCCCAGTGCTTGCACGGAGGCTATTTACCACTGGCCCCGCCTGGGCACACCTGCCCGCCCCCCTGGTGGAAAAACTTCGCAAGAATATTCTGTTTTCCATATATGCAAAGACTCGCATCTTTTATTAGCATGTGTCTTTCTCATGTCTGGACAATTTTGAAAAGTTGTTTTCCATAGGTGGACACAAAAAACTGTAAATAATTGTGCATTTCAGGGTCAGGGGATCTTGGTGCGATTTTGGAGTGCGCTTAGAAAATTAAAAGCAGGATTATCAATATATTGGCATGCGCCGCTAGGACGG
>JAEEGL010387190.1_pt1 | contig 17903 bp, 12 predicted proteins | sample 9134231 | NCBI WGS metagenome assembly JAEEGL01 (sample SAMN16246548, study PRJNA631951) | gut metagenome | biome: gut microbiome; feature: rumen; material: fiber-attached | host: Bos | place: Iran: Karaj | collected 2018-10 | reverse complement strand
TGACTTCAATCGCTTATTTTGAGCCATTTTTGGACAATGTCAGTGACAATCTCCAGTCCGAGATCCACGACCAGTCCATTAACTATAACAGTGTTGATTACCGCACGAAGGTAAAGGTAGATAAGCTCCCTGTTCAAAGAACCATAAGAATGGAGAACATTACCTACAAGTACCCCAATACTGACAAGCTGATCCTTGATAAGGCAACAATGGAGATCCCTGTTGGAAAGAGCGTTGGTATCGTTGGTACTTCCGGAGCAGGAAAGACCACAATCGTGGATGTCCTTTTAGGACTTCTTGCACCTGAAGAGGGAAGGATCCTTGCCGACGGAGTTGATGTAAACACCAACTACACCGGATGGCTTAAGAACATTGGATACATTCCGCAGACTATTTTCATGACAGACTCAACCATCAGAAAGAACGTGGCTTTTGGCGTGCCTGATGAAGAGATAGATGATGCCAAGGTATGGCAGGCTTTGAAGGAAGCAGCACTTGACGAGTTCGTAAAAGAGCTTCCGGAAGGGCTGGACACTCAGATAGGTGAGAGGGGAATCCGTCTCTCAGGCGGACAGCGTCAGAGGATCGGTATTGCCAGAGCGCTGTTTGAGGATCCTGAGGTTCTGGTTCTTGATGAGGCTACATCTGCGCTGGATAATGACACTGAGGCGGCTATCATGGATTCAATCAACAGGCTCCATGGCAGAAAGACCCTTGTTATCATTGCTCACAGACTTCAGACCATTGAGAAGTGTGACATGATCTACAGTATTGGTGATGGAAAGGCTACATTAAAGTAATTGTTTTGGAGGATTTATGGAAGGTACGGGGGAAGTACAAACACAAAAGAGAAATCCAAGCTTTGAGCTTTTGCGGATCATAGCAATGCTCATGATCATTACGCTTCATTTTAATACTCACTCTGATGCTCTTTTGCAGCTGGGACTTCCTGCCAGAGGCTCCCAGATATTTGCCGCTGTTATTCAGGCTTTCTGCATTCCCGGAGTCAACACCTATATTCTTATAAGCGGATACTTTCTCTCAAAGGGAAAGGTAAAGCCAAGTCGAATCCTTCAGCTTATTTGCCAGGTGTATTTCTATACCATCCTTGTTTCTGTTGCAATGATGATCGTTGGAACCTATGTGCTTCAGAGCAATAACTCAGTATATAAGCTTGCCCAGTATGTATTCCCGATTTCTTCTGAGCATTATTGGTTTGTTACTGCCTACGTTATCATGTACATTCTGGCACCTGTCATGAATGCTGCTGCGGAAAAGCTATCAAGAAAGCAGCTAAAGGCAGTGATAATAGGACTTCTCATCTGGTTTAGCGTTATAAAGAGCTTTGTACCGGTTGTTCTTGCTACTGACAGGTATGGATATGACTTTGGTTGGTTTATCTGCCTGTATCTTATTGCTGCATACATCAGGAAGTATGATGTTTCGCTTTTTTATGACGCCACAAGAAGTGCTCTCGTATACCTGATCTCCTGTGGTATCATCGCAACCATGAGCATTTCGCTCTATTACATAAACCTTAATTGGGGCGGACTTGTTCACTACTCAACAGTGCCCTACCATTTTAATTTCATATTTACACTTACAGCGTCTCTGGGACTTTTCTCATTTTTCAGGTTTTACAAGATGAGGGAAGACAGGGCTGCAGATGTGGTAAGGGCTATTGGGCCTCTGACCTTTGGTGTTTATCTTCTTCACATGCATGAGGAGATCAAGGACAGATGGGTGGAGTGGCTTGAGCACTTTATTGGGGAGATACCATATCACAGCGTGCCACTGTTTGCATGGCATGCGCTGTTGTCTGTCCTTATAGTTTTTGTGGCAGGAATATTTGTGGACTGGATCAGGAAAATGATCTTTGAATATGTTGGAAGAGTCTTACATGATACATGGCTTTTCAAGAAGATAAGAGAACTGGACGAGGCATTATGCTGAGCAATATCAGGAGTTATTTTTATAATCTAAAGAGATTTCAGGCTCCACTGGAGAAATATCTTTTCCCTGTGGTGCTGCTTTTGTATCCGCTTATTGGCATTAACCAGGGTCTGAACATAGCTGACACGACCTATGGGCTTTCTAATTATGAGTACTTTGGCTCAATAGATCCCATGTGGGCTATTTCCACATTTTTAAGTAATGTGGCTGGAAGTGCCATTATGAAGCTTCCCGGAGCAGGGAATATGGTCGGAATGTCTTTTTATTGCAGCCTGATCATCGGTATAACTGCCATCATTCCTTACTATATGCTTCAGAGATGGATGCCGGGCTGGATGATCTTCATCGGTGAGTTTATTGCAGAGAGCCTTTGCTGGTGCCCGAGAGTGATCCTGTACAATTACCTGACTTATCTGTTTTTTACTTTGGGAACTCTTTTCCTTCTGGTTGGTATGTTTGAGTGGGAAAAGCAGAACAGATATCTTCTTCTGGCGGGAATTTTCCTGGGGCTAAACGTAATGGTAAGGTTCCCAAATGTGGTAGAGGCAGGGATGATCCTGGTTTTGTGGTTCTTTGAGATCATAACCGGAGGCAAGTTTATCGAAGCCCTGAAAAAGACCCTTGTGTGTGTTGGGGGATATCTGATCGGATTAGTGCTGCCATTTGTCTTTATTTCTGTAAAGTACGGTCCCTTGGCGTACTTTGACATGATTGGAAGCCTTTTTGGAATGACCAGTGGGGCTTCGGATTATACTGCCGGTGGCATGTTAAGTTCTATAATCAGCGCCTATCTGACCACAGGAAAAGACATGATCATTATGGTACCCTGCATAGTGGCAGGTATGGTTATGTTTGGCGTCCTTCCGGAAAAGTATCTTTTGATAAAAAAGCTTTTGTACGTGGCAGGGCTTTTTGTGCTTGTGAGATTCTACTTTGCAGATGGAGTATTTACAAGGAATTATCATTATTATGATTCGGTTTTCCAGGCAGCTATGATGTTTGTGATCATAGGAATTATCCTTTCTGTTGTGGGAAGTAGTGGAGTGCTGAACGGAAGTAAAGAGGAGCAGACTCTGGCCCTTGCTGTGCTGCTTATAATGCTGATCACACCCCTGGGAAGCAACAACTATACCTATCCTGTGATAAACAATCTTTTCGTAGTTGCACCTGTGACATTATGGTTTTTCAGAAGAATGATGCAAAGGCTTGGAGAGAAGCAGACTAATTTCCCCTGGCAGGGCATGGTGACTATGGTCATTGCAGTAGTTCTGGTACAGGGAGCTATCTTTCACTATCGTTTTGCCTTTGGGGATGGTATGGAAGGCCAGATCAGGGATGCAAGATGCAGTATTCCCAAGGTGAAGTCCATGGTGACTACAGATTATAATGCTGACAGCCTGGATGAGCTTTATGATACTCTTTTTGAAAATGAACTTCTTGGGGATAAGGTAATCCTGTTTGGTGGAATTCCGGGGCTATCATATATTTATGACCTTGAACCTGCCATTGATACAGTATGGCCTGATCTTGACAGCTACTCTGTGGAGAAATTTGATGATCAGCTCCAAAAACTTTCAGTAAGCTCTGATGATGCACCAACAGTAATTGTGGGAAAAGAAATGGCCGAATATGCCAACATAGAAGCGAAATATGATATTTTAATGGACTATATTAACTATCAAGATTATAATAAGGTCTTTGAGAGTGAAAGATTTATAGTTTTTGCCCAGGGCGGCACAAGAAGTGAGGAGTAAACAAGATATACATGGATAATACAGAGAAAAAAGATATTTTTGACAGGATCATGTCACTGCCTGTTCTTAATATTTTCGAACCATTTTACAAGAAGTATAAGGAAGCTCTTATGTACCTTTTCTTCGGAGGGCTGACTTTCTTTTTGAGCATTTTCCTGTTCTGGTTCATGGACAGCGTGATGCATCTAAATGAGCTGGTCAACAACACAATCGACTGGATCATATGTGTGGCGTTCCAGTTTTTTACCAACAGAACCTGGGTGTTTGATGGAAAGGTTGATACCAAAAAGGACTTTTTGAAACAGGCCGGTTCCTTTACGGCAGGAAGACTTTTTACTCTTATAGTTGAGAATCTTCTTATCTTCATTTTCATTACACTTATGGGATTCCCAAAGATGCCTGTAAAGCTGGGGGCAACCTTTGTGGTTATCGTGCTCAACTATATTATCAGTAAGCTGATCGTTTTCAAGAAGAAGGACGGAGGAGAAAAAGAATGCGTATAAATTTTAATGTTCCACCCTATACAGGACATGAATTTGAATACATAAAAGAGTGTGTGGAGAATCAGAAGATCTGCGGCGATGGCCCATATACAGCCAAGGCCAACGAGTGGATCGAGAAAAAGACAGGCTGCACAAAAGCTCTTTTAACTACCTCATGCACCCATGCTACAGAGATGTCTGCTATCCTTTGTGACATCAAGGAGGGTGACGAGGTCATCATGCCTTCCTACACTTTCGTTTCTACGGCAAATGCATTTGTTCTTCGTGGAGCAAAGGTAGTATTCGTGGATATCAGACCTGATACCATGAATATTGATGAAAATCTTATTGAGGATGCGATCACACCAAAGACAAGAGCTATCGTTCCTGTCCACTATGCAGGAGTTGCCTGCGAGATGGATACCATCATGGATATTGCAAAGAGGCATAATCTCTTTGTAATTGAGGATGCTGCTCAGGGCGTTATGTCTACCTATAAGGGAAAGGCTCTTGGAGCCATCGGAGACTTCGGAAACTACAGCTTCCATGAGACCAAGAACTACAGCATGGGCGAAGGCGGAGCTCTCCTTATGAGGGACGAGACCTTTGTTGATAACGCAATCATTATAAGAGAAAAGGGAACTAACAGAACCCTTTATAAGCTTGGAAAGGTTGATAAATACAGCTGGATAATGCCAGGTTCTTCCTTCCTTCCAAGTGATATGAATGCAGCTTATCTCTATGCTCAGCTCCAGATGGCTGACGAGATCAACAAGGACAGAATGGATCACTGGAACAGATACTATGAGGCACTTAAGCCTCTTGAGGAGAAGGGACTTATCGAGCTTCCTTATGTGCCAAAAGAGTGCGTTCACAATGCCCACATGTTCTACATCAAGTGTAAGGACTTCGAGGAGAGGAAGGGGCTTATTGATTACCTGATGTCAAATGACATCCTTCCTGCTTCCCATTACGTTCCGCTGCATTCCTCAAAGGCAGGACTAATTTACAGTGAGTTCCACGGTGAGGACAAGTACACCACTAAGGAGGGCGAGAGACTTCTTCGTCTGCCGATGTACTACAAGCTTACAAATGATGATCTTGATGAAGTAGTTATGAGAGTTAAGGAGTACTATAAATTCACATAAACGGAGTTGTTTCCATGAAAAAACAAGCCCAAAGTATGAACTTCATAGTATCAGCGACGCTTACCTTGGCGATCATTGTACTGGCGGGGATTTTTGGGGACTACTATTTTGACCTTAACGACGATGTTTTAATGAAGGATATTCTGGCCGGGGTCTATACAGGGACTCCTGCCGGACATAATATACAGATGCTGTACCCCATCAGTGCCTTTATATCCCTGCTTTACAGGGTATACAGAGGGCTTGACTGGTATGGCATCTTTTTATGTTTTTGCCAGTATTTCTGTGTCTTTGTTATTCTGAAAAGAGCTCTTTCCATGAGCGAAGATAAGCTCTATAAGGGCTACGCAGCTGCCAGCATTTTCTTTTTTATGCTGGGAGCAGTGGGTGCTCATTTCCTCTTTGTGCAGTATACCTTTATCTGTGGACTTATGTCTGCCACGGCAGTTGTTCTCATAATGACCCATAGAGAGGGAGAGAAAAGAGATTTCGTCCTGGCAGTGATACTGATAGTAGTGGCATTTCTTATAAGGTCGGAGATGCTTCTTTTAACACTTCCAATTGTGGGAGTGGGGATTTTAATAAAGTGGTGCTTTTCAAGGATAGAACTTAAGGAGTACTACGATGGAGCAGTACAGGTATCAAGGTACGGGGAGAAAAAGAGTCTTTTCAAGGAATATGCAGTATTATGCCTGGTCATAGTTGGTGGACTTATTGTGTCGCTGGCGGCTAACAGGATTGCCTATTCCTCACCGGAGTGGAAGACCTTTAATGCCTTCTTTGATGCAAGAACTGAGCTCTATGACTTCCAGTACGTGCCGGATTATGCGGAAAACAAGAGCTTTTACGACGGCATAGGTCTTTCAGAGAGCCAGCAAAAGCTTCTTGTTAATTATAACTTTGGGATTGATGAGGAGATTGATACTCAGGTCATTAGGGCAGTAGCGACCTACGCTGACAGTCTAAAGACAGATGAGACGCCTCTTCCTGCTAAGCTTGTTCAAAGTATTCCAATGTATTTGTACAGATTAAGACATGTGGCCTTTCAAAAGAGCTATGAGTATCCCATGACGGATTCACCCTTTAATGTTATTGTGGCGGTACTTTATCTTGGGACTCTTGTGATCTATATGGCTGAAAGGGACAAGAAAAAGAGACTTCTGACAGTGCTTTCACTGGTTCTTTTGTTTGCCTGCAGATCCAGCCTTTGGCTTTATATTATAGTAAGGGGAAGGGATCCAATAAGGATAACCCATCCTCTGTATATCATGGAAATAGCTGTTCTTTTTGGAATGATCATTGAAAGGGCAAGAACAAGTCGCAGATACATCTTTATGCCACTTGTCATAGCTGCCATTGTAGGTGCCATGTTTGTTCCCAATCAGATCAGCGTCATTAAGGATGAGATGGCAGAGCGCGCTAAGATGAGACAGCACTACGATGCGCTCTATGACTACTTTGATAGTAACAGGGATAATTTTTACTTTGTTGATGTCTATACCAGCGTTTCAGCCCTGGATGGGACTGAGAGAACCTTCTCAGAGAAGATGTTCAGCCGTGTTGATAACAGAGAGTCTAATCATGATATCATGGGAGGCTGGGCTTCAAAGAGCCCTCTATATTATGATAAACTGGCTGACAACGGCTTTGAGTCTATGGAAAAGGCTCTTTTAGAGGATGGCGTTTACGTGGTAGCCAAGGAAAGCTCTGATGTTTCCTGGATTAGCGAATACTATGAAGATAAGGGCAAGGCTGTAAACGTAGAAAAGGTTGACCAGGTTACGGATGCCTTTATGGTTTACAAGGTGTCTGCAGCAAAGTAAATGGAAAGTTGAATGATCTATGAGTGAAGAAAAATACCTGAAAAAGGGGCAAAAGCTGTCACTTCGCTTTATGGAGGAGAGAGACTTCCCTCTGATAGTCAAGTGGCGAAACTTAGAAAGAATCAGACAGAATTTTATATACAGAGAAGAGTTTACTCTAGAGGGCCAGAGAAACTGGCAAAAGACCATGATCGACACAGGAAAGGTGGTCCAGTTCATGATCTGCGAAAATGCAGCTGATCATAGGCCCGTGGGCAGCGTATACTTCAGGGACATCGACCCTGAAACTGATAGCGCTGAGTACGGCATCTTTATCGGTGAGGACGATGCCCTGGGAAAGGGCTATGGAAACGAAGCTGCAACCCTTGCTGTAGAGTATGCCCGTGACGTGATGAAGCTTAAAAAACTGATCCTTAGGGTTTTTATCTGGAATATTTCAGCTATTAGAAGTTATGAACATGCAGGCTTCCGAAAGAGTAAGGATGTTGCTGCTGTAACGTGCAGTGATGGTACAAAAGGTGATATGATATTGATGGACTTGGAATTATGAAGTGAGGGGCAAAAGTTCGTTCAGCAAATGTTATGTGCAAGGAGCGATTCTCCAGCTCTATGGAGAGAAGACAGGCTCCCAGCTTGGCTTCTCGGAATGCTTAGAGCTCTGAGCGACGGTACATACATTTGCTGAACGGACTTTTGCCCCGGGCATCATATTTTAGAACAGAGGTGGCTTAATGGAAGGAAAGCTTATAAGCTATGTGATCCCCTGCTACAGATCGGAAGTATCTGTGGGAGCGGTGGTAAAAGAGATAGATGACACCATGAAGGGAATCAGCGGATATGAATATGAGATCATCCTGATCAATGATGGTTCTCCTGATAATACCTGGGGAACTATTGAGGCTCTGGCCGCTGATAGAAATGATGACAGGCTTCTTGGCATTAATCTTGCCAAGAATTTCGGACAGCATGCAGCCCTTATGGCAGGACTTAACGCATGCAAGGGCGACTACGTGATCTGCCTTGACGATGATGGACAGACACCTGCAAATGAGGCCGGGAAGCTTATTAAGGCTCTGGAAGACGGCGCTGATGCGGTTTATGCAAGATATGACCACAAGCAGCATAATCTCTTCAGGAACTTTGGAACTGCCATGAATGAATGGATGGCAGAAGTTATGCTTGGTAAGCCAAAGGACCTTTATGTTTCCAGCTATTTCGCTGTAAAGAGATTTGTGGTCAATGAAATGATAAAGTATGAAAGCTCCTACCCCTATGTCATCGGACTGGTGCTTCGTACCACAAAGCGCATAGTAAATGTTGATGTTACCCATAGACGCAGGGAGACTGGGCAGAGCGGATATACCCTTGCTAAGCTCTTCGGACTTTGGATCAACGGCTTTACTGCCTTCAGTATAAAGCCCTTAAGAATTGCTACCGTTTCAGGAAGCGTTTTTGCAATTCTTGGATTTCTATATGGAATTTACACGATCATCAAGAAGCTTATGTATCCGGTGGCACCAATGGGCTACGCTGCTCTGATGAGCGCTATCATCTTCATGGGCGGAATGACAATGCTCATGCTTGGAATGGTGGGAGAATACCTGGGGAGACTTTATATCTCACAGAATAAGAATCCTCAGTTTGTAATTCGGGAGACGACCCGTGATGGAAAAGAAAAATAACAACAACCTTCTGGCCTGGCTTATGTCAGGCTTGTTTGGCATTTTATCAGGAATATTTCTTGTGTTTGGCTATCAGCTTGAGAGCGGGGATGCGCTTGATCTTACAGATCAGAATGCCCTGCTGGTTATGGTAGCTTTTTTTATAATCATAACCGTTGATACAAGGCACGTATGGAGGAACTACGAGAGCGCCAGAAATGGCAAGGGAAAGCTCTTTGGCCTCATTCCTCTTCCTGATAAGGCAAAAGAAATATCGGTGACAAAAAGGGACTTTCTAATAAACTGGAGTCTTATGTTCCTTCTTGGGATACCTGTCTTTTTGGCAGAATTTCCGGGCTTTTTTGTGTACGATGCCCAGGAGGAACTAAATGAGGTTCTTACAAGGACCTTCACCACCCATCATCCTTTGTTTCACGTGCTTCTGCTTGGTGGGATCATAGCTCTTTTCCATAAGCTCACCGGTTCCTGGAATCTGGGAATCGCCATGTATATTCTGCTTCAGATGCTGGTCATTACAGCTATATTTGCCTATGCTGTAACCTATTTACAGAGGAAGGGAGCAGGAAGGAAATGGAGGATATTCTGGCTCGTCTTTTACGGTGCCTTCCCCACTATCGTTATGTACACGCTCTGTTCCTGCAAAGACGGGCTGTTTTCTGCGCTTTTGCTGCTTCTTACAATTCTGCTTGTTCAGTTAATTGATGAAAGGGAAGCTTTTCTTTCTGATAAGAAAAAGGTGGCGGCTTATGTACTGACAGCTACTATCATGCCTTTATTCAGGCACAACGGGTTCTACGCCTATCTTGTTTTTGTTCCCTTTGCGATCCTTTATTTCAGGAAGGCCCTAAAGCCTGTTCTGGTGGGGATGCTGACGGCTCCGGTAATACTTTATCTGGTTTTGAACGGTGCTTTGGGAGCTTTGTGTCATGTGGAGGAAGTGACCCATCATCAGGAGATGCTCACAGTTCCAATCATGCAGCTGGCAAGGGTTTACACCTATGAAAAAGACAGCTTGTCTGAAGAGGATAAGGTACTTATAGAGAGCTATATTCCGGAAAACAATCTTAATAAATACACCCCAAGGGTTTCAGACCTGGTGAAGGTTGATTTTAACAACGCCCTTTATGAGGAGAATAAGGGTGATTTTTGGAAAGTATGGCGCAAGCTTTTCATTCAGCATCCGGCTTCTTACCTTAATGCCTGGCTTCTTACAAGCTATGGCTACTGGTATCCGCCGGCAATCATAAATGTGTATGGAGGCAATACGGTCTATACCTTCACTTATGAGGGAAGTTCCTACTTTGGATATGAAGTGGAACCTCCGGGAGAGAGAATAAGCCTGATTCCGCCGCTGGACAATCTCTACAGATATATTTCCATAGGAAACTTCCAGAAGGACAATCCGCTGCTTAGGCTTTTCTTTACACCGGGACTTTATGTATTCATTTATATGTTTGTGTTTGCCTACAGACTTTACAGGAAGAAGTTTGGTCTGATACTGCCATTTCTTCCTATGATACTCACATTTTGCACGGTGCTCTTAGGTCCCACATATCTGATCCGTTATGTGCTGTACCTGTGGCTTTGCGTGCCTCTTTTAACAGTGACAAAAGTGTGATAATATTTAACATGGTTTTTTAGGCTTAAGGATACTATCAGGAAAACGTTTATTATGAGAAAGATTATCAGCAAAAGCACGGCCGTCAAGGCTGTAGTGCTTATTTTGGCATTAATAGGAATACTGCTTATATGGCCCTTCCGTATCTTCAGCAGCGTCATGGAGACCTCAGCCGGAGGCACCATAGTTGGAGAGACCGACAGGATAAATCACGAGCATGACAATATCATGCAGGAGTTCATCACCAGGTATGACAGACTTAGTTCAGTAGATGTCTATGTTACCAGGGTTGAGAATGGCCGTTATATCACCTGTCTTCTATATGATGAGAACGGTGTAAACCAGCTTAAGGTTTATGTGGATACACAGGAGTTCCAGATTCCCGGGTACGTTACAATTCCCATGGAAGTTAATGTGGAGGTTGGAAAGCATTACACACTTAAGTTCCAGAACTGCAGATCAAAGTATTGTCTGGCTCTTGAGGATGTACCGGCAGATTCAGAATATGTAGGAACCTTAACGGATGAGTTTGTTCCGGTGGAGGGAAGGCATTTAGCTGCCAGATACAATTACAGGATCCCTCTTTCCAAAAAGATGTCCCTTCTTATTATGAGCATTATTGCTGCGATAGCAGCTCTCATCTGCTTCTTGTCAGACCTGTATTACAAAAAGAATCCGGACAAGAACGATCTTGTTACAGTATGGAAGACTGTGAAGCACGCAGCTAATCCTATAGCTGTGCTTGTTTTTGGCGCTTTGATGATAATGGTATTTCCGCTTAGGATATTTGATTCAAGACCATTGGACATCATTTTCTATGAGCTGGGTCTTGCTATCACTGCTGCAATAGTTTTTTACGCCATCAATCACAAGGCTGTTAAGCATCAGGTTGGAATATCCTTCTGGCAGAGTCTTAAGAACGAGGACAGGCTTCAGTACATCCTGATCATGTTCTCCATGGCAATGGCTATCTGGTATGCCTGCCAGTATATGAATGACCTTTACGACATTTACCACGAGATATCCCTAAGGCATATGGCTATCTGGCTTCTCGTGGCTATGTTTTTGACCTTCTCCTTAAAGGAGGCGCTTAATATCTACAACCTTATATGGGTAGTGGCAAGCGGCATTTACGGAGTAAGGTTCTATGGCCTTAACAAGCTTCCTGAGACTGAAAAGGAGTATGACCTCCACAATCTTATCCTGAAGTGCGGTATTATCATCGTTATTTTGGGCGGATTATTAGTTCTTAACTTTGTAAGGATATTAGTTCTTTCCATCAGGGAAAAGAGATTTCATACAAATCATGGGGAAAAGAAATGCCTTCGTCCCACTGCCTTTGGCGTGGTTCTTCTGGTGTTCTTTGTTCTCCTTGTTGCCATGAGAAATACAAGGCTTTGGGGAATCTATCTGGTGATAACATTTGTCTGCTTCTACATAAGAATTGCAGTGTGGGGCAAAAACAAGGATTACTATAAGATCCTCTCCGGCGGATTCATGATGAACTTCGCTATTTCACTGCTGTTTAGCTGGGCTCACAGATATTTCGCCGGCTATGTCAGCGGAAGGTTTGCATTTATTTTCCATACAGTTACTGTAACTGCTGAATACCTGACCTTTATGGGAGCTGTAGCTACGGTAATGCTGGTGGCTAAGATCGTTGCACTTCCAAAGGGAACAAACCTGAAGGATATGTTTATTTCTGCCTGGAAGGAAATGACTCTTTTTGGATTTATTATGTCCTATGCGATATTCACAGTATCAAGGACTGCTTATCTGGCAATCGCTGTAAGCACCCTTTTAGTTATACTGGTTGTTATATCCTGCCACAGGAAGCAGTTTTTCAGGATAGTAGGCGTTTTCATTATATCGCTTATTGTTTGCTTCCCTGCAGCCTTTACTCTTCAGAGGATCTTCCCTGCTATGGCAGCAGATCCGGTCATTTATGCCATAGATGATACAGATGAGTTTATAAGAGGCGGAGCAGCCTGGGACAGCACAAACTTTATGTGCGTAGAGAGGTTTGGCAATCTTTTTGCAACCAAGATCCTGGGTGCGGATATGGGAGAGTATGAGTTCCCGATCGATATCTACAACTATGATAGCGAAACAGGTGAACCTCTTTATGATGACTATGGACACTCCTATGATGATCCATACTATTATCCGGAGACATCAGATCAGGGAAGACTTGATATCATTCCTCTTGAGGGACTTCTTGCAGCAAACGGTATCACAAGAGCAGAATATGTGATGCTTATGGATGAGCTTGTGGGCTATGTGGATACCTCAAATGCACTGGATGTAATATCAAACGGAAGGATCACTATTTTCAGATCCTACTTCCGTAATCTTAATCTGTGGGGACACGATGAAATGGGTGCAGAGCTTCCAAACGGAGAGATTGCTCTTCATGCCCATAATACATATCTTCAGGTGGCTTATGACAATGGTATCATAGTGGGAATAGTATTCATTATTATGCTGGTCATGGCACTTATTTGCGGAATTGTTTATTACAGGAACAATCGTAAGAATGAGCCTCTTTCACTGATCACAGCCGCTGTAGTCATTGGATTTATGGTGGCAGGTGTATCAGAGTGGGTATTCCAGTACTGTAACCCTATGACAGTAGCGCTTATGCTTTCTATAGCTCCTATTACCTTTAAGGTTAAAGAAAAATGAACAAGATAAAAGAACCTTTTAACTATCAAAAACTTTATAGAAGGATCGGACTGATCATATATGACACCATAAGCATTTTTGTAGCCAGCTATGTGGCTATTCTTATCAGATATGAGTTCAGTCTTGATGAGATACCGGAGCACTTTTTAAACCCGGTCAACACCTTCCTTCCTATCAATATCATCATCACCATTGTGATATTCTATCTGTTTAAGCTCTATGACAGTCTATGGGCCTATGCAGGAGAAAGGGAGATGCAGAATCTGGTAATGGCCTGTGTTATTTCAGGTGTGGTAAATGCCATCGGACTTCAGTTCTTTAAGTCTGATCAGCAGCCGGTTCCTCAGAGCTACTACTTTTTGTACACCTTCCTTCTTATAACAGCCATTTTTATAAGCAGATTCTCCTACAGATTTTTCAGGAGTCGTAAGAATCAGGTTGAGAATCGAAACAACAGTAAGGCGGTAATGGTGATCGGTGCCGGAGAAGCGGCAAATATGATCATCAAGGATATTATTACCAGTAATTTCTCAACAATGTCCGTTAAGTGCATCATCGACGATGATCCCAACAAGTGGGGAAGATACATTCAGGGCATAAGGGTTGTAGGTGGAAGAGACAGGATCGAGGAGTGTGCGGATCTCTATGATATCGATGAGATCATTGTGGCCATGCCTTCAATTTCAAGGCCTGAGCTTAAAAAGATCCTGGAGATCTGTAAGAATACAAACTGTAAGCTCCGTTCTTTGCCGGGCATGTACCAGCTGGTAAGCGGAGAAGTCAGCGTATCAAGACTTCGTGATGTTGAGGTTGAGGACCTTCTAGGAAGAGATCCTATTGCAGTAGATATTGACTCTATCGCTGAGTACGTAAAGGGTAAGTCTGTAATGGTAACAGGAGGCGGCGGATCCATTGGTTCCGAGCTTTGCAGACAGATTGCAGGACACAGCCCCAAGCGTCTTATCATCGTTGATATTTATGAAAACAACGCCTACGAGATCCAGCAGGAGCTTAAGTACAAGTATCCTGAAATGGATCTGGTGGTGCTTATAGCATCAGTTCGTAACACCTTAAGGATCAACAACATCTTCAAGGAATACAAGCCTGATATCGTATATCACGCAGCTGCCCACAAGCATGTTCCTCTTATGGAGGACAGCCCTACAGAGGCCATTAAGAATAACGTCTTTGGAACCTTCAAGACTGCCATGGCAGCAGCAAACTACGGTACAAAGAAGTTTGTACTGATCTCCACAGATAAGGCTGTTAATCCAACCAATATCATGGGTGCCAGCAAGAGAATCTGTGAGATGATAGTTCAGACCTTTAATAAGCACTATGACACTGAATTTGTGGCAGTAAGATTTGGTAATGTTCTGGGTTCCAACGGCTCTGTAATACCTCTTTTCAAAAAGCAGATTGCAGCAGGCGGACCGGTAACTGTTACCGACCCTAACATCATCAGATATTTCATGACCATTTCTGAGGCTGTTTCACTGGTGCTTCAGGCAGGAGCTTTTGCCAAGGGCGGTGAGATCTTTGTCCTTGATATGGGAGAACCGGTTAAGATCCTTGATCTTGCTGAGAACCTTATTAAGCTCTCTGGCTACAAGGTTGGAGAGGATATCAAGATTGAGTTCACAGGCCTTCGTCCCGGAGAGAAGCTCTACGAGGAGATGCTCATGGACGAGGAGGGTCTTCAGGACACAGCCAACAGGATGATACACATCGGAAAGCCTATCGAGATGGACGAGATGAGATTCTTCTCACAGCTTGAGAAGCTCAATGCAGCAGCAAAAGAGGAATCTCCTGATATCAGAGAAATCGTGAAGGAGATAGTTGAGACCTATCACCCTGATGTTCACAAGTACACCATGACCAGGGAGAGAAAGGCTGCACTTGCCAAGGCGACAGAAAGGATCAACGATGGAAATTAAACCCTTTGAGAAAAAGCTTTATCTTGCTTCTCCCACTTCTCACGGAGAGGAGCTTAAGTTTATCCAGGAGGCCTTTGATACCAACTGGCTTTCCACAGTTGGTGCCAATATAAATGAATCAGAGAAACTGATATGTGAAAAGATAGGCTGTAAGAATGCCATAGCTCTTTCCTCAGGAACAGCTGCCCTTCACTTGGCTATTAGACTTGCAGCTGAGAAGCTCTATGGACAGCCTAAAGTAGGACACGGAGCATTAGAGGGCAAAAAGGTATTCTGCTCTGATATGACCTTTGATGCTACGGTTAATCCTGTAGCTTATGAGGGCGGAGAAGCTGTCTTTATCGACACTGAGTATGACACCTGGAACATGTCACCAAAGGCACTGGAGAAGGCCTTTGAGATCTACCCGGATGTTAAGATGGTGGTTGTAGCTCATCTTTATGGAACTCCCGGTAAGGTAAAAGAGCTAAGACAGGTATGCGATAAGCACGGAGCACTTATTATTGAGGATGCTGCTGAATCTCTTGGCGCAACCTACGAAGGCAAGCAGACCGGAATATTCGGAGATGTAGGTATTATCTCTTTTAACGGAAACAAGATCATAACAGGAACCTCAGGTGGAATGCTCCTTGTTGATGACGAGGAAGATGCCAACAAGATCAGGAAGTGGTCCACTCAGGCCAGAGAGGATGCACCCTGGTATCAGCACGAGGAGCTTGGTTACAACTATAGAATGAGCAATATTATTGCCGGAATGGTAAGGGGACAGATTCCTCATCTTGAGGAGCATATCGCCCAGAAGAAGGCAATTTACTACAGATACAAGGAAGGGCTTAAGGGCCTTCCTGTTTCCATGAATCCCTTTGATGAGGGAAAGAGTGAGCCAAACTACTGGCTTTCCTGCCTTATCATTGACAGGGATGCTATGTGCAAGCAGGTTCGCGGCGAGAGGGATGTTCTCTATGTGACAGAGCCCGGAAAGAGCTGCCCTACAGAGATCCTTGATACCATAGCAAAGTACAATGCTGAGGGAAGACCTATCTGGAAACCAATGCACATGCAGCCTATCTATCGTATGAACGGCTTTGTGACAGAGAACGGAACTGGAAGAGCCAGAAGCAATGCCTATATTGACGAAGGAACAGTCCTTGATGTGGGCATGGATATCTTTGAGAGAGGCCTTTGCCTTCCAAGTGATAACAAGATGACTCCTGAGCAGCAGGATGTGATCATAGAGATTATAAAAAGGTGTTTTTCTTAAGGCACTTGCTGAGGTAACATGTACAAATTATTCTTTAAACGATTATTAGACATAATACTGTCCTTGACCGTCCTGATCCTTTTTAGCTGGCTCTACATAATACTGGCTATTCTTGTGAGGGTTAAGCTTGGAAGTCCGGTTCTCTTTACCCAGGACAGACCCGGAAAGGATGAAAAGATCTTTAAGCTTTACAAGTTCAGATCCATGACGGATGCAAAGGACGAGAACGGGAATCTTTTGCCGGACGAGGATAGATTACCTGCCTTTGGCAAAAAGCTCCGTAGCACCAGCCTTGATGAGCTTCCGGAGTTTTTCAACATCCTTAAGGGGGACATGAGTTTTGTGGGACCAAGACCACTTCTTGTAAAGTACCTTCCCCTGTACAACGAGGAGCAAAGACACCGTCATGATGTTCGTCCCGGACTTACCGGCTGGGCACAGGTCAACGGCCGGAACCTCCTTAGCTGGGAGGACAAGTTTGAAAAGGATGTTTACTATGCAAGAAATGTATCCTTTTTACTTGACCTGAAGATTATTTTTAAGACAGTGGCTGTAGTATTCAGTCACACCGGTATCAGCAGTGAAAATGATGCCACAATGGAGGCCTTCACGGGCACCAAACCTAAGGAATAACGAGAGGATTTATTGATGAATATTCTGTTTTGCAGCGTAGGAAGAAGATGTGAGCTGTTAAAGGATTTTAGAAATACACTGGGAGACAAGGTAAAGATCGTTGTTACAGATAACAGTCATTTTGCTCCGGCCCTTGCTTTTGCAGACGTGAGCTACCAGGTTCCACTGATCACTCATAAGGACTATATCCCAACGGTTCTTGAGATCTGCAAAAATGAAAAGATTGATGCAGTCACAACACTCATAGACCCGGAGATTGCCATTCTTGCAGAGCACAGAGCCGAGTTCGAGGAGATTGGCGTTGAGGTCCTTGCACCTTACATTGAGACTGCAAGACTTTGCTTTGATAAATATGAGATGTACAGATATCTGTCAGAAAAAGGCGTAAATACTGTCAGGACCTTTGGAAACATCGGGGACTTTAAAGCAGCCTTTAATGCCGGCGAGATCTCTTTTCCTGTGTTCGTAAAACCCAGGACCGGAAGCGGAAGCGTAGGAGCAAGGCGCGTTGAGTCCCTGGAGCTTTTAGAGGAGCTCATGGCAAGAGATGAGTCACTTATCGTTCAGGAGCTTATGACAGGAAAAGACATGGATGCGGATATTTACGTTGATACCGTAAGCCATGAGCCTGTGGCAGTATTTTCCAAGAAAAAGATTTCCACCACCATTGGAGGAGCCAATAAGACTATCTCTTTCAAGGACCAGGCGCTGTTTGACTTTGTTACTGATGCACTTAAGGTTTTTGAGTTTAACGGACCTCTTGATATGGATCTCTTTTACCAGGACGGAAAGTACTATCTGTCTGAGATCAATCCAAGATTTGGAGGAGCATATCTCCATGCCTACGGCGCAGGGGTGGACTTCATAAAGTTCATCTACAACAATGTAGTGAATAAGCAGGCTAACAAGCCCTGCATCGGTGAGTAT
>JAEEGL016733262.1_pt1 | contig 17904 bp, 6 predicted proteins | sample 9134231 | NCBI WGS metagenome assembly JAEEGL01 (sample SAMN16246548, study PRJNA631951) | gut metagenome | biome: gut microbiome; feature: rumen; material: fiber-attached | host: Bos | place: Iran: Karaj | collected 2018-10 | reverse complement strand
TCTTCATACTGATAGGGCTCGATGGAGTCCATCATATCGTCGGGCATCTTTGACGAGGCGTCTGCGGGTATCTTCTCAAAAGCCAGGCCTCCGCTTCTTTCCACACTGTAATGCTTGGTGATGGTAGTCTCCGTATCACCGCTTCTGGTGGTGCTGGATTTCGTAGCTTCAAAGGTAACATTTCCGTAGGCTTCACCGTCATACAGCCAGAAGGGTACATATACGCCCTTCACCTCTTCTATGTGGTTCTGATCCTTAAACTCCTTGGGCAGCAGGAATTTACCGCCGTAGTGCTTTTTCAGGGCTTCGATGGCTGCCTTCTTTTCATGCTTGAAGGGTATCACAAAATCGGGCTTGAGCATGCCGGAGAACTGTCCGGGTACCACCGTGGGGTTACCGCAATAGGGACAGCTGGATGCTGCCGTGGTATCGTCATATACCAGCTCTGCTGTACAGGAGGGGCACTTATAAACCGTTATCCCTTCACCGCCGCTCCATTCCTGGGCCATCTGCTCCCACTCGTCATTGCCTGCGGCCATGGCGTCTTCTGCCTTTGCATCCGCCGCCGCATACATAGCCTCGACTTCCTCTACTGTGTAACTGCTGCCACAGTATTCGCACTCCAGTTTTCCGGATCCTCCCGCAAAATGCAGGGGGCCCGTACACGCAGGGCACTTGTAATTTGTTACCTTATCCGCCATATCTCCTCCTTATTTAAGATTCTTCCTGTTGCTTCGCAACCCCTCGCCGGGGCGGCATCACACCATTTTATGGTGTGATATGCGTCGCTCCGCTCAGAATGACAGTACATTAGTTCATTCCGAACTCCATCCTCAAAATACCATAACCAACTGTCATCCTGAGGCTTCAGCCGAAGGATCTTTTTCATAGATCGCTTTACACTATCAAGATTCTTCCTGTTGCTTCGCAACCCCTCGCCGGGGTGGCATCACACCATTTCATGGTGTGATATACGTCGCTCCGCTCAGAATGACTATAATGATTGCTCATGACTTTATTGAACATTAAGAATGACAACACGTTAAGTATAACGCTGATCACGATATATTCATAGTGTATTATTAAAATAATATATATTTCACCTGCCGGACAATTCCTATTTCTTCAGAAATACGCCCAGGATGCCGCGGCCGAGAGAGGCGCCGATGTTGCCGCCCAGGGTCTTGCCAAACTTGCCGCCCACAGACGAGCCGATGACATTTCCCACCTGGCGTCCCACGGTGCCGGCTGTGGTCTTTGCGGTGGAGGCTGCTGCCCTCTTTACTTCCTTGCCGAAGGCATCCTGCTTTTTCTGTGCCTCTTTAGCCTCACGCTCGGCAGCCTTTGCCTCTGCCCGGGCCTGTTCCTTCGCTTCCTTCTCTGCCTGCTTTGCCGCAGCCGCCTCCTCGGCAGCCTTCTCGGCCTGAGCTTCCTTTTCCATATTCAGGCGGGTCAGGAATTCATAGGCGGAATCCCGGTCCATAAACTCCGTATATCTGGTGTATAACAACGACGACTTGATGCATCTGTCACGCTGATCGTCGTCTATGGTTCCCACCAGCTGACCGGGCATGATCTTTACCTTTTCCACCATGCCGGGGGCACCGTTTTCATCCAGGAAGGAGATCAGCGCCTCTCCTATTCCCAGATTGGTCAGTGTCTCATAGGTATCGAACTCCGGATTCGGTCTGTAAGATTCCGCAGCCGCCTTTGCCGCTTTCTGTTCGGTGGGAGTATATACATGAAGACCGTGCTGGATCTTGTTCCCCAGCTGTGCCAGCACACTGTCGGGTATATCCTTGGGGCTCTGGGAGATAAAATACAGGCCCACGCCCTTTGACCTGATGAGCTTCACTGTCTGCTCCAGCTTATCCATCAGATATTTGGGTGCATTGTTAAACAGAAGATGAGCCTCGTCAAAGAAAAATACAGCCTTGGGCTTTTGAGGATCACCCACCTCCGGCAGGGACTCATAGAGCTCGCTGATGAGCCACAGCATAAAGGTGCCATACATGACAGGATGATGTATGAGCTTTGTGCAGTCCATTATCTGGACCACGCCCCTGCCTTGATTATCCGTGCAGAGCCAGTCTCCCAACGAAAGGGCAGGCTCACCGAAGAACAGATCCCCTCCGTCAGCCTCCAGGGCCACCACAGATCTGACTATGGCCGACAGGCTCTGACTGGACAGCTTACCATACTCCATGGCGTACTCTTTTGCGTTTTCACCGGCATAAGCCAGCATTGACCGCAGATCCTTTGTGTCAATGAGAAGCAGGCCTTCGTCATCAGCTATCTTGAACACTACCTGAAGCACATCCGACTGCACTTGGGTAAGGCCCAGGATCCTGGACAAAAGAACCGGTCCCATCTCCGATATGGTAGTGCGCAAAGGAAGACCTCTTTCACCATACAGATCCCAGAAATTTACGGGACACACATCCGTCATGCCACCCAGATCTCCCTTCATGTCCGCCAGGAACACGGGCACTCCCGCCGCGCTGAAATCCTGTGCCAGCGCCTTTACGGTGGTGGTCTTTCCCGTACCGGTGGCGCCTGCTATCATACCGTGGCGGTTCGCCATATTCGTGAGCAGACTGCATGTACCGCCCTGCGCATTTTCACCTATCACTATCCTGTTATCCTGAAACATATCCTCTCCCCCTCTTAAGATCATAATACTGTAATTATATCTCAAATAAACACAGATTCATAGAATTTTTTCATAACTCTTTCAGATCTGATCCAGTTCATGATCATGTTATGTGCTATTATTTCATTAGTGATTATTTGTTTGAAAGGCAAATAAAAACGACCACTCTGATCCGGTTAGATTAGTGGTCGTTTTTACGTCTTAAAATCGCCAGGTCAGGCAGTAGCCCCTGCCTTGTTGGCTGCTTGATAGATGAATTATAACATATTCTACACATAAGTCAATTCTCATCAATCAAGTTTTCGTAAATATCCTCTTCAGGATATCATCACTGCGCATCAGTTCCTTGGCCGCCTGACGGTTCTTCTCTTCATGCAGGTATGTATATCTGCCGGGTTTTATGGAGGGAGCCATATCTATGGCCCGGTCCCACAGGTCAAGACTCAGATCCAGCGTATAACAGTAATCCCAGAAACCCGTGTCCGTCAAAATCGTGTTGACCCTCTTTTGTCTGTGGTCCTGGATCACTGCCATGATATAAGTGGCGATGCCCACCTGTATGCCATGAAGCTGGGGATCCTCACCTATCTTGTCCAGAGCATGGGAGATGAGATGCTCGCTGCCGCTGGTAGGCAGAGACCCCCCGGCGATCTCATTCGCTATTCCCGAAAGGGCCAGGGAATCCAGAAGCTCCCTCAGGAAAAGGTCCTCATGAATATCCTTAAATGGCGTCCTGACAAAACTGTTCACGGCTTTTTTTGCCATCATCACCGCAAAATCATCGAGCCGCGACACCCCGTGGCAGGACTCAAACAGCCAGTCATAATTTGCGGTTATCTTTGAGACCATATCGCCTATTCCCGAATAGATAAACTTAACCGGCGCGGTCTTGATGATCTCGGTATCCACTATTATGCCGTAAGCCATGGCCGCCGGCACACTGACTCTCCTGCCCTCCACCAGAAGGGATGCGCTGGCCGAAGCAAAGCCATCGCTTGATGAAGAAGTCGGAACACTGATAAAAGGAAGCTGCCTTAAATAACCCATATATTTTGCGGAATCAATGACCTTTCCGCCGCCCACGCCCATGACAGCCTCCGCCTTGTTTGAAATCTCAAAGGCCATGGCAGTCATGCTCTCGATATTCACATCATCCAGTTCCTGATAGCTGAGCACCTCCACCCCTGCCTTATTGCAGCTGTCCAGAAGCCTCTCGCCAAACATGTCTATGAGGCCGTTGCCCAGAAAGATCACCACCCGGTCTATCCCGTGGGATTTAAGGTCTTCTCCTATGAGATCAAAAACTCCCTTATCGATCTTCAAAATAGTGGGGATGTTTATCTCGCTTCCTTTAATCTTTGACATTTTTTAACCTCCGACTGTGATCACCCTCTGCCCCTGCAGGTTCTTACCGGGCTTTGCCGCCACCTTAAACGAGGCTATGGTGCCATCATCCTTTAACACCACATCTTCGATAGTATAATCGGGCTTTTTCAGCATAAAGGCTTCGCCCTTGCCAGAGGGCTTATACATCAGCTTTGTAACCTTTGTGCCCTTGGAATTAAGGACCGGCTCTATGCTTCCCGCCTTTTCGTTCTGCAGATCGATCCGATTTATGGCAAAATAAGCCGGATTCTGCTTGAAATACTTATTCAGCGCCTTCAGATAGCTCTTATCCTCTTTGGAGAGCTTCACCCCTTTTACCGCCTTTATGCCCGGTACCATGCAGGGGCGTTTTTTATCCTTCGCCACCTGATCCCCCGACACCCCGTGGGAGGCCTTAAGGGCATTCTTTACAGTGACTTTTTTCACATAATACTTTGTTTTATCCAGCCCGTTCAGTTCAAAGAAAAGATCCCTGCTTCCCTTTGACTTTGAATCCTGCATCACATGCTTTTGGCCGGTGTAATTCACGCTCAGGGTCGCCTTCACGTACAAAATCTTACCATCCACGACCACCTTGTTCCCGGAGGGCGTCTCATAAGGTCCGTCGTAGATGTCATCCCGGCTGTCACCCGATTCATTATTCCCTGAAACGTCGTCTCCACCCTTTTCATCGTCATCTTTATCCTTGTCTTTGCCCTTATCATCATCCGGATCGCTGCCGGGCTTATCACTCGGATCTTTACCCGGATCGTTTCCCGGATCTGTCTCCGGCAGGGAATCCTCATTACATGACAGGGTCTCAACAGGAAGGTGTGCCATAGTGTACATATACGGATCGTCAAAATCACAGGCCAGGAAATATGCCTCATTGTGATAAACCATCAGCTCATTGGAATACGTGCCATGCCTTGCAAAACAGGATGATACACTCTTCACACTGCCGTCGTCATAGGACATGAGATAGACATCATGGTCCACCTTCAAAGGATCCTCTTCCTCCAGATCGCCGAAAATAAGTATACCGTCCTTAACCGCAGCATAATCATACTTTTCGTCGATAGTCTTTTTTTCAAACATCCTGTCATTTATCACATCGGAACTCACTGAATCAGCAGCGGCATCATATACGATCCGCTCGGCTCTTAAAGTATCCGTCACATACATATTCCCTTTATCATCGGACACCACCTTGGGATTCTCAAAATAACCCTGCAAAGAGCCGACCTTCTCCAGATCGAGATAGCCGTTTTTGGCTACTGCCTTTAATACCGCTGTCTTGTCATAGGCCTTTGCAGCCTTTTCATCGTCAGTATAATACGAAGAGAAAAACAACAGATCATTTCCCTGTAATGACATACCTAAGGATTTATCCTTATTGATCATATCACTTGAGATGGTGACGATGCTGGTCTTACCCGTTTTCTTGTCAAAAACATTAACCTTACCTTTGCGTGTACCGATCACCCGGTCCTTGTCATACACATAGGAATTATAGTCCGCCAAAGGCAAAGCCAAAGACTCGGTCTTTAAAAACTGCTTTTTCCTGACATCATATTTGTAATAATAATATTTTTCATATGTGAAGGTACGAAAATACAGATATCCGTCGGCGGCAGACACCATATCGACTGTCTGGGATTTATCCAGGTCTTTCAAAAATGTCAGCGGGATCCGTTCCATCACATTGTCCCTGTCAAGCGTGGGATCATCCCTTAAAGGCTCATAGTTTTCCTCCAGCAGATTGCGTACATTGACAATGCCGCCGGTCCTGCACAGATCCATTAAAGCATCATCTTTCTTAACGCTGCGTCTGATCCTGTTCGCTCTTTTTTCAGCAAGTGCCGCACCCGAACACAAAGTATCATCGTCGAAACCGATGGCTGCCCAGGCCGCTGCCGCAGTCACACCGGGCGCTGCCATAGAGGTTCCGTTGTTGAATTTATAAGGCTGCAGCTTATGCGTAAGCGAGATATCATCCAGATAAACAGATGCATCATCCGTAGCAGTGTTATAAAGATAAAAATACGCCTTGAATTCATCAAAACACGTATACTCCGGCAGCTCATACGAATAGTTGGTCCACATGCCCGGTCTGGGAGTGTATGTTTTCCCCCTGAGCATGTTCTTATCAGTCTTCGGATCTTTATACCGGATATAAAGCACTACTTTGGTATCAGGCTTTGTCACCATCACCTTGAAGGAAATATATTCGGGAGGCTCCGGCAGCGCATCAAACACATTATCCGCACTAAGTGTCAGGCGATCATTCTTTTTTCTATCCAGGGCAGACGAAAATGGAACCGAACTTCGAAACGCCCTGTTCTGATCATTCCCATCCCAGGATGTAACAATATCATCAGATACAGTCTCCAGTACTCCCTCGGTTAAAGGAACCTGCAGATCGAACCGTTCGTCAAAATCCAGATATGCATCAGCATCATCGGCAAACAGCGACGGCTGCAAATGGTCCTCATCCGTCGGGTAGGTTGACAATATGAGATGACCCGGAGCAAACAAATCCGTGGTCATTCTCCCATAATTTGAAAATGAAGCTTTGCGGCCCATTGAATCATTGGCACATACCACAAGCACTCCGGGGATATCCCTGAAATATGATGAACTATGATACTGACTGTCGGTGTTTATCCCGTTATTTCCGGCAGAATACACCATATTTATCCCTTTTTCAACACATTTTCTTACCAAGTACTTATAGATATTCCCACCGGCATAGTTTCCGTAGGAGTTGTTCACCGCCACTACGTTGACACCCGACGCCTTTGCCGCAGTTATATAATCCATTCCCTTTATCAGTGAGGATGCGGCAAGGGAGCCTTTCTCATCTGAAGCCTTTACAGCCATAAGCTTTATTCCGGTGCAGATACCGGATATGCCTGAATCATTCCAGTTTGCGGCTATTATCCCGGCGCAATGAGTCCCATGTCCGTCATCATCCATCGGATCAGTGCTGTCATAGGCCTCTCCTGTGGTTCTTTTCTCCGCAGCATTATATCCACACCTTCCCCCGCCTTTTTGGGCAAGCTCAGGATACTCAAGGCCCTTATCCCACATCACATCGGTAAGATCCGGATGGGTATAGTCCACTCCCGTATCAAGGACAGCCACCACCACATCTTTAGAGGACGTAAATGAGCTGTTGTTCCAATCCGGTACATCCGTGCCTCCGGGCTTTGCGGTGGCAAAATACTGATATCCGGTATAATCGGGATCAGCCGTACCCTTAACTATCTGCTCTTCGTTCACAGCTTCCTCCGAAGCCGGCACGCCGGCCTCATCCTCAGGCAATGCAGACTTATCCTGAACCTTAACATCTTCCTCTGATGAAAGTCCGCTTAAAACTGCCGGCTCTTCCTCAATCGGCGCTTCCTGCACTTCGGCAAAAGCTTCATCATCCGGGCTGAACACCTCATTGGCTTCCGCACTGATGACAAAGGGCAGATCCTTATACATATCGATAAGCTCGGCAGTGGTATATTCATCGCTCTTCACAAGCTTTATCACCACCTCGTCATCAAAGGCACCAAGAGGCAGTTCCTCTCCCGTATCCTGCTCCAGGGATGCCTTGTTTTCCCGGACAAAAACCTCCGAAACGTCTGCCAGTTCCTCGGCTTCGGACAAAAGCTCATCTCCCACACCGCCAAGAATCTCTTCTTCACTGTTTTTCATGACAGTAAGAAGGACCTCGCCTTCGACATAGTCTTTGGGCAGGACATATTCTTCCTTTTTTTCATCCGCCGGCTCACTGACCGTGGCTGCCGATGCCGGGACAGGCAAAGATACAGCCAGCAAAGTGATGATCAACAACTGTGAAATGCTTTTTCTTTTCATGATCTTTTAGATACCTCAAACTGACAGCCGAAAAATTGTATGTTCCGGCTGATGAAACGTTATTTATCCGTTACCTTTATCTTTATTTTAAAATCCACATTTCCGATCCTGAAGGTGACCTTCGCCGCACCCTTTGAAAGTGCTGTCACAACGCCTTTCTCGGAAACCGAAGCCACCTCCGGCTTTGATGAAACAAAACCGGTCATGGGAAGGGTGGTGGAACCTTCTACGATAAGACTGTTAAGATCCACCGTCGAAGCGTTTGCACCGGTCGCCCCGTCAGACCCGGGTAAGGTGAGCGTGACTTTTTTGGAAGAAAAGGCAGGAGCCTGCACATTGACAGTATAGGTCTTTGGCAGATACTGCCACGTTTTCTTACCCTCCGTCTTGGCCTTATATTTTACGCGGATCTCGGCACTGCCTGCTTTTTTAGCCTTTACGATACCCTTTGAATTAACAGCAGCCACCTTTTTTGCCTCTTTTTGTGTCACTTCGAACTTAAACTTAACCTTCGGATCCGCCTCTCTTGCGGCCTTAGCTGCAGCTGCATTTTCACTCAGCGACATCAGCTTTTCCCCCACATTAAAGGTCTTATCCTTTGAGATGAGGATGACAGAATTCGCAGAAGGCGTCACCGGATCAGGCCCGGGCTCGGGTTCAGGCTCAGGCTCAGGTTCAGGCTCGGGATCATCCGGCTGGGGATTGGGCTCATCCGCCTGAAGCATCTTAAGCTTACAGGACGCTATCCTCACCTGGGTGGTATCCTCCTTATAGCAGAGTGTATAGGTTCCGGTATATGCGATATCGTAATCCACCACGGTGGAAGACGCCCCATCCACGGTTATCAGCTCATTGCCCTGCTTGTCCTTAAGTGCCTTATTCCTGTAAAGCAGCTGTACATAACCCTTTGATCCGTTCTTAGCCGCACTTAATGAAAAGCTGAGAGTTCCCCTTTTCGGCGCGGCTATCACAAATGAAGCATCCGCTCCGTCCAGGGCGACGCTGTCCAGCTTCTTCGAAGGTACCCTGCAGGAATTCAGCGTAAAGATCCCGTATTTGGTGGGCGTCTCTATCTCTGCCCCTGTATGGGACTGGTTCGTGATCCCCATCACATTTTTCACAAATACGGCCGCATCAAATACTTCCGTAGTATAAGACTCGGCTGCCACATTAACAGGGTTCAGACTGCCCACCTGAGACAAAGCAGAGCTGTAATCATTCAGTTTTGTCTTAAGAGCGGAAGTAACGCCGTAATCCTCATCGTCATATTCATTTGAAAAACTCCAGGAGAAATCACCGCCCCCGACTCTTCCCGCTTTTTGCTTAACCTTTGCCGGAACGGCTTCCGCACTGTCTATATCATCGGGATCCACTCCCAGGTCCACGTTTGTATCAAAATTATTGTATTTGTTTCCTCCCTGTTTGGACACTACGGTTTCAGGCACCTGCGTGTCCCTGTCATCCACACTGCAGGCGTCAAAATTTACAGAAGAGCTCGTCCCCTCCAGATCGAACTGCACCTCTTCCCCGTTTCTGACAAATGCAGTGCAGCCATAGGGAATAAAGGTATATTTCCCCACGAAGGTATTTCCGAACTCCTTTATCATACCGCCGTCTTCCTTCGAAAAGGTTCCGTTATCGGCGGACGACACTGTGCCGGTACCAAAGATATCACTGCCCTGCATGGAGATCATCATGGGATATTTACAGTTCCTGAAATAATTGCTGTCCATGAACACGGAGGCACCAAGGGTGGCTCCGGCTCCGTATTTGGCATTGCCGTCATAATAATTATTATAGACATGGGCACTGTAAAACCTGGTCCTGGGGTGCCTGGAGTCGGAGTGATCATACCAGTTATGATGATATGTCACATACAGACCCTCGGTGGTATTTTCACTCAATCCCAGCAGATTGCATTTTCCGCTGTCCCAGAAATGATTGTAGGAAAAAACAGAGTAGGTGGACCTTTTGCAGTCCATGGCCCCGTCACCCTTTACCTGGTCCGAATCCTTACCCGGCAGGCCGTAGAACAGATCGCAGTTATGTATCCAGATATGATCGTTTTCCTGCTGCAGGCTCACATCATCGCGCTCTGAGCTGTTGCAGTTCATGAAACCGATATTTCTGACTTCCACATTTGAGGAAGCCTTCAGTCTGATCCCCCAGCCGTTGGCCGTGGCGTCATTTCCTATGCCCTCGATGGTAATGCCGGAAGTGGCGTTTTTATTCTGGACCACCATATCGCCGCCGAAATCACTTCCAAGAAAACCGTCAGGCTTATATATGTTTCCGATGAGCCTGATACAAAGAGGATCACAGTCGCCGCCTTTTTTGAGCGCCGTCATGATGCCGGCAAGGCCTTTGCAGTCCACCTGCTTCCCGTTCACCATGATCTGTGCGGTCACGCTGTCCTTATTCGCATCATTTATATAAATGACCTTTGCGTCCTCTTTGAGGGTACCGTCCTCATTATAGGCACCGGACCCGGTACCGTTCACCCAGGCAAAACCCGAACGGTCATGGGCTGTGACCGTCAAAGCTTCTGTCACAGCTTCACTGCTCTTATCCTGGGTTCTCACCTTAATATACCAGGTGCCAGGCTTGAGCCCCGGGGCATCCACTCTCCATGTGCCTCCCGAATAAAACCTTATCAGTTCATCATCCAGCTGATCCCAGCCCTCTTTATCGGCTGATATGAAAGCGGTATATTTCCCGGACGCTTCTCCGGTGAAGGTGGCGTATGCGCCCTCCTCATAACCGCCCTGAGCTGTTATCTTTATAGCTTCACTTTCCTGCTCCGCCGCCATTACAGACAGGGCTCCCGGCATGGCCTCCGAAAATTCCGGCGTCACTGCCGCTGTAGCCGTCATGGAAAAAGCAAGTGCTGCCACCATCATCATGCCCGTTAGTTTTTTTGTCATTATGGTCACCTCTTAATGTGTTATATGTTATGGTTTATTTTTTCGTTTTATTTTTACAAGATCCTTCGTCACTGCGTTCCTCAGGATGACAATGGGGGGGAATGCGTTCCTCAGGATGACAATGGGAAAAGCGTTTCTCATAGCTTACAACTGCCCCACAGATTTCCGCCTTCCTTTGCAACGACGGTGAAGCCCGCCTTGATATTTGAAGGATCAACATATTCCACGGTATAATCCTTCTTTGACAGCGCAAAAGGAGGTGCGCCCATGGGCCTGTAATTCAGCTTTGTCAGCTTCGAACCGTTTTTGTTGTAAACCGGAGCCACATTGCCTATGGACTTATTCGAAAGGTCTCTCTGAAGGATCGAAAAATATACCGGATTAGCTTTGAAATAGGCATTGAGAGCCTTGAGCTGACTCTTCTCCTGTGCAGTCAGCTTTACGCCCTTTACAGCCTTCAGGGAAGGTATCATGCAAGCTCGTTTTTTCTCTGCAACTATCAGATTTCCCGAAGGAGTGTGAGTCGCCTTTTTGGAATTCTTTATGGTGACCTTTTTGAGCATATACTTATTCGGATCATAGCCCTTGACATCCAGCTTCAGATCCCTGCTCCCCTTTGCCTTACCGTCATACAGCACATGCTTCTGGCCTGTATAATACACACTGACGGAAGCGCTCAAATAATACGTATTTCCGTCTATCTCCAGTTTTTTATCAACCACATTACCTTCCGGCCTGTCAGGTACCTCATTGTATTTTCTGCCGGAGGACACATCCTCATTTGCCGCATTGGTCTCAAAGCTTTCCACTGCTGCATCGAACCAGGGATCACCATAACGATTCAGAACCGTAAAGAACACCTTATTTCTGTAGGCGATCACATTGCAATTCTGGACGGGACTTGTGGCAAAGGATTTTTTGTAAGGGCTTACGGTACCGTCATATTTCATCAGATACACATCGTGCTCAACCCTCTCTCCCGATCCGGTCTCCATATCACCAAAGAATATGATGCCATCCTTAACGGCTGCCACGTCAAAATCCAACGCGGTCAAAGATTGTTCAAAAAGAGAATCACTCAATACAGTGGCGGAAGTCTTTACCCCTATAGGATCAAAAACAACCTTTTCCACGATCCTGCCATCGGTCACATACATATTCCCGTCATTATCTGCCACTGCACGGGGAATGTTCATGAAAGTATTCAACTGCCCCACTTTTGTCAGATTCATATCCCCCTCTTTCATATTCAACGGAGTCAGTTTATAAACATTGGTGGTTTCACACTTCACGGTTTTACCATTCTCATCTTTCTCATATGCGGAAAAGATAAAAATATTTTTTCCGGAATTGACCATTCCGATATCATACCAGTCATATGAGTCTATTATATTCCATGATCCGATATACTTTTCCTGTTTTCTGTCATAAATACTAATATCTCCATCGGCTGTGAAAAACACATAATTTGAATAAGGAACATAAGCTGAATAAGAATATCCCCAATAATCGTTGGAAAAATCAGACAGTTCCATCCATTTACCCCCGGGGATGTTATACTTCCACATCGTAAATTCATCCAGATTCTTTTTTACACCGAAATAAATCTCATCATCCGTGGCAAAAAGCATCTCTACAAAACCTTTATCCGCCATGGGCAGGGGGAATCTGTCCAGATATTCTCCGCCACAGGTTTTCATTCCCACATAACGCATACCATACCGTTGATCCCCTGTCCTTATCTCCACCTTTGCCTCGGTCTTTGTCGGAACAAAAGGCATGGACACCGTGATCCTGCCATCACTCCAGTCAAGTATCCGGCAGGGCTCATCATCCACGGATACATCACCCTTTTCATCACCGAAGAAATACCCATCTATCGTCATGGTTTCTTCATCATTCCCGGCCGCTTTGATCACGGGATCATAATCCTCATCAAGAAGTCTGGATACATTTACGATACCGCCGCTGCGGCAATAAGATGCCAGCGCCTCATCGGCTGACACACTGCCGATAACTCTGGCCACACGTAAGGCCGTTGTCTTTTCGTCTGCCTTAAATTCCGTCTCAAAATTAGCGGCAGCGATGGCAACCGCTGCAGTCACACAGGGCGCAGCCATTGAAGTACCATCATAATAAGCATACCTTATACAGGATGATGTCAATCCTATATCATCCAGATATGCCGTTCTGTCCACATCGCTTTCATCAGCAGTTATGGTCAGTTTAAGATGCTCATAATCGGTATTCTCAGGAAGCTCTGCCGATACCGAATACCAGTGACCCTTTTGGCAGCGCATAGTGACCCTTTTTGAGGTGCCGTCCTTAAGAGGCACTTTCACGCCAAATCTTACATCCTCCGAATCTGCCGCAGTCCCGGAATAAACCAGGAAACGGGGCTTTTGAACGCTGAGTTTATCACCCAGATCCAGAGTCATCACATTTGTATTCTCCTGCCCGGTCGTGGCGGGTACATCCACCTTAAGCATATGATTATCTTCTTTTCCGATATTCGATGTCATTTTGACTACAGAGAGAGACAGGGTACTGTCCTCCGGTAACTGAGGATCAAAGAATACCCGTTCTGCCTCCATATCATCAAAAGCGGGAGTGAACGAATCATCCATCAGCACCGAATCTTCTTTAAAATGCGAGGCAGCGTACGTCCTGTCATCAGCCAGACAAGATGATAATATCTGATCACCCGGGGCAAATACATCCGTGGATCTGATCCCGTAATTGGAATAAACCGCCTTTTTACCTTCTGCATCTGAAGAGTTAACAACTATGACTCCCGGATAATTGAAAAAATATCCGGTGGAATGCTCATTCAGATCATTATCCAGATAACTATTGCCCGAAGCCTGTACCACAACCACGCCTGCCTGTTCCAGTTTTTTGAACATCAACAATTCATATGTAGCCGGAATAAGCGAGCCCAGGGAAACATTAACTGCCACCAGATCCACTCCGGCCTGTTTTGCCACAGCAACATATTCAAAGCCTTTCAGTATATAGGATACCAGTAACATCCCTTTGTCATTGCCAACTTTCACCCCCATTATCTTTGTACCGTTTACGATGCCACTTACACCCTTACCATCCCAGTCTGCCGCTATTATACCTGCACAATGGGTACCATGCCCATCTTCATCGATGGGCTCTTTTGTGTCATAAGCGGTTCCGTCGCTTCTTTTGTTACATGCATTGAGACCATATTTTCCGCCTCCCATCTCCACCAGAGACGGATAATCCTCTCCCTCATCCCACATCACGTCGCAAAGGTCGGGATGAGTGTAGTCCACACCGGTATCCAGCACGGCTACTACGGTTCCCTCAGCGTTTTTATTCGAAGGATCATTCCAGCCGGGTACATCCATCCCGCCCTTTGACGATCCGGCAAAATACTGCCGGTCAGTTCTGTCATACTCTTCATCTGTACCGGAGATTTCCTCCTTATCAGAAACATTTTTAAGGATATGGTCTGTTTCCTCAGACAAGCCATCTTCAGACAATTCATTATCCGTCAGCTGTATCAAAGAAGAATCCTCCGCACCGTCTATGAAGACCTCCTCTGCACAGTCTGTCTCAGGGTCCTCATACTCAGCCTCACTTAACTGCACAATAAAGTCAGGCTGTACCTCGATGACCCCCGGTATATTTTCATACATATCAAGCAGCTGGGCCGTAGTGTATTTTTCACTTTTCACAACAGAGATTACTACCCTGTCAGCTGCGCCAAGCCTGACCTCTTCACCTGCAGCCTCGCTGACAAGTCCGGGATCATCCTCCACCACATCCGTAACATCCGCCAGCTCTTCTGCTTCAGCCAAAAGCGCGTTTTTACCGCCAAGCCTCCTGTCCGGGCTGCTCTCCTTTACTATAAGGATCACCGAACCCTCCACATAGTCTTTTCCGGGCACCAGAGAATCAAGGATATCCGAAGCCGCAGAAGCTTTAGCCGTTGGCTGTGTGGCAGATCCGGCAGCAGGATCCTCAGCAGGGACCTCAGACGAATATACGGCAGTTTCCGGATCTGAAAGCCGGGTGGCACAAAGAGCAGATCCGTCCGGTGCGGCCAGGGCCTGCACCGGAAAAACTCCCTGAAATACGGAAGATATCAGAAGCGAAGCAGCTACGATAGTCGATAAGTTTCTGTTCTTTCTGTTGTTCTTTTTCATATGATCTCTCCCTGTCCAAACTCATTTTTTCTACGCCCGGTCTATCAGGATTCTTCGTCACTACGTTCCTCAGAATGACAATGTCATGTCATTCACTGCACCCTCATGTCATTCACTGCACCCTCATGTCATTCACTGCACCCTCATGTCATTCTGAGGGCTTTAGCCCGAAGAATCTTTCTACGCTCAACCAATCCTGCTTCAGTTTATCCCCTGCGCGGCCAACAGCGCCTCCGCAATGACCTGATGCATATCATAATATTTGTACTGTCCCAGACGTCCGCCAAAGATAACGCCCTGTTCCTTATCCGCCAGTTCCTTATATTTTGCGTACAGTGCGTTATTCCTGTCATCATTTATCGGATAGTAGGGCTCATCCCCCTCCTTCCATGTGGCGGGATACTCCCTGGTGATGATAGTCTTTTCCTGGGTACCGAACTCAAAGTGCTTGTGCTCTATGATCCTGGTGTACGGCACCTCGTATTCATTATAATTGACCACCGCATTGCCCTGGAAATCGGGTATATCAAGAGTCTGTGTCTCAAACCGTAAAGACCTCCACTCCAGAGCCCCCAGCTTCCTGTCAAAATACTCATCCACGGCCCCTGTGTACACCAGCTTGTCAGCCATCTCCAACAGCTCCTGCCTGTGGGCAAAAAAGTCGGTATCAAGCTTCACTTCGATGAGGGAAGCCTCCCTGCCTGATGACAGCATGTTTTCCACCATACGAGTATAACCCCCTATGGGAATGCCCTGATATTTATCGTTAAAATAATTATTGTCATAGGTAAAACGGAAGGGCAGCCTTTTTATGATGAAGGCGGGAAGCTCGTTGGCTCTTTTACCCCACTGCTTTTCTGTATAGCCCTTTACCAGCTTCTCATAGATATCACGGCCTGCCAGCAAAAGCGCCTGCTCCTCCAGATTCGCAGGATGCTCCGGATCTGCGATCTGAGCCCTGGCCTCGGCAGTCTGCTCCGCGATCTTTGCCCTGGCCTCATCAGGAGTCACCACTCCCCACAAGCCGTGGAAGGTATTCATGTTGAAGGGCAGATTATAAAGCTCATCCTTATATCTTGCCAGAGGTGAATTGGTATAACGATTGAACTCGGCGAACAGGTTTACATAATCCCAGACTTCCTTATTGCTCGTATGGAAGATATGGGCGCCGTATTCATGTACATTAATACCCTCAGCCTCTTTGGTATAGATGTTTCCGGCTATGTGAGACCTCTTGTCTATGATGAGGCATTTCTTACCCCTGGCTGCCGCTCTCTCGGCAAAAGTACAGCCAAACAGACCTGCTCCCACTATCAGATAGTCGTATTTTTTACTCATGATCGTCATTACCTCGTTTTCGGTTTTAGTTGTTCTTAGCTTGAGCGATTCAAGATCCTTCGCTGCGCTCAGGATGACATTTACTATATCCTTTGTCATTCTGAGCGAAGCGAAGAATCTTCAACATTATACCATATTTTGAGCATCAAAAAAAGAGAATGTCGTCATGACATTCTCTCATTTTAACTGCTACAACTTCGTTCCGCTTTATCCGGTGAACAAAACCATCCACCCGGCCTCCCGAAAAACTATTCCTGCATCAGCAATAGCTGTTAAACATCATCCCACTGTATATGCTGGTCAGATAGGGGTTCGAGAAGCTCCGCCCCGGATTCTTATAGGCCACCACTGTCTTCTGGACGTAATTCATGGGATCCAGGGAGATCTGGTTCGACTTCCTCATAAGGGCTGAGGTAAAGCCCTTCAGAGTATCCACATCCGCTCCGGTGTCTCCGGAATCCAGCCTGTTCTTTAAGGTATCCTCATCCACATCCAGCTTACCTTCATCGGAGAAGGTGATGCCCATATTCTCGAGGCCTTTCTTGTAAGCTATATTCGTCCGCCACATATCCGACATGAACGTATCGGTGCGGACATTCTTACCGGAATATTCCTTGGTCTTGTCTACAAAAGCATTATAGCCGTTGATCAGCTGATGTATGTTGTCCGAAAGGGACTCCACATCGGGCTTCAGTCCTATGGTGACCGATTCGCCCTCACCGGTGAGACCCTTCAGGCTGATCTCAAACTGCTTATCCACTGTGAATGTATTGGAAAAAGCGCTCCGCTCTACGCCGTTCAACCTGAATTCGGCATTGGAAGGAGCCTTTGTCATATCCTTTATACCCAGATAATCCACGGCTCCGGTAGCCTTGCTGGTGCTGTCATCCGAAACCCTGAAAAGAGAAGTCTGTCCGGGCATAAGTCCCGTAGCCGAACTCTCTATGGAAAGTGAGGATCTGCCGTCTTCATGGATCACCTCGGCCATAACTCCTATATTCGATCTGTTGATCAGTGATTCCAGCTTATTCTGGAGATCACCGTTCGTATCCTCGGCGGCTACTCCGAACTGGAATTCATAATCGGAGCCGTTTACATGTATATCAAAGGAATAGGTGCCGGGATCTAAGCCCACTTTATCATCGGTCGTAAGGAAGGATCCCTCATTTATCTGACTCTCCGCCAGCCGGTCTACGCTGATGTCAAAGCTAACCTCATCCTGTGAATCGGAGGGTTCACCGATGAACTTCGCGCTGACTACCTTATCATCTGAAGAAGATGCCACTCTCCTGCTGAGTACGTCGTTATCATCGCCGGAGGACAATGAACTGATCACGTTGGAGAACTGCCTGGCTCCCTCTTTCACTCCCACTGCAAAGGCCTTAGTCTCGGAGCTGGTGTCAATGATGTAGGTGGGGGACTCTTTACTCTGTTTTCTGATGGAATTATAAACGCTGCGAAGCTCACTCTTTTTATGAGTGTCATAGCGCGACACAGGATTAGTCGGCGCGTACGCAGTTAAGAAATAATTATAGACGCTGTTTAATGCAGCCTGATTATCTACTAATGCCAT